>Ga0136651_10001959_pt1 | contig 11306 bp, 8 predicted proteins | sample Mar14236cmmetaG_FD_94867 | JGI IMG/M metagenome (GOLD analysis project Ga0136651, IMG submission 94867) | Marine hydrothermal vent microbial communities from Guaymas Basin, Gulf of California to study Microbial Dark Matter (Phase II) - Marker... ...
GAAGAAACGCTGGAGGAGCAGGAGGTCACTGTCCGCATCCAACGCTGGGAGACCTGCCCCGCCTGCAAAGGCTCCCGGGCAGAGCCCGGCTCTCATCCCCGCACCTGCCCCCAGTGCCACGGGCGGGGCGTGGTCACCACCACCCAGCGCACCTTGCTGGGCGTTTTCTCCAGTGCGTCCCCCTGCCCTCTATGCCGCGGCACCGGCGCCATCGTAGACGAGCCCTGCAAGACCTGCCGGGGCAAGGGCCAGAAGGCGGAAGCCCGCACCATTGACCTGACCGTCCCCGCGGGCGTCACCGACGGCACCGTCATGCGCCTGGCCGGGAGCGGCAATGCCGGCAGCGGTGGAGGGCGCAGCGGTGACATCCTGCTGCGGGTGCGCGTGAAGCCCCATCCCGTCTTCACGGTGGACGGCCCCGATCTGGTGGCGGAGTTGACCGTAAGCTACCCCGAACTGGTACTCGGCGCCGACCTCAGTATCAAGCATCTCTCCGGCGACATCATTCCCATCAAGCTCCCCCCCGGCACTCAGCCCGGCGAGGTTATCACCATACGCTCACGCGGCCTGCCGCGCTTGAACGGCCGGGGCAACGGCGACCTGCATCTGGTGGTCAAGCTGGAGGTGCCGCACAAAGTCGGGCGCAAAGAGCGCGAACTGCTGGAGTCGCTGCAGAACCACAACGGCAAACTTGCGGGCAAGTCCCCGCGCCTGCGCAAGCTCACCAAGCACCGGGAACGCTGATGGAGCTGGACCGCGCAATTGAGGCGTTCCTCACCTACTGCCGGGTGGAGCGCGGACTGTCGCCCAACACCGTGGGCGCTTACGCCAACGACCTTCTCGCCTTCGCCCGCGAAACCGGCGTGTCCACCGTGGAAGCGCTCACTCCCGGGCGCTTCACCACCTACGCCAGCGACCTTAACACCAGCGGCAAGTTCGCCACCGCCACCGTGCGCCGCCGGCTGGCGTCGCTGCGGCGCTTCAGCCGCTTCCTGCAACGGCGCGGCTTCCTGGAAAGCGACCCCTTTCCGCCCAGGCTGCGCGCCCCCCGCGCCGAGATCCTCCCGCAGGCCATTACCTACGAAGAGGTGACGCGCCTGCTGGCCGCGCCCGACACCTCTACTCCGCTGGGCGTCCGCGACCGCGCGCTGCTGGAAACGCTCTACGCCTCGGGGATGCGCATCAGCGAATGCGTGGGCCTGAAGCTGGCCAACCTGGACCTGAACGCCGGGTTCGCGCGGGTGCATGGTAAGGGCGGCAAGGTGCGGGTCTGCCCCCTCGGCGACTACGCGGTGGACTGGCTGCGCCGTTACCTCAATGAAGTGCGTCCGAGGCTGCACCAACCCCAGCGCAGCTCCGTGGTCTTCCTCAGCCGCCGGGGCGAGCTATCGCGGGTGCATGCCTTCCGGCTGGTTCGCCGTTACGCCGCCGCGGCCGGCATCACCGCCAACGTCACCCCGCACACGCTGCGCCACAGCTTCGCCACCCACCTGCTGGACAACGGCGCCGACATCCGCGTGGTGCAGGAGCTTCTGGGCCACGCCCGCATCGCCACCGTGGAGTTCTACACCCGCGTTGTCGCCAGCAAGCTCCGCTCCGTCTACGACCGCACGCACCCGCATGCGTGAGGCGCATGCTATGCCCGGAGTGGCAGTCTCCACGCTGTCTACATTCCCGGAGTCGCGACTTTCCAGTCGCGCTTCCCCAGGCCCGAGGGCGGAGTGGAGACTTCAGTCTCCACATTTTTCAAGGTGCGCGAGCAAGCTCGCGTGTCCGGCCTTGACCGCGGTTAGAGAACCGCGACTCGTGCTTGTGTGAAGCGCTGGCGTCCGGCGGTGGACGCTTACCACTTAAAGCAGTGAGCCCCGCGATTGCGGGGCTCAAACAAATCCAGAAAGGAAGTCAGGAACACCTATACAGACTCCGCTCCGCCAAAAAAGTTCCCTCCCGCCCGGGAGATTCCGGGAAACCAGGTTTCCCGCCCCCTAATACTTCGTCTTTATCAGCTTGAGCAGGCCGTCGTAGGCGGCGTCCAGGTCGTCCCACTTGAGGAAGAAGTGGATGTCGCTGAGCGAGGTCACGGCCTCAATCAGGTTGATGCCCTTATGCGCCAGCACCCGCGTTGCGTCCGCCACGATGCCCGGCGTCTCAATGAACGCGCCGCTGCGCAGCCGAATCTCGCCGATACCGCCGCGCAGCGTGATATTGGTGAAGGTCTGCGGCTCCGCGTCCACGATATCGTGGAGCAGCCGGTGCGCCTCCTCCGCCACGTCTTCGCCCAGGTAGAACACAATGAACTTGCTGCCGCAGGTCGCGGCGTTGATGGGTATGTCGTGTTCGCCCAGGCAGGCCGCGAGCTTGCCGAGGATGCCCGGGCGGTTGGCCCAACCCTGGCCCACGAGGACCAGCATGGCCAGCGGGCTCTGGTTGCGGAAAATGGAGGCCTTGCTTTCGCCGGTGATAGTGGTGCCGGTCTTCACCAGCTCGTCTTGCTTGCGGTGGTCAATCACGCGCACCCGAGTGTCCGCGCTCTTGAACCTGAGCGCCCGCGGATGCACCACCCGCACGCCGCAGCCGGCGATAATCTCGGCGTCCTCCGCGGAGAGGTTCTCCAGGATGCGCGGGTTGGAAGCCAGCCTCGGGTCGGCGGAAAGCACGCCTTCAACATCGGTGACGATGACCACTTCGTCAGCGTCAATGTAGCGGCCGGTGATAAAAGCGGTGATGTCGCTGCCCCCGCGTCCCAGAGTCACCAGCTCGTCGCGGCTGGAAAGCGCCATGAACCCCGCAATCACCGGCACGTCACCCAGCCGCAGGCGGGGCAGCACATTGCGGTGGAAACGGTTGGAGGTCTTCTGGGTGCGGACGGAGAAGTCGCGCTCCTCGTTGGTCTTGATAGGGGCGACCGGAGACGCGTCATCGCTGTCCACAATCAGCGGCCAGTGTTCTCTGTCGCGGGGGAGGAAGGGCACGGCGTTGATGCGCTGGGTGGTGAGCGCGGCGGTCATCATCAGTACGCTGCGCTCCTCGCCAGTAGAAAGATACCTCAGCAGCGTGGCCGCGTCGGGCGAGCCGGCGCAGCATTCGCTCATCTCGCCAAGCAGCCGGTCAGTTTCGTCGCCCATGGCCGAGACAACCACCGCAACCTGCTCGCCCACCTCCACCAGTCCAGCGATAGCGCGGGCCGCACGCTCAAAGTGGGCCGGAGTGGCCAGCGAGGTTCCGCCGTATTTGATGACTCTGCGCATGTCGCGGGCCGCATTCAGCGCCCGCGCCCATTATATAGCATTGCGCGGCGCGGGCTATGCTAGAGTTATCCCATGCAACGGCTCAGGCTCCTCACCGGCGGCGAATCGCACGGCGCGGCGGTGACGGCCATCCTCAGCGGCGTGCCCGCGGGGCTGGAAGTGCCGCGCGAACGTCTCGCTGCTGAGCTGGCGCGGCGGCGCGAGCTTGCCGGGCGTTCCCGGCGGATGAAGCTGGAAACTGATGCCTTCACCTGCGAGGGCGGGCTGCGCGGCGGCGTCACCACCGGCTACCCTCTCGTGCTGCGGCTGCCCAATGCCGAAGCGGAGCAGTGGGCGCGACTGCTCCATCCCTTTGAGGGAGCGCGGGACGAGCGCATCACGGTTCCTCGCCCCGGCCATGCGGATCTTGCGGGGGTGCTGAAGTTCGCCGCCGTCGCGGAGGGTCGGCTGCGGCCCGCCGACATCCGCGATGTCTGGGAGCGCGCCAGTGCACGTGAAACGGCGGCGCGGGTGCTCGCCGGAAGCGTGTGCAAGCTGCTGCTGGAGGCGGTGGGAGTGGACCTGACGAGCTTCACCTACAGGCTGGGCAAAGCCTCGCTACCTCGGCGCAGATTGCTGAAGCTCCTCGGTGCGTCCTCGCTGCGTGGCCTTCCGCTCCAGGCGATTGAAGCGTCTCCGCTCAGAGTGCCGGACCCGGCGCTGGAGGAGCACGCGCTGGCGGAGATTGATGCCGCGAAGAAGCAGGGAACCACTCTCGGCGGCACGATTGCAGCAATGGCATTTGGCGTGCCGCCAGGCCTGGGGAGCTTCGCGCAATGGGATGAGCGGCTGGACGGGCGGCTGGCACAGGCCGTGATGAGCATTCCGGCGGTGAAGTCGGTTGCACTGGGCGCTGCATCAGCACTGGACAAGGCGGACGGCTCCAGTTACCACGACCTCATTGACCAGCAGGGCGGCGGAGTAACCCACGCCACTAACCATGCCGGCGGCATTGCCGGCGGTGTCACCAACGGAATGCCCGTAGTGGTCACCGCCTTCGTCAAGCCCATACCGACCCAGCAGCAGCCGCCAGCCAGTGTTGACCTGGAGACGGGCAGAACGGCCAAGCCCCCGGCCCAGCGCAGCGACATCACTGCGGTGCCCGCGGCAGCGGTGGTGGCCGAGACGATGGTGGCGCTGGTGCTGGCCGACGCCATGCTTGCAGAGGTCGGCGGCAGCCACATTTCCGAACTGGTGCAGCGCGTGGAAAAGCGGCGAAAGCTGCTCTCGGCGCTGTTTCGCTGATATTGCGTTAGAATACTGCGAACGCGGTGCTAACCACTACTGACAACCCGCCTGCCTTCAGGCTGGAAGGCCTGGCCAAGACCTTCTACCCGATAATTCCCTGGCACCGCCACCGCGCAGTGGAGGCGGTAAAGGACGTGACGCTCACGGTTCCACGCGGCTGCATCTTCAGCCTGCTGGGACCCAACGGCGCCGGCAAGACCACGACGATCAAGATGATCGCCAGGCTGGTGGACCCCACGGAAGGCCGTGTGGTCTTTTATGACCGGAACGGCAGCGAGCTGCGGCGGCGGCCCGCGCTGGGCGCAGTGCTGGAGGGCTCCCGCAACCTCTACTGGCGGCTGTCACCGCTGGAGAACCTCTACTACTTCGGCGAGCTAAAGGGCTTGCCGCTGGCGCAGATCCGGCGAGAAGCTGAAGAGCTGCTCCAGATGTTTGACCTGGCGGAGAAAGCGCGCGGCAGCACGCAAACGCTCTCACGCGGCATGCAGCAGAAGGTCGCGGTAGCGGTGGCCCTGCTCGGAAGCCCGGATGTGCTGCTGCTGGATGAGCCGACGCTGGGGCTGGACGTTGAAAGCTCAAGGCTGATTCAGCGGCGCTTGCGCCAGATGGTGGAGGAGCAGGGGAAGACCATTGTGCTGACCACCCATCAGATGGAACTGGCGGCGCGGGTGGCCGACCGCATCGGGATAATCCACCACGGCAGGCTCATTGCCGAAGACAGCCTGCCTAACCTCACCGCCTTCTTCCAGCGCCAGGACTACGAGCTGCTGCTGCCCCTGGGGGAATGGGAAAAACTAGCGCCGGAGGTCTCGCGGCTCCAGCTTGACGCCGATGCGACCGCGGGCAAGGGCGAGACGCGGGTCACCTTCCATCTGGACTCGCATGAGGGCTTTTACCGGCTGGTGGAGAGAATGCGTGCGCAGAATATCGCGTTCAGCAACTTCAGACAGGTTACGCCGTCGCTGGAGGACATCTTCATTGAGATTACGCGCCATTACCAGGACGACGGGGGTGGCGCTGCATGATACGAACCCTCAAGATCGCCCGCGCTGAAGTAGTGCGCACGGTGCTGCTGACCATCCGGTACCCTATTGAGTTCTTCGTCGGCCTGGGAATCATGTACTCCATCTTCATGGGCCTGTTCCTCGGCGCGCGGGCGCTGGTGCAGGACCCCAAAGTGCTGGCCGCCTCGCTGGACGGCTTCGTCATCAGCTACTTGATGTGGTTCTTCGTCATATCGGCGATGAACCGTTTGGCCTTCCACATCCAGATGGAGGCGCAGATGGGAGTGCTGGAACAGATCTATCTCAACTACCCGAACATGCTCGTCCTGCTGCTCGTGCGCAGCGTCGTTGACTTCTTTGAAAGCCTCGCTGTGGTCATCGTGCTGCTGTTGTTGATCATGGTGACCACGGGGCGCTGGCTCGCCATCAGCCTGACTAATCTGGGCGAGGTGCTGCTGCTGGTGGCGCTAACGGTGGCTGGCATCTACGGCTTCGGGCTCATTTTCGCCGGTCTTGCACTGATGTTCAAGCGCATCGGCCAGATAGGCAGTATCACCCAGTTCGCCTTCTTCCTGCTGGCCTATCTGCCGATTGAACAGACTACCGGGTGGCTTCAAGTAGCGCTGTACAGCCTGCCGCTGACGCTCGGCATCCGCCTGCTCAAGTCAGTGGTGGTGGGCCACGAAAGCGTCTTCACTGAAGCTAACCTCGCACTGCTGGCAGTACTGGCGCTGAACTCCGCTGCGTACTTGCTTATCGGCTCGCTGGTGTTCCGCCTTTGCGAGCGCAAGTCGCGGATTGACGGTAGACTCGGACAATACTGACCCACACCGGAGGGGAGAGAATTGGACAAGTTCACGAGATTTCTGGCGGCGGTGCCGGAAGCGCCTGAGAACGCGTGGCACGGCCGCATCTGCCGCCTGCTGGAGGAAGCGCAGGACGTGGGAGTCGCTGTATTCTGCGACATGCTCGTCTGCCGCTTCGCCACGCCGGTATTCGCCCGGCTGGTAGGCACTTCGTCGGAGGAGATTGTGGGCAAGCCGCTGCTCTCGCTGTTGCCAGCGTTGGAGGAGGATCTCCTCACCACCAGGTCGCCTGAACGGATGAGAACAGAATACGCCGCTGAGCCGTTGGTTACGCGCTTGCCTCGCCGCAACGACCGCCCGGGAGTGCTGGCGAAGGCGACTCCTGTCTGGCAGAGCGACAGTCTTGTGGGCGTGCTGGTGACTGCGATGCGCCTGGATGCGGAAGCCGACGACCTCCCGTCGTTTGATTCGCGGGAGCTCTCGCTGATGGACGTCATGACCATCCTGTCTGACGATACACGGATGAACAGGCTTTACCGCCTGATCGGCCCGCCGCTACTGCTTCTTGATGGCTGGGGCAGTCTCATTTTCGCGAGTGACCGGGCGCGCCGGCTGTTTGGCCTTGGCGAAAAAGCGGAACTCCCCCGCTACAACATCACCAACGACCCCAACTTCCAGCGTGCCGAGGTGGGTTCGCTCATAAGTTCTGCCCTCCAGGGGGAAGAGGTGCATTTTCCACCGCTGGAGTACTACACCGATCTCACTGGCGCGCTGGGGGAAGGCACGCAGCTGAAACACATGTTGAAGGTGTCGCTCATCCCCACCGAAGATATCGCTGGCACCCAGTCCATCTTAATGCTGCTGACCCAGCATAGAGTGCCTCTAGAGCAGTTGGAGCCGGTGGCGCTGATGCAGCGGTCGGAGAGCGTGGCAATGCTAGCGCGCGGCATCGCCCACGAGTTCAACAACGTCTTCGCGGCCATCAAGGGGATCGCATCGCTGCTGATGGCCGATACCGAGAGCGATAGCGAGGAGGGAGTGTACTTGCAGAAGCTGGACCAAATGGTTGATCGGGGCGTGAAACTGATCACCGATCTCACGAACTACGCAAGGGTGAGCCAGCAGCGCATGTCGCCGCATTCTGCCGCGGAGTTCTTTGAGAGCTTCAAATCGCTGGTGGATTTCATCATTCCGCGCGACGTGAAGTGCGAATTCCAGATAGAGGCCAAGGGCGAGTTCAGTGCCGATGCCAATTCGTTGCGGCAGGCGCTGTTCAATCTCATCCATAACGCGCTGGACGCGGTGGCTGAGAGTGAACGGCGGGAGATCCTGCTAACAGTGGACGAGGTGTCTCCCGGCAGCGTGGAGCTTGATATGCTGCATTTCACCACTCCCTCAGTCCTGCGGATTCAGCTCGCAGATTCCGGGCCGGGCATCCCCCAGGAGATCTCCGCCCGCATCTTCGAGCCATACTTCACCACCAAAGGGGCAACTTCATCCAGCGGTCTCGGGCTAAATGTGGCGCAGCAGATCGTGCGCCATCACGGCGGGGTGATTCTCGCGGAACGCAGCGGTCCACTCGGCGGTGCGCTGTTCACGGTCTATCTTCCACTGAACAAACCACGTTGAGCTTCCCTGCGTGGGTGAACTGTAGCCGCTCACTGAGTACCAGTTGAAGCTCGCCATCAACTTCCAGGGCAAGCGGGATCGGCCAGCCTTCAGCCTCAAAGGCCGCTTCGCGCCGCAGCAAAAAGTGCGGGTCGCCCAGGTGCTTCGCCCCCAACAGCAATGGTAACTTCCGCATGAGCGTAATTCTGCTTCCACCTTGGATGACGACAATGTCCAGCAGCCCGTCGTCCAGCTTCGCCTCAGGAGAAAGCCTCAGGCCGCCGCCGACCAGCCCCGTGTTAAGGGCGACCAGCCACCAGATGTCCCCGTCACAGATGACGCCTTCCCCGCCAACCGCGCGGACTGTTGTCCGCTCCAGCGAGGGCAGCTTGCGCAGAAACGCAGCGACATAGTTGCGCGACACCCATCCCGGCCGGGCCTGCATTGACGCCAGCACCTGGGCGTCCAGCCCGATGCCCACTGAGTTGATGAAGCGGCGGCTGCCGCAACGCCAGAGGTCAACCGGTCTCGGTTCCATCCGCGCCATTGCCCGCGCAAAGCGGCGCAGCCCGCGGGGCATTCCCAGACCCCGGGCGAAGTCGTTGCCGGTGCCTCCCGGCAAAACGACAAGCGTCTGCTCGCTGGTGTCCAGCTTCTGTATGGCCTGGTTGACAGTGCCGTCGCCGCCGATGACCATAACCAGCGGGTAGTTGCCATGGGAGCTGGCAACGACCTCGTGCAGGTGTGCGGGACCCCGCGGCATGATGGCGGTGAAACCTGCGAACCCGGGCCCGAGGACGTTACGGTAGACCTCCAGATAGGGCAGGTTGCGCGGCGATATTAGCGCCAGGCAGCGATGCTGCTTGAAGTCAAAGCGCACAGCTCAGAACCGGTCTTTGGGGAGCAGCAGGCTGAGCCCAGAGGGCGCCACCCCGATCTGTCCCAGGCCCTGCAGCTCCACTACGGTGCGGCCGTCATCGGTTATGAACTCCCTGGGCACGTACACGTATGTGGGAATGGGGATCTCATCCTTGTTCATCTCCACTCGCACGCTCTTAACTTCGTACTTCTCCTCAGAGTTGGGATTCGTTATGATCAGGTCAACCGCGGCCGCGGTTGGCTTGCCTCCGGACTCAATGGAGTTGGTGTAGACGAGTGCATCCAGGCGGAGGATGAATTCGCTCCCCGCAAGCCGGGACAAGTCCACTCCCTCAAAGTACCACGTTCCAGTAAAGTGGCGGCGGAAGCTAAGCGGGTTAGCGGTTGCCAGCCACCACACATCGTACTGCTTCTGGTAAGTGCCGTTGCATTCAAAGTAGCGCGAGCTATAGGTGTAGGCGTTGTCCAGCGGGTCGCCCGCCCCATACTCCTGGGCGAATGCGGCGGCGGCCGGCGCCCCGAACACCAAGGCGGCTGCAATAGCACAAAGGATACTGGTTCTCATGCCTCCCTCCTCATGGTGATTGTATCTGCTGCGTGGCGCTGAAGTCAACGAACCGCGATGGTATAATCGTCTGAGAATGGGGGTTACTATGGGTAATATGCGCCTTCTTCTTGCATTACTCCTGCTATTCGTCACCATCGGGTTCGGTGCGTGCGGCTCGGCCAGAAGCCCGGTCGCGCTCAGCCCGGTAAGATCCGGCGTGCTCGGCGCGGAAGTTCCGAGCGCGGGGGCAATGGAGCAGCAAGTCTACGACCCGGCACTGTCCATCAACCGCTCGGGGTTCTCGCTTTTCGTGCTGGACGAATGGGGCGAAGTGGCGCCCGGGCTGCGGGATTACTACGATTTCACCGTGCGCCAGATGATGAACGGGGACACCTACCTGTCAGTCTACGCGCGGGGGGTGAAGGACGCGGCCGCCAGCATGTTCATCCTGAAGTACAACCCCGACGAATGGAAAGTGGTTAATGTCCTGCCCGGCTCGTTCTACGGTGGGGCGGAAGAGAGCCTGTTCCTGTTTGTCAACAACTACGCGGGAACGCTTCCGTTCGGCCTTGCTCGGGTGCGCCCCCAGGATAACGGCCTGGTTTCGGGGGATGGGCTCATCGCTGAGATATCGCTCTCTCCCGGCAGAGCCAAAGGACGGCGAACGGTTTCGGTTACAGCGGGCGAGGGGTCTGTGGTTATCAGCGATTTCGCGCTGAACCACAGCGGCGACACCATTACCCTTGAATGGAAGGACCGCCTGCTGGCGGATTACGATAACTCGGGCGAGGTTACTATCGCCGACCTCACTCCGCTGGCCATGTTCTTCGGCGGCTACACCGGCGACGGCCAGGGCAATGATGCCGCGGAAGCGTTCGTGGACTCCAACGGTGACGGCAACGGCGTCGTCAGCATAGCCGACGTCACCCCCATCGCCGTCCACTTCGGTGCGAGTGTATCCGGGTATTCCATCTACCGGACGGTGCAAGGCTCTCCCGACACGCGGAAGCTGCTGCCGCACCAGCTAATCCCGGAGGAACCCTACTCGGTCAGCCGCCTCATCGCCGACCAATGGCAGCCCGCCCCCTATGTCTACGGGGACTCGTCCTTCATGGACGACTTTCCTGGCTCGGAAACCACCTTTGAGTACTCGCTGGTGGTGTATGGCGACAGCGGCGAAGGAGCCGAAGTCGCCCAGGAGACCGTCCTGATATCTCCCGAAGAGGACGTTCTCCCGCCGCACGGCCTGGGCGGCCAGCATGTTCCTTTCGCTGGCGTCACCAGCGTTGACGAGGGTGATGGCCGGCTGAAGATAGTGTACCGCCGAAATGCCATAGACAACTTCACTTTGCCGGAGAACATACTCTACTACCTGTATGTCGGTCCTCCAGGAGAGGATAGCGGCATAGACCTTGACAACTCCGTGGTCATTGATGTGACGGACACGCCATCCCCCTACATCTGGGAGGGGCTGGCCAACGGGACAACCTACGCCGCCTATCTCGCAGCGGAAGATGAGGCAGGCAACCGAACTGCGCCTGCGGCGGGAACGGTGAAAACCGGCAGCCCGAGCAACGCCGCGCGCAACGACTTTGAACCGCCGGAGTGGGTTGACACGATCGGCGTCGTCACTGCCACGCCAGGTAGCGCGGGCATCCGCGTGACGTTTGGCGACGCGGTGGATGCGGCTTCTCCACCGGTGCGTTACCGCGTTTACTGGGCTACGGCCACCGAGCTGCCCTTTGACACGGCCTCCTTTATTGAGGTTGACAGTTCCCCCTACTCCATTACCGGCCTGTACAATGACGTGGGCTATTCTATAGCCGTACGCGCGATTGACAGCGCTGACCGCTACGACCCGCCCATTAGCCCGAATGAGGACCCGAACACGGTGACGTTGTACGTGACCCCGCGCGCAACCGCAGGC
>Ga0136651_10001960_pt1 | contig 11305 bp, 11 predicted proteins | sample Mar14236cmmetaG_FD_94867 | JGI IMG/M metagenome (GOLD analysis project Ga0136651, IMG submission 94867) | Marine hydrothermal vent microbial communities from Guaymas Basin, Gulf of California to study Microbial Dark Matter (Phase II) - Marker... ...
AAAACAGTGACAATAGTTGGCCTTGGTAATGTAGGTCAATGCGTGGCTCAGCGAGTTAAGGGCTTTGGAATGAAAGTAGCAGGGGTAAATAGAAAGTACAAGCCAGAGTTTGAATCTCTAGCTTTAGATGAATTTTATTTATTGAAGGATTTACCCAAAGCTCTTTCAGGAAGCAATTTCGTGGTTTTAGCGTTGGAGCTTAATGAAGAGACGAGGGGTATGGTTGATGATTCTTTCTTCCATAAAATGCCAAAAAGTTCTTACCTCGTAAATGTTGCGCGAGCGGAGCTCGTAAACAGGATGGCTTTAGAGAATGCTCTCAAAGAGGGCAAACTAGCAGGTGTTGGATTGGATGTGTTCTGGGACGAGCCAGCCGATCCAGAAGATCCGTTGTTGGCAGATCAGAGGGTGGTAGTGACTCCTCACATTGGGGGGGTTACTGATGAAGCCGTGAAGGAAGTTGCTTCTTTCATTGTACAGAACATCAAGCGTTTTTACAGGGGAGAAGAACTGAGATCTTTATTGACTTGCGGGAATAAAAATTAAGGCAGTTGCAATTGGTTATGAGGAGAAGAAGGAAAATAAAAAAAAGTAATAAATTCCTCTATAAGACTTTAATAAAGCTGGTTTATGCCCTGTGCGTTTCGTGTATTATAGCGGGCTCTGTTTATGTTTATATGATGTGGTACAGACGTTATTCTGCTGCAAGACCTCCTTTAGCGTCAGCAGAAGGAGGTTTTTATTTGGATGAGACTCCTTTTAAGGCTGTGCTGCTTTGGCAAGAAAAAGTTCTTTTTTCTCCGGCAAAAGGAAAAGTTTTTTATCCTAAAGGGATAGGGCCGCTCTTTGTTGGGGTAAACGAGACATTAGCTGTTATAGAAAGTAAGGACACAGATAAGCGATTTTATATAAAGGCCAAAAAGCCAGGTTATTTTATTGCAGGGCTAGATGGTTACGAAGGTCAATGGAATTACATTAACCTTTGGAACAATGCTGGGATTTCGGTAAATAGGAAATTAAAGCTAATAAAAAATGGAAGCTCTGTAATGAAAGGAATGCCTGTAGGAAAACTGATACCTCAACCTCAGCAGTTGAGGGCGATAGCATATATAGGTTCGCTTCCGGCATTGGAAGACATGGTCAAAGATCGTAAAATAAGTATAAAAATGGAGAAAAGTAGTTTTGCATTTGATGCAGACATAGAAGCAATAAGCCAAACAGGTTCTTTACGTAAAATATATTTGGTTTTGCCCTTTTTCCCACTGGAAATTGTCAGATCAAGAGAAATCAATTTAATTTTATGTATGGGTGAGAAAAGGGGCGTAGTGATACCGGAAAGTGCTGTTTTGATGCAGGGGGGGAAATTGTGGGTCTATCGCGTAGAAGGAGATGAAGTCGTAAAACGTAAAGTTATGGGTCTTCCTCTTGGCAAGGGAAAGTTCATGGTTACTGAAGGGCTGAAACCAGGTGAGGTTGTGGTGAAAAATGCTTCGAAGGCCAGGGAGGGAGTGATCAAATTATGGTAGGAGAAGTTATTGAAAAGAATCTGGAAAGAATAAAAGAGCGAATTGCTAATGCTGCCCTGAAAGCTGGAAGGAAACCAGAGGAAATTAAAATAATAGCAGCCACGAAGACCAGAACGCTAGAGGAAATGATAGAAGTTGCTAAAAGAGGGATTTATGCTATTGGAGAAAATAGAATTCAAGAAGCGATGCGGAAAAGGAAAGATTGGCCAAGGGACCTTGATATACCTTGGCATTTTATTGGTACATTACAGAGAAACAAAGCAAGAAAGGCCATAGATATATTTGATTGTATTCAGAGTGTGCACAGTGCCAATCTGGCAGATATCCTCCAACGCTTAGCTTTGGAAAAAGGAAAAATTTTGGAGTGCATGGTAGAAGTTAATATATCAGGAGAGGAGAGCAAACAAGGAGTACAGCCGTGCGAAGTCGAGGTTTTAATGGAACATGTGTTAGATAGATGCAAAAATATCAAAATCATAGGGCTAATGGGGATGGCGCCTCTGACAGACAGGGAAGATGAAATAAGGAAGTCTTTTGCGTGTTTGAGAACGTTGCGCTCCAAGTTGGAAGGGTTGTTAAAAATAAAGCTACCAGAACTTTCCATGGGAATGAGTGGTGATTTTGAATATGCGATAATGGAAGGTAGCACTATGGTCCGGATCGGTACCGCACTGTTTGGGCCAAGGAACTAAAAGTGGTCGTAAATGAGTAGCAAAAGAAGGGGGGGGAATGCTATGGAAACTATTATGACTGTGCTGGATATAGAGAATATTTCTTTTAGTAGATCTTTGAGAGGTTATAACCCGGAGGAAGTGGAAGATTTTATTGAAAAGGTTATAGTTACTGTTCAAGATTACTCTGAAAAGATAAAAATTCTTGAGACTACAGTGGCAAGGATGGAGGATCAGTTAAAAGAGTATAACGAATTAAAGAAGTCATTACAGGATGCTCTTGTCTTAGCCCAAAAGAGTGCAGAAGAGCGAGTTAATAACGCAGAGAGCAAAGCAGAGGTAATAATAGCTGAAGCTGAAGCTGAAGCACACAAAATAGTTATGGATGCCAAGGAAAAGGCAGAAGCTTACAGGAGAGATATTGAGCGTTTAAAGCAGGTCAGGTACCAGTTCATAGCGGAATTTAAGGGGCTTATATCTAAATACGGCTCATTGCTCAATTCCCTAGAAACAACGAACATTGATAGAGAAGAAATACCAGTCAAGGAGGAGTAACAAACGTTTGGAAAGATTGAAAAAATTGGAGCTTGGCTCTTCTGTCCAGTATCTCAAAGGGGTTGGGCCTGTTCGTGCTAGAAAATTTAAAAAGCTTGGAGTTGAAACTGTAGAAGACTTGCTTTGGTTTATCCCCAGAAGATACGAGGACAGAAGTAAGCTTTCTGACTTGTCTTCTCTAGAACCAGGAAAAATCCAGGCCTTTTTGGCCCGAGTCGTAAGCGTCGAACAGAGAAAGGCAAGACGAAAAAATCTTACTATTTGTACTGCCTTGCTTACCGATGGTACTTCTTTAATTCAGGCTGTGTGGTTTAATCGTGTAGGATTAAAAAGTATTTTAAAACCGGGATCGAGAGTTGCCATTTATGGAAAGATTGAGATAAGAGGGGGGATTAAACAGGTAAATAATGGAGAATTTGAGGTAGTTGAAGAAGGGGAGGCCCCTGAAAACGTGGGACTTGTTGTCCCCATTTATCCTGGGACTCATGGATTGGTGCAAAAGTGGATAAGAAGAATAATAAAAGAAACCCTTTGTCTGCTTGAAGGTAGTGTTGAGGATCCTATACCTGGAGATATCCTGAAAAAGTATGGTTATCCTGGTTTTTTTCAAGCTATTAAAGAAATGCACTTTCCAAGTTCAAGAGAAAATTGGTTAGCTGCGCGCAACAGGTTGGCATTTCAAGAGCTTTTTTTGTTACAGTTGGGTCTTGCTATAAGAAAAAAATCTTACGTTAAAGGTAATAGAGGACACAAACTCAATACAGAAGGTTCATTGTTAAACTCTTTTATTGATAGGATACTTCCCTTTGAGCTCACTGATGCCCAAAAAAGGGTGTTTTCCGAGATAAAAGAGGACATAGTTAAAGATATCCCTATGAATCGCTTGCTGCAGGGGGATGTTGGGTCTGGGAAGACTGTGATAGCTATACTCTTTATGCTTTGTGCTGTTGATAGTGGCTACCAGGCGGCTTTCATGGCTCCTACCGAAGTTTTGGCTAGGCAACATTTTAAAAAAATAGATAGATGGCTGGCTCCTTTGGGTGTAAAAGTTACTTTGTTGACAGGCTCAGTGCCCCTTGCCCAAAAAAGAGAAATATATGATGGTCTTTCAAAAGGCAGAATAAGCGTTGTAGTGGGAACTCATGCATTAATACAAGATAATTTATCTTTCAAAAAGTTAGGAGCAGTTGTGATAGATGAACAGCACAGATTTGGAGTTTTGCAAAGAAATATTCTGGCGAACAAGGGAGAGCAGCCTCATGTGTTGGTCATGACCGCAACGCCTATCCCAAGGACTTTGACCCTTTCTGTTTATGGAGATTTATCGGTCTCCATCATAGATAAACTGCCCCCTGGAAGAAAGAATATAATTACAAAAAGCGTGGGGAAGGACCTGGAGTTAGAACTTATGGCTTTCTTAAGGGAAGAAATAGAGAAAGGAGGGCAAGTATATTGGATATGTCCAATGATAGAGGAAAATGAGGATTCAAGCATAACTTCGGCAGAGAAGAGATTTTTTCATTTAAGGGAATTTTTTAAAAATAAACGGGTAGAGCTTCTTCATGGGAAAAAGAACTATAAAGAAAAAGAGCAAATTATGAAAGATTTTGAGAGAGGACAAATTGACATCCTAGTTTCCACGACGGTTATCGAAGTAGGGATAGATGTCCCAAACGCGACAGTAATGGTCATAGAGGATCCATGGATGTTTGGTCTGTCTCAACTTCATCAATTGCGGGGTAGAGTTGGCAGAGGTCAAAAACAGGGGTACTGTTTTCTTTTTGGGAAGACGGATGACTACGACGGTAGAAGGAAAATTGCGGCAATGTGTTCCACGAACGATGGCTTTAAAATCGCTGAGGCAGATTTAGCTATACGTGGACCAGGAGAAGTATGTGGGACAAGACAACATGGAGTTACTGATTTTAGTGTTGCTGATTTGCTAAGAGACAGGAAAATATTGTATTTAGCTAGAAAAGAAGCTTTTTCTCTGGTTGAAAGGGATCCATGGCTTGATGGATTCCCAAAGCTAAGAGAAGATTTGTTGAGAAAGTTGGGCGACAAACTCGAATTGGTGATAACGGCATGAACGAAGAAGAGAGAAATGCTAAAGCTTTTGCTTTTAAATTATTGGCCAAAAGGGCCTATACACGTAAAGAAGTCATGAGGAAATTGCGTCACAAAAATTTCAGTGAGGATGTTTCTTTGAAGGTACTGGAAAACTTAGAAGAAAGTGGTTTAATAGATGATAAATTTTATGCCGCCTGTTTTGCTCAAACCCATCAGGAATGGGGAATAAGAAGGATTTTGCTGGAGTTGCGCAAAAGGGGTATATCCGAAGAGCATATTGAAGAGGTGAAGAAAACGTTTGGCGAGGAAGAGTTTGCAAAGTGCCTTAAATTGGCTTCCCAGTGGCGTGAGCACTTGAGCAGGGAGCAAATAAGATCTAGGTTGATAAGAAGAGGTTTTAATTCATCTGCAATAAGAAGAGCTTTGGATATGACTTGTGAAGATGCATGTTAATATGTAGAATACATTTGAGGTATGGATTTACTTCAAGATAGCAAATATGGGTTATGTTGTAATTATGATTACGTAACTTGACAATGGAATAAGGGGTGATGTTTACATGCTACCAATTGTGCTCGTAGCGGGCGCTGCCGTCGGTGCTATTGCCGGCTTTTTGATTTACAGGGGTCTAATTACGAAAAAAATAAAGACAGCAGGAAATGAACGAGAGAGGATCCTTAAAGAGGCATACCAGGAAGCCGAACGGCAGAAAAGGGAATTTTTGACAGAGGCAAAGGAAGAAATAATAAGGTTGCGCCAAGAAGCGGAAAGAGAGATTAGGGAAAGGCGTATGGAGCTTCAAAGAGCGGAGCGTAAATTGGAACAGAAGGAAGAGAACTTAGAGAGAAGATTAGATATGCTTCAGAGGCGCGAGGATGAGATAAGGCAAAAGCAAGATGAACTCAGGAAAAAAAGTGAAGAAATCGAGGTTTTACATAAGGAGCAACTTAAAAAATTAGAAGAAATAGTGGGCATGACAAGAGAAGAGGCCAAAGAGGTTCTGTTGAAAGAGGCAGAAGAAGAGGCAGCGTATTTTATTGGAGCGCGGATAAAGGAATTAGAAGAAAAGGCCAAGCGTGAAGCGGAGAAGAGGGCTAGAGAAATAGTGGTTGGGGCCATTCAGCGGTGTGCTGTGGACCAAACTTCAGAGATGGCAGTTAGCGTAGTTAATTTGCCCTCAGATGAGATGAAAGGGAGGATAATAGGTCGCGAAGGCAGGAATATAAGAGCCTTTGAGACTTATACAGGGGTCGACTTGATAGTGGACGATACCCCTGAAGCCGTTGCGCTCAGTAGTTTTGATCCCGTAAGGCGGGAGGTTGCAAGATTGTCTTTGGAGAGATTAGTTTTAGATGGCCGTATTCACCCTGCCAGAATAGAGGAGGTCGTCGAGAAAGCTCAGAAAGATGTAGAGGAAATGATATTAGAGGCGGGAGAAGAGGCTCTATTGGATGTGGGAATTAAGTCCATTCATCCAGAGCTGGTCAAATTGCTGGGGCAGCTCAGGTTTCGGACCAGTTATGGTCAAAATGTGCTTTCTCATAGCCTTGAAGTAGCCCACTTGGCTGGGATGATGGCAGCAGAGTTGAACCTGGATGAGACTTTGGCAAAGCGTGCTGGCCTATTGCATGATATAGGCAAAGCAGTTGATCATAAGATGGAGGGTCCCCATGCGCTGATCGGAAGAGATCTAGCGAGACGCTATGGAGAGCCTCCTGAAGTCGTTAGTGCCATAGCTTCCCACCATGAAGATGAAGAAATGACATCAGTTTATGATGTCCTTGTCGCTGCGGCAGATGCAGTAAGTGCATCAAGGCCTGGGGCGCGAAGAGAGAGCCTTGAATCTTACATTCGGAGGCTTGAAAAGCTTGAAACTCTAGCAAAGTCCTTTAAAGGAGTAAGTAAGGCATATGCGATTCAGGCTGGTAGGGAAGTAAGAGTTATGGTCTCTCCGAATGTAGCTGATGATGAAGCTATACATAAGATAGCTTTTGATATTGCAAGGAAAATAGAGGAAGAAATGAAATATCCAGGCCAGATAAAAGTTGTGGTGGTTAGGGAAACTAGGTCTGTAGAGTACGCAAAGTAGCAATGGGAGAAGATGATGAGAATTCTTTTTGTTGGAGACGTAGTGGGAAGGCCAGGAAGAACGCTCCTGAAAGAGAATATCCGAAAAATAGAAACTCAGTGGGGTCCCTTTGATTTTCGTATTGTGAATGCAGAGAATGCAGCGGGAGGTTTCGGGCTTACCGAAAAAGTAATGAATGAGTTGTTTGATATTGGATTTCATTGTCTCACCAGCGGAAATCATGTTTGGGACAAGAAGGAATTTCTTGAGGTCCTTGACAGTGAACAAAGGGTATTAAGACCTGCCAACTACCCTCCGGGCGTTCATGGGCAGGGGTACGGATTGTTCCGATCTGGGAATGGCATAAATATATTGGTAATGAACCTACAAGGCAGAGTGTTCATGCCACCTATTGATTGCCCCTTCAGAAAAGCTGAAGAAATTATTGAGAGTGTGAAGGCTGAAGTGGTGGTAGTTGACTTCCATGCGGAGGCGACTTCAGAAAAGAAGGCGTTGGGATTGTTTCTCGATGGGAAGGTGTCTTGTGTTTTGGGTACTCATACCCACGTACAAACGGCAGACGAACAGATATTACCTAAAGGTACGGCTTACATAACTGATGTTGGGATGACTGGAGGCCATGCTGGAGTAATAGGTATGGATAAGTTTGGAGTTATGGAAAGATTCCTAAAAGGAACACCTTCTAAATTCGAGGTATGTAAGAATGGGTTAATCCTCAATGCGGTAGTTGTTGAAGTGGAAGAGACTACAGGAAGGGCCGTGGATATTGTTCGTATTTACGATGTTTATGAAAAATAAAAGGCGGAGATTTCTCCGCCTTTTATTTTTGGGGTTATGTGTTTAATTTAGCAAATACGAGGGAGCATTTCTCCTACGGGCATATCTATGAGTCTTCTGCCTCCTGCCTTTGTGTTCATGCCTACGTAACCTTTATGCTCTTCTGTAACTTTACCTATTATTTGGGCTTTTTCTCCTAATTTATGGGCTTTTAGTACTGAAAGCACTTTTTCTGAGGTTTCTGGGGCGACGGCTATGATTGCACAACCTTCACACGCTAGATAAAGGGGATCAAAGCCCAGAATGTCGCAGAGAGATGAGACCTCATTGGATATAGGTATCTTGCTTTCCTCGATCTCTATCCCAAGGGATGTGGATTCTGCCCATTCACATAAGACAGTGCCGAGTCCTCCTCTAGTGCAGTCTCTCATACATTTTATGCCGTCCATTTCTATTATCTGTTCTACTAAAGGCCATAGCGGTGCGCAATCTGATTGCAGTGATGGGACTGATAGGCCGTATCTTAAAGCTGCTATTGTTGCCTCATGTTGTCCGATTTCTGTGGTTACTATAAGTACGTCTCCGGGGGTTATAAGATGCATGCCTAGGGGATCTCTATTTGAAGGAGGAGTCCCTATTGCGCAGGTAGTTATATATAGGCCATCGACTTGCCCCTTTGGGAGCACCTTGGTGTCTCCTGTCACTAACTGTATGGAGAGCTCTGAGCATACCTTTGCTGCACTTTCCATGTAGGAGAGAAGTTCGTCTTTAGCTAGACCTTCTTCTGCAATCAGCCCCATAGCGATAAAGTTAGGTTTGGCCCCTCGCATTGCTAGGTCATTTACGGAACCACAGATTGCAAGTTCACCAATATTCCCCCCGGGGAAAGATCGAGGCGATATGGTATATCCATCTATCGTTATGGCTATATTACCATCTACTATGGCACAATCTTCCAAATAGGGAGAAACGTTTTCTTTTCTGAAAGGTTGCAGTATTTGGAATATTATTTCAGAAGTTAGCCTTCCTCCCGAACCATGTCCAATATTTAGTTTTTCCATAAAATTACCTCCTCCTGTCATATTTGTATTGTGCCGCACAACTTCCTTCACTTGAGACCATGCATGGGCCCACAGGGTGCATAGGGTTACATGGATTACCGAATAGCGGGCACTCGATCGGGCTTATGAGGCCTTTTAGCACATCTCCGCAACGACAGCCCGGTGGAGGTGAGGAGGCATATTCCTTTATTTCTAGACGAACTGAGGCATCGTGAACCTCAAATTCTGGTTTCAGTCTATAGCCAGAAAGGGGAATTTCTCCTAAACCTCTCCAATGTGCATTACATGGCTCAAAGACTTGGTTTAAAAGGTTTTGGGCAGTTAAGTTCCCTTCTGGCCTTACGGCTCTGGGGTACATGGATTTAACTGTAGGTTCTTTTTTAATTATTTGTTTGGTTATCTCTAAAAGGCCTGCCATGATTTCAAAAGGTTCAAATCCCGCTATAGCGCAAGCTTTTCCATATTTTTCGGGTATAAAGCGATAAGGTTCCAGCCCTATGATTACGCTCACATGTCCTGGAAGCAAAAATCCATCTAGAGATACCTCTTCAGAGCTGGCTAATGCTTCCAAAGCAGGAGGAACTGTTTTATGCATACAGAAAACTAGGAAATTGTCCAATTTTTCTTTTTTTGCTTCTATCAAAGCTGCAGCTGTTGCTGGGGCAGTAGTTTCGAATCCAACACCCAGAAATACTACTTTTTTGTCTTGGTTTTCTCTGGCAATATCAAGGGCTTGAGCAACGGACGTTATTACTTTTACTGATTTGCCACCAGCTCTGCATTCTTGAAGAGAACTCCAACTTCCTGGTACCTTAAGCATATCACCGTAAGTGGTTACTATTGAATCTTCTCTTTCGGCTATGGAAATGGCTGCGTCTATTTCTGATTGGTCTGTTACACAAACGGGGCATCCAGGCCCTGATATGAGTTTGAATGATTGATGAAGAAGAGATTTTATGCCGTGGCGAAATATGGACACTGTGTGTGTACCGCATACTTCCATTATGGTTATGCTTTTGTTGCCTTCTTTACTTAAGAGGGCATTTAAAGCTTGGGAAAGCTTTAGTACCATTTTTTCTTCAGTTTGAGGGGAAGACATTTTCATTCTCCATCACTTCCCTTAATTCTTCCCACAAGGTGCATATTTCTTCTCCTTCTGTTCCTACAAGCTTCTCTATGGCGAAACCTGCATGGACTAAAACCATATCACCAATGGCAAGGTCGGGTACTATATCAGTTCGTATCTCGACCTCAACAGGCCCTGCGGAGGCAATGGCTCTGTTTTTATCTAACATCTTTATTATTTTGTGTGGTACCGCAAGACACATATTGATGCTCCTTTCTTTTTGAGGTATGAGCTGCTTAGTTATTTTAACTTTAAGTCTCAGACTTAGAAAGTACATGTTATGTTATTCCTAGTGTATTATTTTCATTATAAAAAAGAAAAGCCCATAAGAGGGGTGAAAAAATGGAAATAGGAATAGTACAGCTTAAAGTAGCTCATGGAAATCCCGACAGAAACATAAAAATGGTTATGCGAAACTTGGAGAGCGCTCTGAGGATGAGATGTGATGTCGTGGTTTTACCGGAGCTCTGGAATGCGACTTACCCTGTAACAGACCCTAGAATTCTAATAAAAGAAAACTCACCTCTGATTGAAAGTATTGGGAATTTAGCAGAAAGATATAAGACGTGGATAATAGCTGGCTCAATGGCCATTACCACTAAGCAGGGGAACAGAAATAGGTGTTATATATACTCACCTGAAGGAAGGAAATCGTTTTACGACAAAATCCACCTCTATCCAGGACATAAGGAGCCTAATTTGTTCAAAGCTGGATCATCTTTAGGGTTAATGTCCATAGCAGGGGTATCATGTGGTGTTATGATATGTTTTGATATGGAATTTCCAGAAGTATCCAGAGCACTGGCAGAAAAGCAAGCTTTAGTGCTTTTTGTTCCTGGTGCTTGGCCAAAGAAACATATACGTCTTTGGAGGACTTTATTGATTGCAAGAGCCATTGAGAATCAGGTATTTGTGGTGGGTGTGAATAGGTGTGATGAGGGGAAAGGGTTCTCTTTTGGGGGACAGAGCATGATAATCGACCCCTTTGGGGATGTCGTAATCCACTTAAACGAAAAACCAACCATAGAAAAGGTAACTTTGAATTTGAGTCTGGTAAATAGGGCCAGGGCGAAAAATTTAGTTGTTTCATCTAAAAGATCGGCTATTTACCGAAAATGGAAATAAAAATATAATAGCATGCAAAATGATAGCTTATTGAGGAATAAAAAGTTGAACTTTTGTTACAAAGTTTTTAAAAAAATAATCATAGACGTTGCAAGAAAATTCAAAAAATACTTATAATATAGTATAAGATATCAGAAGGAGGTGATGGTCGGGAAATTTTGTGATTGATAAATGGGATAATAATATGGAAGAAACGATAGGAGGGATAGTATGAGTAACGGAGCGGAAAGAGAACAGTGGGGTTCTAAGTTGGGTTTTATTCTGGCAGCAGCAGGCTCGGCTGTAGGGCTTGGTAACATATGGAG
>Ga0136651_10001961_pt1 | contig 11304 bp, 7 predicted proteins | sample Mar14236cmmetaG_FD_94867 | JGI IMG/M metagenome (GOLD analysis project Ga0136651, IMG submission 94867) | Marine hydrothermal vent microbial communities from Guaymas Basin, Gulf of California to study Microbial Dark Matter (Phase II) - Marker... ...
AGGTGGTATGTGTTTTGTAGATTGAACCATGTTTTATAAAGTTAGTTGAAAAGCAATTGATATCGGGAGGGTGGGAAAATGAAGAGAGCTGTTTATATTATCTTGATTGCTTTTGGTTTAATCTCTTTCGGCTTTTATGCAGGGGCGATCTATGGTCGAAAGGGAACCGAGCAAGTTGTGATATATGATAATTCCGTCCCTTCTGTAAAACCTTCATTCGTTCGTGCGGCTTCTTTGTCGTCGGAGGAATTTTCAGGAAGGGATTTTTCTCCTCAGAGGTTTAATGAAGTTTTCTCACGTGTTGCTCAAAGGTCGATTCCAGGGGTTGTGACAATAGTTACTGAAAAAGTGATAAAGAGAAAAATTGTAAATCCCTTTTTCCCAGAATTTGATGATGACTGGTTCTGGCAGTTTTTTGGCTCTCCACCAGAAACAGAGATGAGGGGTAAAATACTTGGATCAGGTGTAATTGTGAGCGATAAAGGGTATATTTTGACTAACAATCATGTTGTTGAAAAGGGAGAGAAAATACATGTAGAGTTGGTAGATAAAAGACAGTTTGAAGCCGAAGTGGTGGGTAAGGATCCATTGACCGATCTGGCAGTTTTAAAGATTGATGCAGATAACCTTTCTCCTATTCCCCTTGGTGATTCTGATTCCTTGAAGGTGGGAGAATGGGTGCTTGCGATTGGATGTCCTCTTTCTGAAAATCTTGCACATACTGTCACAGCTGGTATAGTAAGTGCCAAGGGCAGGAGTAACATAATTAATCCTCAGCACTATGAGTATTTTATACAGACAGATGCAGCTATAAACCCTGGAAATAGTGGGGGGGCTCTTGTAAACCTGAGGGGAGAGCTTGTGGGTATTAATACGGCTATTGCAACAAGCGGTCAGGTGGCTGGTAACATTGGTATTGGTTTCGCCATTCCTATAAATCTTGCAAAAAAGGTGATGAAAGACCTTATCGAAAAGGGCAAGGTTGTGAGAGCCTGGTTGGGGGTCTGGATTCAGGATGTTAATGATAAGATTGCAAAGTCTATGAAGCTTAAAACAAGGGAGGGAGCGCTTGTTAGCGACGTGGAAGAGAATAGTCCTGCTGAAAAAGCCGGATTGCAGGTTGGTGATGTTATAATTGAGTTTGATAATCATAAAGTGAAAGATTCATCCCATTTGAGAGCTCTTGTTGCTAACAGTGAGCCTGGTTCTGTTAAAGAAGTTGTTGTACTGAGGAGTGGGAAAGAAAAAAGGTTAAAAGTAAAATTGGGCGAGCTTCCTGGGTCAGAGGTATTGGCTTCCGGTGGGAAAGAAAGCAGGACTTCCAAACTTGGTTTGAGGGTGTCCAATATTACTCCGGATCTGGCGGATAGGTATGGAATAGATATAGATGAAAAGGGAGTTGTGGTTGTAGGAGTCGAGAGAGGCACGCAGGCATATAGGGTTTTCAGGCTGGGAGATGTGATTAAGAGGGTTGGGAATAAAGAGATTGAGAACGTTAAGGATTTCAAAGAGGCAATCAAAAAAGTGGATACAGATGTTATTCTTTTTCTTGTTAAGAGGGGGGATAATACTTTCTTTGTGACCCTTGATAATCCAAAGTAAGTGTGAACTTTTATTGTCTGTTCTTTTTGAAAGGAGGCTTTGAAAGCCTCCTTTTTTTATTTTTATGGAAAAGTATTTTGTTCATTTTAAAAGGGAAAAATTTTACATTTTTGTGATGAAAATAGCGGAGGTTTATAAAAATGGCTCATGTTGTGAACCCTGGAGCTGAGAAGATTCTCGATAAGGAGTTTAAAGTTCTTGATAAAGGTTTTGTCAGACTTGTTGATTATATGGGTGGTGATGAAAGAGTTGTTCAGAGTGCCAGAGTTTCTTATGGAAAGGGGACAAAGACGGTTCATGAGGATAAGGCTCTGATTGACTACTTGATGAGAAACAGGCATACATCACCATTTGAGCAAGTTGTATTAACATTTCATTGTAAGATGCCGATTTTTGTCGCTAGACAATGGATAAGACATAGAACTGCCAGGGTTAACGAGATATCAGGCAGATATAGTGTTCTTGAAAATGAGTTCTATTTGCCGGATAAAGGGCAAGTTAGATTGCAGAGCAAGATAAATAGGCAAGGCAGGAGCGATGAGGAAGTGCCTCCCGAACTGCAAGAAGAAGTACTGCGGATTTTGATAGAGGGGCAGCGGAGGGCATATCAAGATTATGAAGGATTGATTGAGAAAGATATTGCAAGGGAGCTGGCGAGAATTAATCTCCCTCTTTCGCTTTATACACAGTGGTACTGGCAGATTGATCTTCATAATCTTTTTCATTTTTTAGAGCTTAGACTCGATTATCATGCTCAGTGGGAGATAAGGCAGTATGCCAAAGTGATTGCTGAGATAACAAAAAAAGTAGCTCCTATGTCCTATGAAGCTTTTGAAAAGCACGTTTTGAACGCGGTTCGCTTCTCAGGAGAGGAGTTGAAGGCTTTGAAGAATATGCTCCAGGGAAAGGAGCCGGGTTTAAAGGGTGTAGTAAGGGCCGAGTTTGAAAAGAAAATAGAGAAGATTATGAATGTGTGATTTGCCTCATGTGAGCCTTATTGACAGTGAAGTTTATTTCTTCTAATTTAATAATATGTAAAAAGGTGAGCTTAAGTAATGAGGGAGCGAAAAATATTTAAGGTTGTGGTAATATTTATTTTGCTTTTTTCTTCTGTGTTGAATGCAAGAAGATATTATGTACGGGAGTCTGGAGACGATGATAATGATGGTCTTACCCCTGAAACTGCCTGGAGGACAATCCAGAGGGCTGCAGGGGATCCTACTATTGGAGCGGGAGATACAGTAATAATTGGGCCAGGTGTTTATCCGAATAAATTCACAATCTCTCAAAGTGGAAACGACGGTGAGCCTGTCACCTACTATGGAGACTTTGAGGGGAAGTTTGTCCCTGATGAGGCAGGAGACGTGTATGTGGATAATTGGTCAAATGACAAATATCTCGTAGAGTTATCCGGGAGAGAATTTGTGAGAGTACGGGGATTGACTTTGAGGTGGGGAAATTATGGTGGGATCAGAATAGGGGATTCCAGGGATATTGTGATTGATTCCTGTGAGTTTGTCTGGAACAATAGGTATGGGATTTATTGCCTCCATTCAAGGGATGTTATGATCAATGGAAATACTGTAAGGGGTGGAAACGTTGCTGGTTTTGGTCTGTTTGAGTGTAATGGGGAAATAGAAATCTCTAATAACGTAGTGCGAGAGTGCAGGAGGGGGCTCTACCTAAGTGAGACCGAAGCAAAATATATTGGCGATAATGTGCTAAGTAGCTGTAATAATAGTGGTATCTATGCTTCTGAGAGCAAAATTGAATCTATAGAGTCAAATCAGATTTATAATATATGGAGTGGTTATGGAATATATTTGTATAGAACTGATTGTGGACATGTGAGGGCTAATGTAATTTATAATTGTGGTAATTCAGGAATATATTGCCGCTCTGATGGCAAAGATTATGAAGTAGTAGGGATAAGTGGAAACGAGATTCATGATATTTGGTTAAATCATGGAATTTGTATAATTCGACAAAATGTTGAGAGGGTTTCCAGTAATGTTATTTATGATATTGCCTCTGATGGTATTTATATCGAAGCCGGAAATCAATATGAGGTAAGCCACATTGATTCGAACCTTATTCATAATGCGTATGGAGATGGTTTGGTGTTTTTTAATGGCCAGGATGTGGAATCAATTAAGGGAAATGTAATATATCGTGCACGGCGAGGAATATATTGGAAAGCAAGTAACAATCATAGTATTGGGGACTTTAGTGGCAATATAATACATTCCAATTGGGAAGGCGGGATAAAGATTAAAAAACTGACAAATACTGTGATAGAAAACAACCTTATTTACGGTAATATTTATTGGGATTGTTATGGAATATGGATTGAATCCAACGGTAACAGATCTCTGGATATAAAAAACAACACGGTTTATAAAGCTGGATACGTCGGTATTTATGGTAAAAATGTTAAAGGCTCTTGGAGAAATAATATAGTTTATGGCCATCACCTTTATGGCATCTATGGAAAGGGAAATTTTGATGTGGTTGATTCATATAATTGTGTATTTGGGAACTTTTATAACTGGGGAGGTAAGGCTGAGCCGGGGCCAGGCTCTTTTTCTGATGATCCATTGTTTGTTGATCCTGATGGGGCTGATAATATCCTTGGCGGTGATCACTGGGAGGATGATGATCTACACGTAAAGAGTATTTACGGTTCCTATCATGCTGGTGCATGGATCCCCGATGACGTGCATTCGCCATGTATCGATGCCGGGCATCCGGATGACGATTATTCAATGGAGCCGGAGGATAATGGGGATAGAATAAATATAGGTTGTTATGGAAATACTTCTGAGGCATCTTTATCAGGGCCCACATTGCAGGAGATGGTTTATCATAGTTTCCCATTGAATTTATGGGTGATGATAGGTGTGCCCCTGATTCCTGTAGATGGGGACCCTCTGCTGGTTTACGGTGATGATTTTGGTGGAGAGATGCCGGATGGAGCGTGGAGCTGTATCAGGTGGACATGTGAAGATTCTGTTTCAGAGTATTATGAATATGGTGATGGGACAATATACCAGCCACCTGATTGCTATCCGGGGATAAGCCATTTTGTATGGCAGAATACCGGTGCTCCTGTTGATGTGGATGTGCAAGGTACAGAACTTACAGTACCGTGTACACTAACAGTAGCACAGGCTCCAGCTGTTGACTGGTATCCTCCTGCCCCAGGATTTAACATGTTTGCGAACCCCTATCCTTACACAATTGATTGGTCTAACTCTTATGTTATCAAGTATTCTGAGAATAGAGTTGAGAATTTAACCTTGCCTGAGGCAGCAGCTGAGGGTTATATAAGTCAGTATGCTTACCTTTGGGACCATGAGAATGGAGATTATGAAATAATTGTCCCTCAGAATACAATCCTGGATACGATTTCTGTGTGGAGAGGTTTTTGGTTTATTCAGCTTGACTCAGTAACTAATTTAAAGCTGGTAATACCAAATAGAAAAGTTGATGTTAGAATTCCTCCTGTTTCTCCATTTTTCTGTATTGGAAAACAGAGTGGCGATGTTCGAGACATGAGGTTCGAAGGAAAAGAGGTGAGAAGATTAGCTTCTTTGTCCAGCAGATTCACATTGAAGAAAGCTACAATTAGTCAGGAGTGGGATTGGTTTCTGAAGTTGGGCGTAAAGTCAACAGATGGGATGTTGAGAGATTACGAGAATGGGATTGGGGTAAATGAAGGATCTGTAGATGGGCTTGATGCCTGGGATGCATATGATTTTAGGGGTATGGATAGATATGGTAACTTTGTTCAGTTAGCTTTTGTAGGACCCGAAGGTAGGCCTCTGGCATATGATCTCAGAGGTGATTTTGACAGGGAAAAAGAGTGGGAATTTAAGGTTATAACAAATAGAAAGAATCTTGACAAAGATTTTCTGTTGTTATTCCCCCATGTCAGGCTTGTTCCCGGTGGCATTGATTTCAGGATACTCGATAGGGATAGAGGGGTGATTGTGGATGGATTGAGGGATAAAAGGTATACGGAGATAACGCTTCATGATTCTGTCGAAACTTTTTACATTACTGCTTATAAGAAGCAGGATAATGAACCGCCTAGTTTTTCGTATAATGTTTCCTACGGTGGAAATGGCACGTTGATAGGATTATATGTAATTCCATCAGAGCCTGTTGATACAGTGTGGGCAGAGATTAATGGCGAGATGCTTGGATTTGAGGAGCTACCATCAGTTGGGGGGATATATTATTCCTATTTAGACCTTCCGGAGGGGAGTTATGATATTAAAATTAGCGGCATTGACCTGAGCGGGAATGAGGGGATGGAGCATTTTTCCGTTTCAAAGGTAGCCCCAGCGGTAGGAGCAGAAGTAAAAGATCTTTCTCCCGGGGTGGAGATTCATTTTCCGCAATCTCAGGAGCGGGAATTAGTTATATCACAGGGTAATATTGATGTGGATGTCCCCTATGGATTTGAGCTTTTGTCCAGACCTCTGTTTATTGGACCGGAGGATGTGGAGTTTTCTTCTCCTGCTGTCCTTGTTGTGAAGTCACCTGGCCTGCTAGGGAGTGGACGTTTGTATAGGTATGTGGATAGGAAGTGGAGGTTTGTTTGCACGGTAAAAGAAGAGAATTATCTCCCCGGGGGTGGAATATATTGCGTGCTTGGTAAATCGGGTTCATCAGAGGAGCAGGAACCTGTTAATTCTGTCAGGGAATTCAAATTGTTTGAACCTTTTCCCAATCCTTTTAATAGTGTGACCAGGGTCAGATATTTACTTAAGGAAGCTGGTAATGTTGAACTTGTGATTTATGATCTTCTTGGTAAGAAGGTGAAAGAGCTTCAAAGGGGTTTTGAAACTTCAGGTTACCATGTGGTATTCTGGGATGGCCGAGATGATCAGGGGAGAGAAATGTCTTCTGGTACATATTTTCTAAAGATTAGAGTTGTTGATGGAAATAGGGAGCTTTTTTCTGATGATAAAAAGCTAATCTTGCTAAAGTGAGTGTATTGTTATGAGAAGGATAGCTCTTGTTGTTTTATCGTTATTGCTTGTTATGTGCGAGGAAAAAATTATTTACAAGCATGAAACTGATCCTCCCGTATTTCAGAGAGTCCCAGAAGTAGTGGAAGTTAGGGATACTTCTGTGGTGATTTCTTGGAAGACTGATGAGCCCACAAAGGCTGATTTATACTACTGGTTTACGGAAGACTCTGTATTGGTACAATCTGAAGCTGAATTCAGAGAGAATCATGAAATTCTCGTGAGAGGATTAGAACCGTATACAAAGTATTATTACCAAGTGGAGATAATAGATTTTGAGGATAATGGTCCTGTAAAATCAAGGATAGATTCTTTTAGGACGTGCCATAATGAGTTCAGTTGTGCAAGAGTTGGATGGGTTTTTCTCAAGGAGAATAGAGTCGATTCCGTTATGTATTATGTGGATATGGGGTTTGCATTTGATAGTTTGTCCCCTGATATTCTGGCTTTGCTGGGATGGTTAAGATTAAAGGAGAATTCGCTTGCGGTGGCGAAGAATTTGTTTTATAAAAGTCTGAGCCAGGATAATCTTTTTGAGCCAGCTCTTGTGGGCTTGTCATATCTTTTTTTGGTTTCAAATGATCCTGATTCCTCTATTATTCTGGGAGAGATGACATTTGCTGATGATGCTGAATGGAAATATAAATACTGTCCTGAAATAAATTACAGAGTTGCGAGAGTAATACTTGCAGAAGCATACTATCAAAAGGGAGATCTCGGATCGGCTCAAAGGCAGGTAGATTTTATCTGGAGTGAAAGTGGATTAATTCCGGATGATCCGACTACCTGGAAACTGGGACAAGAAGAGTTTTCCTCTTATGAAGAAGCTCTCCTGGCGGTTATTCTTTACCTAAAAGATGAAGTGCTGATGTTTATTAACTCCAAGGGTTAGGAGGTGGCGGAGGTGGTGGAGGTTGGTTATGATGGTTGTTCCAATGATGATGGTGATGTCCTGTCCACCACCACCAGGTACTCTGGAGTTGAATTAATGAAAAGGATTGAATTACCGGCAGAACAAACACAGAAGAGGCTGCCATTTTCTTCAAGAATTCGCGCCTGTCTGGCTCAGGCTTTTTATTTTCTATTTTTCTCTTCTCGCTCATTCTTCCACTCCTTTTGCAGAATTAATATATGCAATAAATTCCTCTGTGTCAACAGCATTGTGAGTAATAGGTGGAAAATGAAGAAGTATTTCGTGATTCTGTGCATGATAGCAGTTCTATTTGGGGTGGGTTGTGAAAAGGAGGTTATTGAGTTGGTAGAGGATGTTACACCACCGGTTGTTAGTGACTTCGCGGTGGTTGTGACCGATAGTAGCGCTACTGTTTCGTGGGTTACCGATGAGCCTTGTTCGGTTGAAGTAAGATATTGGACTTCCGATAAAATAGTAGAGCGAAGAAGCGATCCAGAGTACAGGCAAAATCACACCGTGGTCATTGAAGGGCTTAAAGATTCTACAACTTACCGCTATTGTGCAATATCTTATGACATGTGGGATAATTTCACAGTTAGTGACACTTTTTATTTCACTACCAGGCTTAATCTGCGCAAAATACTGTTGAATGCCTGGAAGCGATTTGAAGCGGGTGACTACCAGGCGGCTTTTGGAGAATTTGAAAGGTATATTGAATTTGGAGGAGATTCTCTGGATGCCTATTGTGGGTTGGCATGGAGTAAGTTTTTTATAGATTACTCGGATACGAGTGTGTATCGGAATTTTTCCATGGTTATTGGCTTACAGCCTAATAATACAGATGCTTTAGCAGGTTTGAGTTACTATGCTTATTGCGATTCTGATTTTGTAGGTGCTGTTGATTTTGGTAGAGAGCTTTTAACAGTTGATTCAAATTATGTGTTCATTCATGATACTACGATTAACTATATTGATATAAATATTATCATTGCGAGAGGTTTATTTGAGCTGGAAATCTATCAGAATGTTGAGAACTATATTGGTCGTGTAATAAATGTTTATGTAGACGAAGATGATCCTGATACTTGGGTTGTAGATGGTGTTAAGTTTGATACTTATGAGGAAGCTTTAGATAAACTTATAGAGATTGCTGAGAAAAATTACTTGTATTTGCCGGGTTTGTAGTAGCTATCTCTTATTCTATCTGCTATTAATATAAGTTCTCTGAGTTCCTGTTCGCCACGTGCCCTAAGCCAGTGTTTGTCAAAATCAGGATTCTGAATTATCTGTGCTATAGCGGATAGCGCTTTTAAATGGAAAGTTCTTTCGTCTCTTGTGCCGATTAAAAGAAAGACAGCGTAAACTGGAGGCATTTCCTCCGTAAAAGTTATCCCTCCTTCGCATCTTGCGATAAGCATATCGAATTTTTTCTGGCCTTCAATTGTGATATGGGGCACTGCAAGGCCTGGTCTTATTTCTGTTGTTGATTCTTTTTCTCGCTCGATTAGTCTGTTATAAATATGTTCTGGAGCAATCTTTAGCCTCTTTCCAAGTTCCTGAGAAGCCAGCTGGAAAAATTGTTGCAAAGGTATTGTTTCTTTTAAATCCAGGATAACCGCTTTCTTGACAAGTTTGTCAAATCTATCTTCTATTATCTCGTCTCTTTCTTTAAGAATGTTTGTTAGCTCTGTGGAAAGAGTTTTGTCTGCGAATTTTTTATCAGTGATTCTTTCTATTATATAGATTAGAGCCGATTTTCTGAAAGTAAATTCTCTTTTATAAATGAGGTGCCAGGTAATTGCTGTAAGAATGAAAATGCCCATTCCCGCAAGCACTTTAAGTCCTAGTAGAGCTAACAATGACATATACGCTACGATCCCGGCAATTTGTATCCACGGATATAATGGGGATTTGAAAGATGGTTTATAATTCAGGATTCTGCTTTCTCTCATTACAATTACTGCCAGGAGTATGAAGATAAATTCCAGTAATTTGAAAGCACTGGCTATTTTGACCAGGTTTTTTATGTCGAGTATGGAAATGTTTAGTAATATTGTGGCACCCGTGAGCAGTACGGAGAAAGTTGGTATTCTTGACTTCCTAGATATTTGAGAGAGAAAAGAGGGAAGTAGCTTGTCTCTCGACATAGCCAGGGGAAATCTTGCCGCTGTCATTAAGCCTGCATTTCCTGTTGTGAGAACAGCCATAATGCCTGCTATGGTAAGAAGTATTTCTCCCGGTAAACCCATGATTTTGAAAGCTGAAATGGAGAGGGGGACGAGTGTTTTGTCAAACTCTTTTTGTGTCAGCGTACCTATTACAACAAAGACACAGAGTGTGTATAAGACCCAGACAATAAAGAAAGAGGAGAACATTCCTCTTTTTATTGTTTTCCCTGGATTCTTTACTTCTTCTGCAATGCTGGAAACTTTTGTTAATCCTCCGTATGAGATAAAGACTAGACCAATTCCTGCTATTAGAGTCTGAACGGTAAACTGCTTGGAGTGAAGGAGGTAGTAGAGATTTACCTTGGGCATTCCGGTAGCTATGTATATTATCAAGATAGTTATTAGGGAGAGTACGAGAAAATTTTGAATACCACTCGATATTCTTATATTAAAAAGGTTAAGTATGGTGAAGAGGGTGCAAAAAAGGACAGCAATTAGTTTTATTATCGTTCCAGAATTCGGGAAAATAAGGGTAACAAATGCTCCAATACCGATGAAGCTGAAGGCGCTTTTCATGCACAAGGAGAGCCAGGATGTCAGCCCTCCAACTGTTCCTATTAGGGAGCCGAGACTTCTCTCTATGAAAAAGTAGCTTCCCCCTGCCTTGGGCATAGCGGTGGTTAGCTCGATTTTGGCAAAGATGGCCGGAAGGAATAGTAAACCTGCCAGAAAGTAGCATATTATCATGGAAGGCCCCAGATCGGAGTAGAGAACCGCCGGGAGTATAAACAGTCCGGAGCTTATCATTGCACCGGATGCAATTGAAAAAACGTCGAGAGTGTTCAAGCCCTTGCTTAATTTATATTGTTTCATCGTGTATTCTCCCATTCCGATGATAAAATAAAAAAATATTTGATTTCTGCTAAGAAAAATGTATGGATTGTTGCAAAATTACCGCGCTGGAACTACATTAAAGAAGGAAGGAAAATAGGAGCGAATATGAGAAAGGTTAAAGAATGTTACCTTAAAATTTTGAAGATAGAGCTGGAAGATTTGAAGGATGATATTGAACAGTTAATAGAAGAAACCAGGAAGGAAAAAGATGCCGGTAAACTTACAAATTATGTGTTCTTTCAAAATATCGCTTTGTTCAAAAATGAGCTTTTGGGGTTGAATGTTTTTGAGGGCATTATTGAATCGACCAACCCGGAGGATTTTGATAACCTTGATGAGATGATTGTTCATCTCAAGGAAAGGTTTTTCAAGAAGATAAAGACTCTGGGGCTGGCAGAAGCGATTAGAGTGTATGTAGGAAGGAAAATGACTAAGGCAAAAAGGTACGTAGTAGAGAGGAGAGTGTAATACAGTACTTCTTCGAGGGGGAAGTGTTGACGGTTGGGCGATGGATGGGTAAGTTAAGGAAGATGGTTTGGTATACATTGTCTCTTACTAATGTAACGTTCTTGGAGAAAATATGCTCTTTTTGGTTGATAATGAAGAAGAAATGAGATCAAAATATTAGCTTTCTGACGGTGGGGTGGACATGGAAATAAGGAACAAAAGAGAGCTGAAAACATTGTTA
>Ga0136651_10001963_pt1 | contig 11298 bp, 10 predicted proteins | sample Mar14236cmmetaG_FD_94867 | JGI IMG/M metagenome (GOLD analysis project Ga0136651, IMG submission 94867) | Marine hydrothermal vent microbial communities from Guaymas Basin, Gulf of California to study Microbial Dark Matter (Phase II) - Marker... ...
ATGGCTGAGTATAGCATTAAACTATTAAAAGAATACCCAGAGAGTGTTTATCTTGATGAATTATTCTATTATTTGCATCACTTTAGCTTTGTGGAGAATTGGGAGAGTAAAAATCCTGAAATGAAGAGGGAGATTAATGAGACAAGAGAAGAGAGAAGGGAGTTGTTGAATCTAATTAAAGAGAACATAAAAAAATACAAAGGGAGAACACAGAGAGAGGCATTATGGGCTATTATTCATGGAGAGATGGCACTTGGCACTCCTATAGCAGAAATAAAGTCTTATGTTATAAATTCTGGTGTTCCTCTTGACAGGGAGATTAAGGATTATTTTGGCATAGATGATGAAGAAAGCCAGGATAATAGATAAAATTGTTTTGGTTCATCCCATTATTTTTAACATCATAATGTCAGGGTTCGGGCTGGGAGGTGCTTGATTTATTGGTTTATTATGATATTTTTTATTCATGGATTTTAATCCTGTTGATTCTCCGGTCAAATATGTGAAAGGTGTTGGCCCTGTAAGGGAGAGGTATCTGAATCTTCTTGGAATATATACTATAAGAGACCTTCTCTTCTATCCACCAAGGAAGTACATAGATTCAAGCGTTGTTAAGAGTATAAGCCAGGCAAAAACAGGTGAAGATGTGACAATCATTGGTGAGGTGGTTGATGTTTTTGTGAAAAGAGCAAGGAGTATGAAGATAGGCACTGTTGTTGTTTATGATGGAACAGGAACAATCTCTGCAAAGTGGTTCAATCAGGACTGGGTTGTTAAATACTTTAAAAAAGGAGAGACTGTATCAATAAGCGGTAAGATTTCTATGTTTGGCTTTGAAAAACAGATTATCTCTCCTGAGTATGAGAAACTTGAAAGGGAGGATTATCAGGTTATACATACAGGAAGGATTGTCCCTGTTTACAGGATAAATAAATTTTTGACCCAGCGTTCATTCAGGAGATATGTAAAGAATGCACTTGAGAGGTATGTGGATAGGGTTGAGGAGTATTTAATGGATGAGGAGAGGGAAATGTTAAATCTGATTGAATTGAGGGATGCACTGAGAAAACTTCATTTTCCTGAGAAAAAAGAAGATGTTGATATTGCTGTTAGAAGGCTTGCCTTTGATGAACTGTTCTTTGTTGAACTCTTTTTGAGACTTCAAAAGATTGACGCCCAGAAGAAGAAGGGTATTGCTTTTAATACCAGTTCCAATCTTGCAGAAAAATTGCTTCGTTCACTCCCCTTCAAACTAACAGACGAACAGTTAAGGGTGATTGATGAGATAAAAGGGGATATGGCGAAGCCTGTACCAATGCAGAGATTGCTCCAGGGTGATGTGGGTTCAGGAAAAACCATTGTTGCATTGATTGCCTCTCTCATATGCATTGAGAATGGCTATAATGTTGGTTTTATGGTTCCAACGGAGATTCTTGCATTTCAGCATCACAGGGTGCTTTCCAGATTTCTTAAAGATATTGGTGTGGATGTTTACCTTATTTCAGGTGGGATGAAAAATTCAGAGAAGGAGAGAATTCTGGAGACAATAACACAAAGACCTGCCATTTTGGTAGGTACACATGCACTTATACAGAAGGGAATGAGAATACCGAAAATGGGACTTGCCATTATTGATGAACAGCACAGGTTTGGTGTTCTCCAGAGGAAGAGACTCATTACCCAGGGTGAGAGTCCTGATGTTCTCTTTCTCACTGCCACACCAATTCCAAGAACCCTTGCCCTTGCAGTGTACGGAGACCTTGATGTTTCCACCATAAGAAAACTCCCGCCAGGAAGGATACCTCCAAAAACAAGATGGGTGAATGAGAAAAAGAGGGAAAAGGTGTATCAGTTTGTAAGGGATAAGATTTCTGATGGTGAACTCGCATATATTGTATTGCCTGTGATAGAGGAAAATCCCAGAAGTGAATTGAAGGCAGTAAAAACTATTTATAAAGAGTTAAAAAACACATATGTTAAGAACATACCCATTGAAATGCTGTATGGAGGGATGAAGTCTGAAGAGAAGGATAGAATAATGAATGAATTCAGGGAAGGAAGGATTAAGGCACTGGTTTGCACCACTGTGATTGAGGTTGGTGTTGATGTGCCTGATGCAAACATCATGGTGATAGAAAATGCTGATAGATTTGGACTTTCTCAACTTCATCAGTTGAGGGGAAGAATAGGAAGGGGTGGGAAAAAATCCTACTGTATCCTCATTACTCCTGAGAACATAACAGAGGATGCTGGTAAGAGATTGAGGGCAATGGAAGAATACACTGATGGATTTAAACTTGCAGAGGTTGACCTGAAGATCCGTGGACCAGGTGAATTCTTTGGCACAAGGCAGCATGGTTTTTCAGATTTTGTATTCTTTGATATATTCAGGGATAGTTATCTGATTGAACCAGTCAAAAGATTTGTGGATGAGGTTGTATCAAAGAAGGATTTTGGAAGGTTTGTTGAAGGTATTGAAAGGATTTCTAAAAGAGGGGATTTAATTGAAGTTGGTTGATTTCCCGGTTACCCTTTCATAGATTTCAAGGTATCTCTTTGCAGAGGTGTCAACAATTTCATTGGGTAATGGTGGAGGTGGTGACTCCCTGTCCCACCCACTGTTCATTAGATACTCTCTCACAAACTCTTTGTCCATATCATAAACCCTGCCCTGTTTCCACATTTCAAGGTCAACATACCTTGATGAATCAGGTGTAAATATTTCGTCAATAACAATTGGGTTGCCATCCTCATCAATCCCGAACTCAAATTTCGTATCAGAGAGAATTATACCCTTTTTGAATAACTCTTCATATCCAAAATTAAAAAGCTTCAATGAGGTTTCCTTCAGAAACTCTGCAGTCTCTCTACCAACGATATTAATAAGTTCCTCAAAATTTATAGGTCTATCATGCCCTGTTTCTTCTTTTGTGGTGGGTGTGAATAATGGTTCAGGTAGTTTTGCGTAATCCTTAAGCCCTTCAGGTAGTTTTATCCCATAAGCAGTTCCTGTTTTTTTGTATTCCCTCAGTGCACTTCCAGCAAGGTGTCCCCTTACAATACATTCAACAGGCAGGACATCTGTCTTTTTTACAACCATGCTTCTTTTCAGAATAAGGTTCTTTGATTCCTCAGATAAAAAATCAGGTGGTTCATCAGTAAGAAAGTGATTCTTGAAAGGAATTTTTTTGAACCAGTAAACAGATATGCCTGTGAGTACATAACCCTTGTAGGGGATAAGATTATGGAGAACGTAGTCAAAGGCAGAAATCCTGTCAGTGGCAACAATTAAGAGGTTTTTGTCATCAACAATATAAATATCCCGAACCTTACCCCTTTTCAGGAGTTTTAGTTCGGGAATATTTGTTTCACCTACGAGACGCATTATGACTTCTTACCGTATTTTCTTCTGTACTTCTCAACCCTTCCTGCAGTATCAATTATCTTCTGTGTGCCTGTGAAGAAAGGATGGCACTTTGAACAAATCTCCACCTTTATTTCTTTTCTGGTGGACCTTGTATGTATAACATTCCCGCAGGAGCAGGTGATTGTGCAGTCAACATATTCAGGATGTATTCCCTTTTTCATGTTTCCTCCTGTTTATGATGTCATCGCCCTGAGGAATTCCTTATTGTTCTTTGTCATCTTCATCTTTGAAATAAGGAATTCCATGGCTTCTATCTGGTTTGACATCTCGCTTAAAAGTTTCCTCAAAACCCACACCCTATTAAGCTCCTCAGGAGAGAGGAGCAGTTCTTCCTTCCTTGTGCCAGACTTGAATATATCTATTGCAGGGAATATTCTTCTGTCAGCAAGTTGTCTGTCCAGCACAATCTCCTGATTACCCGTTCCTTTGAATTCTTCAAAGATTACCTCATCCATCCTTGAACCTGTTTCAATGAGTGCTGTTGCTATAATTGTGAGGCTTCCACCCTCTTCCACCTTCCTTGCAGCACCAAAGAATTTCTTTGGAACCTGAAGTGCGTTTGAATCAACACCACCTGATAGTGTCTTTCCACTGTGTGGAACAACAAGGTTGTTTGCCCTTGCATACCTTGTTATACTATCAAGTAAAATCACAACATCCTTTCCATATTCAACCATTCTTTTCGCCTTTTCCAGTGCCATCTTTGCAACCTGGAGGTGTCTCTCAGGTGGTTCATCAAAGGTAGAACTCAGAACCTCTGCCCTCACAGACCTTTTCATGTCAGTCACCTCTTCTGGCCTTTCATCTATGAGGAGGATAATCAGGTAGATTTCAGGGTGATTCTCTGTGATTGAATTGGCTATCTTCTGGAGGAGTATGGTTTTACCTGCCCTTGGTGGTGAGACAATAAGACCCCTCTGACCCTTGCCCATTGGAGCAAGAAGGTCAATAATCCTCATGGATATATCACCATCAGACCTCTCAAGCCTTATCCTCTCAATGGGATGGAGTGGTGTGAGGTTTTCAAACTTTACCCTTGCCTTTAATCTTTCTGGTGATTGGTCATTCACCTTGAGTATCTTTACAAGGGCAAAGTACTTTTCACCAGGGTTGGGAGGTCTGATTTCACCAAGTATTGTATCCCCTGTCCTGATGCCCATCCTCTTTATAAACTGAGGTGATACATAGATGTCATCGGGAGAGGCAGTATAACTGTTCTGGGAAGACCTTAAAAAACCATACCCTTCAGGCAGTACCTCAATCACACCTTCAGTAATCAGTTTCTCTGATGGGGCTGTTATCTGAGGTTCTGGTTCTTCCTCTACCTCTGGTTCAGGGAGAGAAGGTTCTACTACCTTCTCCTCCTTCACCATAACAGGAATATCATCCTCAAGTTTTCCATTTCTTGCCTGGAGGATTTCTTCAATCAGTTGCTTTTTCTTTTTTCCTGTTGGGGAAATTCCCAGGTCTTTAGCAATCCTGGTCAATTCCCTGTAGGTCTTCTTTTCCAAGTCTGCTGGTTTCATAGACAAACTTATATTATAAAGAAAACAGCATTTGTCAATGGGTTTTATGAGAAAAATCAACACTTGACATCTTCAGAATTTTTTATATTTTTCTGCTGGTAACTGGCCCCGTCGTCTAACGGTTCAGGACATCACTCTTTCAAGGTGAAGATAGGGGTTCGATTCCCCTCGGGGCTATTTATATATTGCCAACAGGATTTTAATCAATTATACTCATACCATGAGGTACAGTTCAATAGATATAGGTTCAAACTCTGTGCTCTTCACATGTATTGAATATGATAAGGGGAATATTCAGGTTGTAGAAGATGTCTCTGTGATCACCGGACTTTCAAGGGGGATGAAAGAGACCTTCAAGGATGATGCAATAGAAAAAACAGTCCATGCTGTTTGCAATTTTAAGGAAAAAGCAGAAAGAACTGGATGCGGAACTCCAGTTGTGATAGGAACAATGGCATTGAGAAGGGCAAAAAACAGAGGGATTTTTCTCAAAAGGCTTAAAGATATATGCGGACTGAATGTGAGAATTCTTTCAGGTGAAGAGGAGGGATACTACTCCTTTATATCCGTTTCCCTGAAAGTTAAAGAAAGAATAATTGTGGTTGATATTGGTGGTGGAAGCTCAGAGATTGTTTCCGGAATTGGAAGGAGCATTGATTATATAAGGAGCATTCCAATAGGTGCAGTTTCCCTTTATGAGAGGTTTATAAAGAATGACCCGCCTTCAGAGGATGATGTGAATAAAATGCTTTTGTTCATTGAGTCTTCTCTGGATGAAATTCAGAGGCCTTATGGAGAGAGAGTTGTTGGGATTGGAGGGACAGTTACCACACTTGCAGCAATACATATGGGGAAAGAATACTCAAGAGAGGCTATTGAAGGGATATATCTTGAAAGAGATACCGTAGAGAAGATGATTGAAATGTTCATGGCGAAAAATTCCATAGAGAGGAGAAGAATAAAGGGAATGGAAAAGGAAAGGGAAGATATTATACTTGCAGGAACAGGAATTTTGTATACCATATTAAATTGGGCAGGGTTTGATGGTGTTTATGTGAGCACTGGTGGTGTGAGGTATGGTGTTTTAATGGAAAAAATAGAAGGAGGGGCTTATGATACCCATATTCAAAAAGACAAAGCAACTTGAAGCAAAGATTGACGAGTTCCTTGATACAATCCTTCAGGCAGCACTTGAATTCAAACAGGCTTTGAAATACTACCTTAATGGTGATTTGAATGAGTTTTCTGAACGAGAAAAGGTTGTGGACAGGCTTGAAGGAAGGGCAGATTCAAGCAGGAGGGATATTGAGAACCAGCTTTATCAGGAGATGCTCATACCCGAATCAAGGGGGGATGTGCTTGCACTCCTTGAAAACTCAGATGATGTCCTCAATCTGATTGCGGATACTATTGTTGAATTTTCAATTGAAAGGCCAGAGATATTCCCGGAAGTGAAAGACCAGTTTGATTCACTTGTGGAGGTGAGTATTGGTGCTGTTGAGGAGATGGTGTGCACTATGAGGTCGTATTTTAAGAACATTACTGCTGTAAGAGACCATATTTCAAAAATAATGTTTTTTGAGAAGGAGTCTGATAAGATTGGTGAGAAGATTAAGAGGTACATCTTTGACAGGGATGATATTGACCTTGCAAAAAAGACCCACCTGAGAACCTTCATAACCTACATCCAGAACATTGCAGACAAGGCAGAAGATATTGGGGATAGGGTGAATATATATGCAATAAAGAGGATGATGTAATATGATATGGATTTTTCTTTCAAGTGGTCTCTTTCTCGGATGGTCACTTGGTGCCAATGATGCTGCAAACATCTTTGGTACTGCCATTGGAACAAAGATGCTCAGATTCAGAACTGCAGCAATCTTTGGAAGCATCTTTGTTATACTTGGTGCAGTGATAAGTGGTTCAGGTGCTGCACACACACTTGGGAAATTGGGGGATATAAATGCAGTAGGAGGTGCATTTACTGTTGCCCTTGCAGCAGGTGCAACCGTGTCCTGGATGGCCAAATTAGGTCTTCCAGTATCCACAACCCAGGCAATTGTTGGCTCAATCGTTGGGTGGGACCTCTTCACTGGTTCCCAGATAGACACGGTTTCCCTCACCAAGATAGTTTCAACATGGGTTTTTTCACCCCTACTTGCGGGTATCTTCGCCTTTATCCTGTTCAACATATTAAAGTTTTATTTAAAGAGGGTGAGGATTCACCTGCTCCAGATAGATAATTTCACAAGGATTGGTCTTTTATTGATTGGAATATTCGGTGCGTACAGCCTTGGTGCTAACAATATAGCAAATGTGATGGGTGTGTTCATGGGTTCAAATCCATTCAAGGGGCTCTCACTTGGATTTTTTTACCTGAATGATATACAGGTATTGTTCATGGTAGGAGGTTTTGCAATAGCACTGGGTATATTCACCTATTCTTACAAAGTCATCACCACTGTTGGAAGAGAACTGCACAAACTCTCACCCCTTGCAGCACTTGTTGTTGTGCTTGCTGAATCCCTTGTTCTCTTTATTTTCGCTTCCCAATCCCTTGAAAGATTTCTTGTTTCCATGGGTATCCCACCACTCCCCCTTGTACCAGTATCAAGTTCCCAGGCAGTTGTTGGTGCAATTGTTGGTATAGGTATTGCAAGGGGAGGGGGCAGGGCAATAAACTTTAAAAAACTCTATAAGATTGTTATTGGATGGTTCCTTACACCACTTTCATCAGGCATCCTGTCCTTCTTCCTGCTTTTCTTTATGCAGAATGTTTTCCAGGTTTCCACCTACAGACCCATCAAATATGCTATCACAGAATATGCATACAGAGAGGTTCCAACAACATTGAGCCAGGCAATTGAGCCTATAAAGGGTGAGGTCTTTGCTAATGCAAGGGAGTTTAAGGAAAAGTTGAGTGAATTGGGGATAAAAAAAGAAGGTACAGGATACCTTCTATTCCTTGCAAGGATAGATTCAATTTACATTGATTCAATGATTGCGAAAAGGGAACTTGACCAGAAGTGGTTTGGTAAAAAGAGGATAGAGGCCGTGAAGAAACTGCATGGAAGAATGTTTGTACATAAATGGCAGGTTGTGGAGGAACTGAGTAAAATATCTGATGAATGGAAATTCAGGAGTAGCGATAGGCGATACAGGGTTTACAACAGGGAACTGAAGAAGATGTATGATACCATATTCCACGTGTTCTTAATCCAGAATATAAGGGAGAAGTTTAAGATTTCCCCTGAATAAGTACAACTATTTCACCCTTTGGCTTTTTTATCCCTTTAAGTTCAGATGGCCTTCCAGCAATCCTTTCCTCGTATATTTTTGTCATCTCCCTTAAAATAACCACCTCTCTATCTGGAATTAATTCTTCAAGTTCCTCCATAAGGTTTTCTATCCTTTCTGGTGATTCAAAGAGGATTGTTGTGCATGGAAGTTCTTTTATAAACTCAAGTTCTTTTTTCCTTTTCCCCCTTTTCCTGGGAAGGAAACCTGCAAAATAAAATTTATCAGGTGGAAGACCAGATAGAACAATGGCATTTATGACAGAGGATGCACCCGGGACAGATGTAACCCCAATCCCCCTTTTTATACATTCCTTTATCAATTTATATCCAGGGTCACTTATTATGGGTGTTCCTGCATCACTCACCAGTGCAATATCCATACCCTTTTCAAGGTCCTTCAACACAAGGGGAAGTCTTCTATCCCTGTTGTGGTCATTGAATGAGACCATCTTCTTTCTGATACCGTGGTGTTTAAGGAGAATTCCTGTTCTACGTGTATCTTCACAGAGTATATAATCAACCTCTTTCAACACCCTTAAAGCCCTCAAGGTAATGTCCTCAAGGTTACCTATGGGTGTGGCAACTATGTAAATCATATTGCAAGACGGGAGAGTTTCGACTTTTCAAAGAAACCGGCACTTTTGAGTGCAAACCTGTAATCCCTGATGCATTTATAGATAATCTCGTCAGTTCCTCTTCCAAGAACAACAAATATTGCATCGACAAATTTGTCCACCCAGGTGGCAAAGGCATTGGTAACCTCCTCTGCTGTAACAGCAACTGTGCCTTCAATCACCTTGAGGTCATCCCCAATCTGGAAGTTGTTTAAGAGTGAATGCTGATTTTTTGCCACCTCATATGAAGACATCAGTGTTTTCCGAACAATGGAAGGGCCAATTGCCTCTGAGAAGGCTCCAATCAGAGAGTTTAAGAACTTCACATACATACCAACAAGTGCAGGGTCAGCCTGTTTTATCTGTGTTTTCCCCTGATATCCACTTACATAAAAGTCATTCCCTCCCTTTTCAAGAAATTTTTTGAATATTTCCCTGTTAATGGAACTTACACCCTTTCCAGCGACATAGATTCTTACGGGCTCTCCTTCCTCAAACTTAACATAGAAGTACTCAAAGTTTTTTGTTAGAACAAGGAACCCGCCAAAATTCACACCCTTTAGCCTATCAAGAAGTTTATCTATATCCAGCAGTTTTATTGGCTTATTGGCAAAGAGCGGGGTTTCCTTCAATGAAACAACCATCATATATAAAAGTTCATCAGGAACATCATATATGTTTACGATTCCAACCTCTGACTTTTTTGCCCTCTCAACAACATCCTTTATTGGGACAAGGGAATAACCCGTCCTGTTGAATCTACCTGCATTTATTGGATTCCCGTTCTGGAAGAAGAGGAGGTCCACCTCCTGTGGGTATATTATCTGAATGTAACCATTAAGCCTGCCTTCCCTGGCCTTTTTTGCCTGATTCAGAATGTTGTCAAAGTTAACAAAGTGTATTTTTACATTTTCCAGAACGGGCTTTCCCTTGGGAAATTTCATCTATTCTCCTATATGTAGGTTAGCCAACCGTATCTGTCTTCCTTTGTTCCTTCAGCAATGCCCAGAAGTTCTTCCTGGAGTTTCTTTGTGATGGGCCCCCTCTTTCCATTTGAGATTATAATCTTGTCAACAGACCTGATAGGTGTGATTTCAGCAGCACTACCTGTGAAGAATACCTCATCAGCCACATAGATAAGTTCCCTTGGTATCCTCTGTTCATTCACCTTGATTCCAAGGTCTCGTGCTATCCTAATAACAGAATCCCTTGTTATACCCAGAAGGATTGAAGAACCAAGAGAGGGGGTATAGATTTCTCCATCCTTCACAATAAAAAGGTTCTCTCCACTCCCCTCACTTATAAAGCCCATTATATCAAGTGCAATACCCTCAACATAACCATTGATAATAGCCTCCATCTTTATCAGTTGGGAGTTCATGTAATTTGCCCCTGCCTTCGCCATTGCAGGGAATGTGTTTGGTGCCATTCTTCTCCATGTTGAGACCATCACATCAACACCATTTTCAAGTGCGTCTTCACCCAGATATTTTCCCCATTCCCATGCAGCAATGGCAACCTTTACAGGACAGTTAAAGGGATTCACACCAAGTTCTGCATATCCCCTGTAAACCACAGGCCTTATGTAGGCACTTTCAAGGTTGTTTTCCTTTACAACCTGTATAATTGCTTTCTCAATCTCTTCCACTGAAAATGGAATCTCCATCCTGTAAATCTTTGCAGAGTTAAAGAGCCTGACCACATGTTCTTTAAGCCTGAAGAGGGCTGTCCCCTTAGGGGTCTTATATGCCCTCATCCCCTCAAATACACTGCTACCATAATGAACAACATGTGAAAGCACGTGTATCTTTGCGTCCTTCCATGGAACAAGTTCACCATCCATCCATATATAATGGGCCTCTTTTATCCCCATCTATGTTCCTCCTTTTTTCATAAGTTTATACTATACCCCTTAAAATGTCAAGGATTTTTGCCTTTTGCTATTAATAGAAAGATTACGGGTATTGCAAAGAGTATCAATGACATGATGGTTGAGGAGGGAAGTATGCCTGTTTTGAAGCCTCCATAAATCATACCTGCCACCACAACACCTGCTATTGATTCTCCAGCAATGAAACCAGAAGATATGAGTGTCCCATTCTCCTTGTTTCTTGCAAACCTTGAAATTATGCCGCCCAAGAGGATGGGAATGGATAGAGAGAATGGAAGGTAAATGCCTACAGCAACGGGCATTAGGTGTAATCTAAAGCCTGAGTTTTTTTTCTTGAGCAGAAGTTCTATCAAAATGATAAAGATGCCAAGGATGATACCAGCAGTTATCATATCCCATTCAAGCCCCATTCCCTTTGAGAATATTCCCTTTGTTAATGAGGCAAAGAGGGATGCCTGAGGAGCCTGGAGTGCACCGGGTTTCCCTGTCCCAATACCATATGCATGGTTCAAAAGTTTCAATACAAAGGGGATAACAA
>Ga0136651_10001964_pt1 | contig 11294 bp, 9 predicted proteins | sample Mar14236cmmetaG_FD_94867 | JGI IMG/M metagenome (GOLD analysis project Ga0136651, IMG submission 94867) | Marine hydrothermal vent microbial communities from Guaymas Basin, Gulf of California to study Microbial Dark Matter (Phase II) - Marker... ...
CATAGTATTCTATCCCCTTTTTAATTTCTTCGATAGCCTCTTTTTCAAATGCTTGATTCACAGTTACGTAACCATATATTTTAGTTTTACCGTTGTGTTTTCTCATAAATTCGTACAGTTTTCTGTTCCCTTCTTTAAAATCCAAAGGATCTGGTGAGTACAAAGGTGTTCTTGTTCCCCAACTTCCTAGAACAGAAACTATTAGTGTGTCTATACCATACTCTTCAGAATATTTGAGTCTCCATCTATCTTCCAAAGACATATTTTCAGTTAGATACAGATGAACATGAACATCAATAAGCTTAGGATACACTGATTACCCTCCCTGTATTTAACGAAGTTTTTACACATTCAGCTATTCTTAGAGCTTTTTTTGCGTTTTCAAGATTAGAGACCGGTTTTTTGCCATTTGTTATGCATTCAAAAAAATTCGTTAGTTCAGTTATTATCGAATTATTTTCTGTTACTTCGATTTTTTCTATCATTGCTCCGGCTATATATATTTCAGAATCTTTGGAAACGAAAACTCTTTTTTCAGTGCCTAAGACTTCAAAATATGAGTCTCCTCTCTCATATGTCCACCAAGCACTTATCAAATTAAATGGGATATTATTATCCAAATTTGCTAACAAGAAATAATGATCTTCAACGCTTGAATTGTGATACTTATTCCCACCTATAGCTAAAACACTTTTATAGTTCAACCCTGTCAGCCATGGTATAAGATCAAAATAATGAATATCTTTTATTAAAATCACTCCCCCACCTGGCTTCAGCCTCCATTCTGTTCCAGCTCTCCAGCACTTTTTCGCATTTATTCCTATTATTTCGCCGAGTTCTCCTGATTTAATAATGTCCCTTATTTTTATAAAGATGTTATTATACCTCATGTTGAATCCAACCATGATCCATCCTTCAGATTCACTTTCGATTTCAATAAGTTTTTCCAGAGTCTTGCTATCAGCTGTCACGGGTTTTTCGCAGAGTACTTTCATATTCATGGACAAAAGCTTTTTACATATTTCGAATCCTTCGCTAGGAGGGATCGAAACAACGACACCATCTAACCCAAGGTTGGGAATCTCTTCTAAGTTAGCAGAATGAAACCCTTCTTTTCTCGCAATATCTACAAGCTCGGGATTTTTATCTACGCCATAAACTTCACATCCAAGTGTCTGTAAATTTCTTACATGATTCAACCCCATTTTTCCACAAGCTCCTATAACGGCTATTCGCATGTTCTTCACCTCTTATTCTCAAAAAATAGATAACCAAACACATCGGGATAATGATATTGTTGATGCAACCAAACTCTTCCATTTCTGGAACCACTCCATACCATTTGTTGATTGCGTCTTTCGGTTCCATCATTATCATTGAGTATCAGATCAAATCCTACTTTGTCTCCTATTTTCGGGTTTTCAATCTTAAGGATTTCAAATGGTATCTTTACAAAGGCATCGTATCCCTTATCTGTTGGGTACCAAGTACCTTCTACTTTTGTCAAGTCGGTCCATTCCGAACATACTTCAACTTTTTCTAAGATGTTTGTTCCAATACGTGGTGCAAAAAGAAATCCGAAAGCGCCTGGTGTAAAGTGCGATGACTTCTGTTCTTCATCCTTCCTAAAGTCAAAATAAACTTGAAAACTGTCACTATCATATAGTCTTTCCATTTTGTGTCTCTTATCGTCAGGAAAATATCTTATCGCTCTCCATCTACCGTACAGAACAAGATAATCATCCGTTACAGAAAGTCCTATATAAATGTTTTTCTCATCGAAATTCACAAAACAAACAGCACTAAGATCCCTTGGACCAAACCATTCTTTTTCACCGTGTCTAACCTGGTTCTTTGAAGCCAAGGTAATAGGTTTTTCTAAACACCATCCAGACCAGCTTCCATCAAGGGAAGGAGGCATGTTAACTTTCAAAGCTTTTCCAACTCGCACATTTTTTAGATTTAGAAATCTTGATTTTTCAATTTTCACAATCGTGCTTGCTTTTAACCAATCATTTAACATCGATAAATTCTCAATTTCATAATCTTTCTTGAAGGTGCTACAGCTTTCTATTAAAACCTTCTCATTCAATTTTCCAAAGTTTGCTCTTATTTCCATTTCACCTTTCAAAGTATATGGAGAAACATTTTGAACCTCGACTCTAAAGACATTTCCAGATAAATTAGGAACGAAGGATAGTATTTTTAGTGGATCCCTTATATCAAGTAACATAGATCTTCGTTCTTTATTTTTGATTATTGTTATTTTTTCATATTTTGGAATTATGTTTCTTTCCATTCCTCCAAGCTCAAGAGTTGCTACTGCCGAAGTTTTTGGAGCTTTGGATTCATCTTCGACTGTTATTCCTCCATCTGGCTGTCGAATTATATGTTTAGGCAGTATCAAATTTTCACTTTTTGAAATATGAATATTGTTTTTGACACCTCTATAAATCGTCTTAATTATTGGGATTTCATTATTTCTAAGTTGAACAATTTCACAATCTTTTGGGGGAGTTATATTGTACCCGAAAAACATTCTTTTTCCTTTTATCTCTTTGATTAAACTGAAGCTTGGTAGATCTTCATCAGGAGTTATGGAAATGTAATGTTTCTCGGAATCATTTATTACCAATCCAATGTTTTGATCATCATTTTCCAGAATCTCTACATTTGAGTCCCAATATATCACATTCCAGAAAATGACCCTCTTTCCCGATTTTCGTTGTACTAATATTCGTCCAGATTCTGAGTTGCCAGGACGTCCCGGAGTTTCAGCTTTAAAAAGCTGGTCCTGATTTACCATTATCATTTTGAGTTGTTGCTCATTTTTTTCCTTGAGATTTACATGTAATGTCCTTTGAGGCTTACAAACATAGATATTTTTTATGAATTCTCCGCCGTCTTTATCAACGAGCTCTGAAGTTTTCTCCCACACCAATTTTTCTTCAAAATCTATTTCAGCAGATGTATTCCAGTTAAGATCGAAGTCTTTTTCTGTTTTTGAAAAGCATTCAACCATATCTACTACGTAATTCTTTGTTAGGATGAGAGTTCTCTTGAATCCTGAATCAGGATAGGCCGTTCCAGGGTCCACCTGAGCGCAAGCTACATTAAATTCGTCCATATCTCCATAAAATATCAACTTACCTGTTGTAAAGAGATTTTGCGCCTTTCCATCCACGACAACTGTATTATGTGATCTAGTTGATCTATACCAGAAAAGTTCCCTGAATAAGTAATTACATGTTCCAAGATCTTCAAAAAATCTTGTATTGTTCAGCATAAAGGTGAAGTGTAATTTGTCAGGATGTCCATGTCCTCCACCGTGAAATCCGTAATCTAAGTAGGTGTATAACTTGTCTTTTCTAAATATGGCAAGTCCTGTTCCTGGCATAAGTATTGAAAAATTTTCATTCAATTTTTCCTCGGGGAGATCTTTCGACATTGCAAATAATGCATACCACTTATTATCCGATCTATTTTTTTCGTCGGAATAAACTTTCTTAAGAAATTTTCCAAATCTTTCTTCCTTAAACCTAGTGTATGCTATTTCATACAATGAGGATTGTTCACCAACACTTTTCAAGTACTGAGAATCTTTCCTACTTGGGAAAATGCCATCTGGCATGATTGAGTCAAGCGGAGAATGAAACATCCTCTTTAAAATTTCGCCATATTCGCCTTCATAAATTTTAAATCCATTCGAGTTGGCAACTTCTGCGAGCAGAACAAAAGCCTCTAAAGTCGGCCAATGGTAATTATTTCCTTCATACCACATTCCGTCATTAAGGACACCATTTTTCAATTGAACGAGTAATCCATGAGGCCCCCTTAGAGAGTGATTTATGAATTCTTTATTTTCAAATGAAAAACCCACAGCTCCTATACCGAAGTTATTCATAGCCTGTCTATTATTCATTCCTTCGTCATAATCCATTATGATGTAAACTGCTGGATAGAAAAGTTTATTTTTTACCATATTAAGGAATTGTGTATCCAAATTTGGAGCTATAAAATCCAGTCCAATTACCAGGTTTGCTATCCATAAAGATTCCATATAAGTAGATGGAAAAATTCTACCTGGGCCAAGTTCATTATCCTGGTGAGGATACCAAAGATAGAGGCTGGAATATTGATATAAGACATCTCTTATTAAGTCAAGGTAACGATCATCTTTGAGTATAGAATACAATATTCCAGCTTCCACAACTTTTTCTGAGAGCCAAAAATGAAATTGTCTAACCCATGAAAGATAATATTCATAATCTCTATAATTCCTACCACATTTTATACATTTTCTATTTGAAGGATCAAATGGATCAAACACGAGGGGGGTATTATCGTATGGACAGGTGTCATGAAAAGCTTTTCCTCTTTCCTTGGGAACGATTACTCTAGTATTTAAAAGTTTCTCCAAATTATTATACATTTTATTTATGATCTTCTTGAACCATTCTTTTTCCTCATAGAGTTTTATTGTCTTTATAATTTGTTCTTCATTTGCCATCCCTATATACATTCATTTTCGCCTCCTCAATCTCCATGAGCTCGTAGAATCCTTCACTCATTAACATCAGGGATAAAGAAGGAAAAAAAACAAAAAAACCAACGACACTTAAAACCGATAAAAAAATAAGGCAAATAAGTTGAACAAATAATCCCAATGTGTATTTAAAATACTTAAAACTTAGAAAAAAAGATACAGAGAGTGCTTCACGAAATTCCAATTTTTTTTCAAACCTAAGTGGTATTATGTAAAATCCTATGAAACTGAAAAAGAGCCACAGATAAAGGGATGTAAAGAAAATAACAGAAGACAAGAATTTAGTGTCTCCTGATCTTATAAATACAAACGATATAATCATAAGAAATATCAGCAAAATATGAATCAGTCCGAGCTTTATACCAAACCCAAAATCTTCAAAAGCTCCTTTGAATATCAAATCTATTTTCCTCTTCTTATAATCACTCTCAATAAAATAATACAAACCCACCATCGCTGGTCCAGACAGGATAATAGTCATAAACAGACCAAGCCAAACTATAGATGGAACAATAAGATCCCACAATTCCTTATAATATCTCTTGAAAACCCTTTTAATCACTGAACTAACATCAGGATTATCCATATCAACCAACCTTTATTATGTTTCTCCCCGTATCCTTATCAAACAGATGAATTTTCTTCAGATCGAGATGTAAGTTAATATAGTCTCCTGCAGCAATTCTCTGAGATAGCGAAGAATCGAGCTGGAATATACCTCTCTCCTCACCCACCTTGAAATGAATAAGGATATTCGTTCCAACAAACTCCGAAGACGTAACAAAGCCCTTTATTGAATTTCGTGTATCCTGAGATACAGATAAGTTTTCAGGTCTGATCCCTAAAATCACATCTTCATCAATATAATTACTTACCTTGTCTTCAAGAGTCGAAGGAACAGATATTTTATCGCCATTTTCAAACACTACTTTTAAACCATTTTCTCTTATAACCTTACATGTGAAGAAATTCATAGGTGGTGCACCTATGAAATTTGCAACAAAGAGATTAGAGGGTTTGTGATACACATCTTCAGGAGTTCCAACTTGTTGTATTCTTCCTCGATTCATAATGACAATTCGATCTCCCATTGTCATTGCTTCTACCTGATCATGTGTTACATATATAGAGGTTGCATTAAGTCTCTCATGTAATTCTTTAAGTTCTGCTCTCATTTGTATTCTCAACCTAGCATCAAGATTTGAGAGTGGTTCATCAAAAAGATATGCTTGTGGTTGACGGACTATGGCTCTTCCTAAAGCCACCCTTTGTCTTTGACCTCCAGAAAGTTCTTTAGGGGTCCTATCCAATAAATCTTCTATACCTAATATTCTCGAAGCTTGTTCTACCCTTTTCTTTATCTCATCTTTTGGAAATTTTAGGTTTCTCAAGGCGAAAGCCATATTTTCAAAGACATTCATATGCGGATAAAGTGCATAATCTTGAAAAACCATAGCTATTCCTCTTTCTCTCGCTGGATATTCAGTGACATCTCTTTTGCCTATATAAACCTTTCCTTCAGTTGGAGTCTCCAACCCTGCTATCATTCTCAAAGTAGTGGTCTTACCACATCCAGATGGCCCAAGCAATACCAGGAATTCTCCATCCTTTATTCTCAGATTTATGTGGTCAACAGCTACCACATTCTCAATTTTTCTTTCCTTACGCCTTTTAAATATTTTTGTTAGATTTTCCAATAGTACCTCTGCCATTCTATCTCCCTCTCTTTTTCTTTACAATGTCTAAAAATATCAAAAAAAGCGGTACAACAAGTGCCCATGTTAAACCAGCAATCGTTAAAAATATAAAAGGAAAGTATTCGTTCCAATTCATATGATCACCCCTTAAATGCTCCAACTGCTATACCCTTTACAAAATATTTTTGAAACGCAAAGAATATAACTATAACAGGAATTGCTGCTAAAACAGCCCCTGCAAATATTTCACCATAAGCTTCCACACCAGGTGGTATTCCAAAAGCACCGGCTCCCATAAGGCCTGTTAGACCAACTTGTATTGTGAACATCTCCGATGAATTGGTGACTAAATATGGCCAGAAATAACTATTCCAACCTCCTACAAAGCCAACTATTCCCATTAGAGCTAATATAGGTTTCGATAAAGGCATAACTATCTTCCAAAAAATTTTGAACTCACTTGCTCCATCTATTCTTGCGGCATCTATTAAACCAGAAGGTAAAGTTTGGATATTTTGTTTAAATAGAAACACTCCTCCAACCCCTGCAAATCCTGGGAAAAGCAAAGCCCAATATGTATTTATCCAATTGAAATCGTACATCATTTTGTATAAGGGTATTAATGGCACGAATTCAGGAATCGTCATAGTTACTATAATCAACCAGAATAAAGTATTTCTACCTGGAAATCTTAGCTTTGCCAAAGAATATCCTGCCATTGAGTCAAAAACTAAATTACTTAATGTTGGTATTAGAGCCACCAAAAGACTATTCAAAAACCATCTTTTCCAAGGTCTTCTTTCTATCCACCAAGGTGCTTCCAACTGCATAAAGTCTTTGTAATTCTGTAGCGTTGGCGGATCAGGAAACCATTTTATATCCTTCATTGTAAAAGATGGTCCTATATAGGTAAATGATGTGACAAACATCCAATACATTGGAAACAGAGATACAATCCCCCAAGCCACCACGGCTATTAAAAAAAACAGTTTCACTGCTTTTCTTAAGGCTCTGGTTTTTCTTATTCTTTTGAGTACTTCCTCTTCAGTAGAAGTCATATTTATTGCCATTAATCTCACCTCAATATTCAACTTCGGTACCCATAAATTTGAAGCTCAATGCGGATACTACAACTATTATGAACATCAGTATAACAGACATTGTAGCAGCTGTGCTATAATTGCCTAATTCATAGAATTCTCTGTAAATTCTGTAATTTATAAATTCTGTAGCTCTCATAGGTCCTCCCTTGGTTATGAAAAAAGCACCTCCAAAAGCTTGAAATGCTCCTATTAAACTTGTTATAACCACATATAGCGTCGTGGGCTTAAGAAGAGGCCATGTTATTTTCCAAAACTTTTTCCATGAGGATGCAGCGTCTATTTCCGCGGCTTCGTATAAAGTTTTAGGTATTCTGTCCAGAGCTGCCGAATAAAGAAGAATTCCAAACCCATGAGATGATATCCAGTTCATCAAAATCAAAGTAAATAATGCCTGACTCTCACTAGAATACCAAGGTTGTGGTGGAAGTCCTAAAATTTCTAAAAACCAATTCATAAAACCACTCATTGGATCAAATATCCATTTTAAGGTCATGGAATATATAACAACACTGACAACCACTGGAAGATAAAACGCCGCTTTAAAAAAATCTCTAACTTTTTTCCTAAAATTGTTGAGAAGCAGTGCAATAGTAAACGGTATTAATACCCCCATTGGTACTACGCCAAGTGCATACAGTGTGCTTACTTTAACAGAGTGCCACCAGCCATTTACATCGGTTAAAACTTGAATATAGTTTCTTAAACCAACAAAGCGTACGTTGGATATGTTTTCGAGAGTTATATCTTGGAAACTGAATATTATACCTTTTATCATAGGGTAGAAAAGGAACAAGGTTGACCATGCAAGATCGACAGCTAAAAAAACGTAAGCCCAGAACCATTCAGAGTAAACCTGATTCTTTCGTATTAGCTTGAACATGATTTATCCCTCCACAGAAAGGGGGGAGATGCCCCCCTTGCAAGCTTAATTACTGTTATTTAAAAAGTTTTGCTTCGTCCTCTATAAGCTTGTTGAGCTCTTTTATGAGTTTTAAAATATCATCGAGTTTTTCCTTCTTTACTCTTGGTCTTGGAAGCTTATCAACTGATTTCATGATTGTATTAAAGGCCTCATCAGGTGAAAGCTTTCCAGTTATTATTCCCTGTATTACTGGTCTGTAAACATCATTTCTCCAAGTTTGTTTCGCTTTTCTGAACTCTTCTGTGAATGCAATATAAGCATACTGGGACATCTTTGGAAGAGCTCTATTTCTCATATCATTCAGCCAGTATCTTACACTTGGATTGTCAGTATCGTATAAATTAGCAGCCATTGCATATCTTGTTGCAAATATTCTCCTATCTGGTGTCATAAAGCCATAAGCTGCAAGAACAGGTTGGAAAGTAATATTGGTTACAAAGTCACAGAATTCCATAACATGTTTTGTGTGTGTATCACCTTTGTAAGGATTTTGTTTGAAGTTGTAGAACCCATAAACATTCAAACCAGGTCTTATTGGTTCATGGTTTGGATCATTTAGGTATGGCATAGGAACAATTCCAGCGTTTATAACTTTACCTTTTATTTTACCCTCTAAAACTAATCTGTTATGTTCTTTAATATCTGCAAGAAAATCAGGTCCAGAGGCTACGAAAGCAATTTCCCCTCTTAAGAATGCATCTCTTGCGTCTCCACCCGATTTTGTAACAGCCTCTTTGGGAGCGTATTTATACTTGTGCACCAAGTCATGTAAATATTGGAAAGCTTTTTTCAAAAGCTCTGGATCTTTTAACTCACCAGTTTTGATGTCGAAGAAATTATCTACAGTCCACTGTTCTTCAAGAGGCCTTTTTTTGCTAAAATAAATGGGAAAAATACCTATCCTTTCATCATCAGCATTTACCGGATAAAATCCCCATATATCAGTTTTACCATCTCCATCCACATCTTTCACTATTTTACTGAGAGCATCCAAAAATTGATCAGTTGTCCATCCATTTTTCCTTATTTCTTCAGGATCATATCCAGCCTCTTTTAGATAATCTTCATTTGCTATCATTGTAGATATACCACCAATGTATAAATGCCATGGCCATACAACTATTCCTTTTCCAGGAATCTGTATTGATCCCATTACTGCTGCTCCTAAACCGAGTCTCTCATCTTTTGTGAAGTATTTCTCCGGTATAGTTAATGAGTCAGCACTTGCTGGACCTCCTCCTCTTCCTGGAACAAACAAGTAATCTGCGTTTCCAAATGCCACGTCTGGTCCTTGTCTCGAACCAAGCATTGTTCCAAGCTTTTTAATGTAATCTCCCCAACTCCCTCCGAATATCCATTTTACTTTTACCCCTGGATGTGTTTCTTCAAATAACTTTATAACTTCTCCAAAATATGCACCAAATGGTTGATCTGGTCTGAATGGTACTAATACTGTTACGACATCATCCCTTGAGAAAAGTGTCCCTGCAAAAATTAAAACAAATGAGATAATCACAACAATACTAACAAACTTCCTCATTGAAAGCACCTCCTTTTTGAATTTCAACGACCCAAATCAAAATTTTGGGCCGTGATTTTTTATATAACTGCATATAAGTCTGGAAATCATGTGTGTTTTCGTAACTTTTCAGCATTGTCTGTAAACGCATATATATATTTAGGCCTTCCCCTACTACTTGCAAAATCTTTGCCCGCAATTTTTAAAAAGCCATTCTCTGTAAGTTTTTGAAGAATTCTTCTTGATGTTCTGGGGGATATATTCAATATTCTTGATACCTCATCAGACGTGAATCTGCTTTTTCTGGAAAAAACTTCAAATAAGCTTGCCAATTTTGATGCACTTACACCTACTTTTTTTGACCAATCAATGAGCATCCTATCAATAACCTTTGTAACTCGGCTTTTAGTAATCGGTTTGAGCCATTTTATTTTTATGCCATCATAAATTACACAAGGACTTTCCCTTCTTTCTTCTCTCAGCAATTTTTCAGCTTCACGTGCATTCCTTTCTGCCTCCATAACGTCTCTACCCGATCCAAATATCATAGAAATATCATCTGGAGAAATCGAGTTGTATATGTTCGAAAATGGGGTATTACTGAAAGCGTTACTTTCTTTGTATATGTGTGAATAAGAGGTTATGAGAAACAATTCATTAGGTTCATGATTAACTAAAATTCCACCCCATTTATAGATATCATCAAGTAAAAGGGCATGAACCTTTATCATTTCCTTTTTTTGGACCAACGGATCTTTATTATTGAACAAAAATAATCCAACAACAACTTCCCGCTTTTTATTTTCTGTTTCTATTGCTAAAGATAGTCTATTTATTGCTATTCTTATCGTACTCTTCAAAGGTCTTATCAGAAAAGCCGAAAAGTTTCTTCTATTAATCTCTTCCCAAGTGGATTTTACGCATGAAAAAACCATGTCAATCCTCTTTTCTTTAATTAATTTGAGGTGAAATTTCAAGAACGAAGGAACAGGCTCTTGTTCTGGATCGTATTCTTTAATGTAAATTTTTTTAACCTTCAGACCAGTCTCCTCAATTGTTTCAATAACATCGTCTTCCTTTAAGGTATCAATACTAAAAGAAACCGGCTTGCTTAAAAATTTCGGATATTTTTTAATAAAGTCTATTAAAACTTTCAGCAAGCCAGTAGTTGTATATGGAACAAAATTCCAAGGTTTTTCTATCTGGAGGGACTCAAACGATATATGATAAGGAATCGGACCTGTAAAGAGGATACCATCTACACTATCTTGTACAGCTCTAACAATTTTAGGAGCTAATCTTTCGTTTTCATAGGAAAATGCTTGAAATTCCAAATCTACGAATTCTTTGGAACATACCAACACTTTGTCAATCATATCAGCTGGTCCTATTACCGCGATTCGTTTCAAAATATCCCCCCTAAAGTGAAAAAGGATTCTGTTAACTAAAAGTATTGATATTTATCAAAAACCTTATTATTCTTTAAATAGGGGACACCCCCCTGCAC
>Ga0136651_10001965_pt1 | contig 11290 bp, 8 predicted proteins | sample Mar14236cmmetaG_FD_94867 | JGI IMG/M metagenome (GOLD analysis project Ga0136651, IMG submission 94867) | Marine hydrothermal vent microbial communities from Guaymas Basin, Gulf of California to study Microbial Dark Matter (Phase II) - Marker... ...
AAAGGACCTGGAAACAAAGGTTGAGGGCATAGTGGAGAAGGTGTTGGGGAAAATGAATTTGGCCACAAAAGAGGATATTACAAGGCTTGAAGAAAAGATCAGGCATATTGAACAACAGAAGATCTCAGAAAATAAGACGGTACGTCTAAATGATTAATATCTTTCACAAGAACAACAGGGTTCCTCCCGGAAAGCTGGGCCTTGCCCTCGGCAGCGGCTCTGCCCGGGGCTGGGCACATATCGGGGTGATTAAAGCCCTTGCTGAAGCAGGTATTCACATCGATTATGTTGCCGGTACCAGTATTGGTGCGGTGGTTGGCGCAGTCTATGCTTCCGGCAACATAGAGGCATTGGAAGAGATTGTCCTTCAGCTTGACTGGAAGCAGATTGCCTCTTTCCTCGATGTTGTCTTCCCTAAATCCGGGCTGATCGACGGGAACAGGATATCTGAGTTTATCCGCACCCATGTGGGAGCAAAAAACATTGAAGATCTCCCCTTACCATTTTGTGCGGTATCAACCGATCTTGCCACCGGAAACGAGGTGGTTATTCAAGACGGCGACATCATTGAGGCAGTGAGGGCCAGTATCTCTGTGCCCGGCATATTCACCCCGGTCAGGAAAAACGATATGATCCTGGTGGACGGTGGTCTTGTCAACCCTGTTCCCGTGAGTGTGGCGAGGGAGATGGGGGCCGATCTGGTTATTGCAGTTGATCTCAACCACGATATTGTTGAGAAGAAAGGGATCAGTAGAACCCGTATCCACAATTCCGGTGCATTGGCCCCAAGCATAGGAACTTCACAGGGCTTGACAAAAAGGAGCAGAATACTGGATGCCTTGAACAAAAGACTCGAGACGCTTGATCTCCCTGCTTTAACGCATATAAGACAATGGATGTCCAGGGATCCTGTGCCTAACATTTTTGAGGTAATAATGAGCTCCATCAATATCATGGAGGCACAGATTACCGCTACAAGGCTGAAAACTGATCGCCCGGACCTGCTAATTCAACCACACTTAGGTCACATCAGATTCCTGGAATTCAACAAGGCCCAGGAGGCCATTGCCGAGGGATACAGGGAGGCTAAAGCATGCATATCCGCAAAATCGGGATAATAGGAAAGACATACCGTCATATCCAGCGCTACCGCCAGATTCTGACCGTACTTTTCAAGTATGGTTTTGGTGATCTGGTGCACACGCTGAAGATTGAGCAGTACCTGGAAATTGGTCTTCAGATGATCTCCCGCAAACGCAGAGAAAAGATAGAGACACTATCCCGGGCAGAGCGGGTGAGGATGGCAATGGAGGAACTCGGTCCCACCTTCATCAAGATGGGCCAAATACTTTCGACTCGTCCTGATTTACTGCCAGTGGAATTCATCCAGGAACTAGGGAAGCTCCAAGATCATGTTCCGCCCTTTGAGTATGCCCAGGTAAAGGATATTATTGAAAGGGAACTCGGAGTTCCCCTTGGCCAACTCTTCAAAGATTTCGAGGAAACTCCATTGGCTTCGGCATCAATCGGCCAGGTCCATCGGGCACGGCTTGTAGATGGGGATGAGGTAGTGGTAAAGGCTCAGAGGCCCGGCATCCGGAAGACCATTGAAGTGGATCTGGAGATCATGCTGCACCTTGCCACCCTAATGGAGAGACATCTGAAGGCCATGGAAATCCACCGCCCCACCCGGATCGTGGAGGAATTTGCTAGGACCCTGGAAAAGGAACTTGACTATACAATTGAGGCGGCTCACACAGAGCGCTTTGCCATGCAGTTTATTGGTGATACTACCGTGTATGTACCCAAAATATATCGGGAGGCCACAACAAGCCGAGTGCTTACCATGGAGTATGTAAGCGGTATCAAGGCCTCCGAGATCGCTCGGCTGGATGAAGCAGGCCTTGATAGACGCGAGATCGCCCGCCGGGGCTTTGACCTGATCATGAAGCAGGTCTTTGTTCATGGGTTCTTTCATGCCGATCCCCATCCGGGCAATATCTTTATTCTCCCCGGAAACGTCATCTGCTACCTGGATTTCGGCATGATGGGCCGCATCGGGCGTAAGAGCCGGGAGAACTTTGCCGACCTGATTATGAATATTGTGCGGCGGGATGAGGTAAAGGTTACCGATGCTTTAGTCAGGCTCACGATATCAGATGAAGAACCCAACCATAATGCCTTGGAAAGGGATGTGGCAGAATTTATAGACCAGCATTTTTATCGCCCATTGAAAGAATTGGATCTCGGAAAGCTATTGCATCAGCTCCTGGAAATGGCCGCAAGGCATCGCCTGACAGTTCCGCCGGATCTCTTTCTAATGATCAAGGCCCTTAGCACGGCAGAAGGAGTCGGCAGGGTGCTGGACCCTGACTTTGATGCCACGGAGCGGGCCGCCCCATTTGTCCGGCGTATCCAGTTGCAGAGGCTTCATCCAAAACGGGTAGCGGAAGACATATACGATTCGGGCTCCGATTTTCTCCATCTCATCAAGGAGATCCCCGGTGAACTACGCGAGATTCTCAGACAGGCCAGACAGGGCAGGGTAAAGATAGAATTTGAGCATCGCGGCCTTGAGAACATGCTTTCCACCCACGACCGGATCAGCAACAGACTTGCATTTGCCATCGTGCTGGCATCCCTGATAATCGGTTCTTCTCTTATCGTCCTTTCAGGAATTCCTCCCAAATGGCATGGGATACCGGTTATTGGTCTAGCGGGGTTCATTATTGCTGGTGTTATGGGGCTTTGGCTGCTGTTCTCTATTATTAGGCGGGGGAGCATGTAGAGACGGCAATGAAGGCTGTCGCAAACTGCTCCACGGGGAAAAGGAGCAATCCTATTCTTAAATCATATACTTACCAATAATGCCCCGGAACTCGCCTCGCCCTAAAGGGGAGCCCTGTATACGCTCCTGGAACGAGAAGGGACGGGTCATCGACGACTGCTTCCTTTACAGGCCGAAATCCAGAAAAAACCATGAATACCTCAATAAGGCCAGAACATGTCGAGCATAACGACAACAGGGACCCCTTCATGGATTTGACCTGGGAGGACCTGAAGCGCCGGGCTGGAGGGCGCATCGTAACCCGGAGAAGAAAGTACCAAGTGCAGGGCAGTGTTTCAGAGCTCTCGAAGAGCCATGCCGGCTCCCTCATCGACTAGGTTGGCGGATCAGAACGTTATGCCACCAAAGTGTGGATGGAGGAGGATGGTCTTCCAGGGTCGCTTTGTACCTGTCCTTACGGAACCAGTTGCAAGCACGCAGTGGCTGCTCTCCTTGAGTACCTTAAGCGCCTCAAGGCCGCACACGCCAGAAAACGCCGGCTTATAGAGATCCTGGAACATCTTGAAGCAGGGCCGATTCTTCAAAGGAGACGAAAGCAACCCTTACCAGAAAATAACGGTGGCATAAAATGCCACCCTACGGTGATAATCAAAAAGGGGCTGAGCCCATATGAGCCCGCCCCCTCCTGTTGTCAAACCTGGGAATCTTCACCTTTGACACAGGGTTGTCCCTCTTAAACACCTCCCAGTCCCTGGCTTTGTTTAGGGCAGGCCTGAAGATTGCAAGTATATGTTGGGCAGATCTGAGAGAGCGGCCGGCTGAAAGAATACTTCCTTAGGCGTTAGGCATTGGGCCTTAGGCTTTGGGCTTTGCGCTTTAAGCTTTAAGCTTTAGGACTTCCCTTTGTCTCTGATGTTCCCAAATATTTTTGCCTGATTAGAATTTCCCTGATACGAACCTCAAGCTCACGAGCTTGGGAAAGAGTATCGACCGCTGCACATTTTCTAACGCTTTTATATGTTACCTGTACGACAAATTTCCTCTAGCGTGGCTTTCTGGGTGCATATTGGGTGTAATTTTATTGCCCTGTTTTATCCCAAATCGCCCCAAAAGAGACCTGGTAATCCCAAAGACAGGACATAAAAAAATCCCCTGGCGGGGATAGAAACAGCCTGATATTATGGGAAAATTCTGGAAATTAGTGGGAAAAACTTGGTGCCTGGGGCGGGAATCGAACCCGCACGGGGACAAAGCCCCAAGGGATTTTAAGTCCCTTGCGTCTACCTATTCCGCCACCCAGGCATTAATAAAAGATAAATTACCCAATAGCGGAGTTTGATGTCAACGAATTTCATGCTCTTTGGTCTATCTCAAGAAAATGGGATTTGAAAAAATCCACGGCCTCCAGCCGAACACCGGAATTCGTAAATAAACCTCCACGCGATACACTCCAGGCTCAGCGATCTTTTTCTCAAGGCGTTTTCCTTGACCTATAGCCCACAGTGAACCATTGCGCACAATCCTTATCCTACCTTCCAAAGGCGTCGAAACCTTGAGTATTCCTGGCTCGAAAATCAGTTCCTCCCCCATAATTGCCATCTGGCCTGATTGCCCCTCAAAGAAAAACCTAAAACCTCTGGTGGGGGCAAGGTTGTCATGGCCTATGAACAGGTGGCCTTGCTCCATAGCACCATAAATCTGCCCCTTTGCCTCTTCAAAATCTCCGGACAGTTGCCTATCCAGTAGGACATGAATTGTTATTGAAGTGAGCGCAAAGTCATAGGAAATGGGCACAAGGGAGATGGGGCCCCATTTGAACCCAGATCCGTGGGCATCTGAGCCACCTATGGCAATCACTTTTCTCTCTTGGTTCTTTGCGTCCCAAAAGGCCAGGGTTTCCTTGCTGGGCCCTTTTAGACTGTATTGCTTGAATGCTACGCAGAAGAGGCCATGAATGGCAGTTTTGACCCTCTCCTTCCACCTGGACGTAAAATTCCAGATACAAATACCTGTGTAACCTTCAACTGAGAGGTCATTCCACGTGTATGCAATGGATTTTTCATGAAAAGGCATTCCCTTTTCAAAGGGATGGGCCAAGAACCCAAAGCCACCCTGGGCGCGCACCCTATCGATCACCTCCTGGGGACTTAGCCCCTTTCCCCTCACCATTTCCTTAAGGCGAAACGCCAGGTAATGATGGTAGCGTCCGCCTATCTCAAGCCCCACAAGTAAAATAAGCTGGCCGTAAAAGCCTTCATCTTCAAGATGAAGTTCCTTCGCCATGTAATCGTGATCATTGAGAATAAGGAAGTCTAAGCCTCGACGATTCGCTATGGCAGCAATCTGCTGTGGCGATGCCGCTCCATCAGAATAATTCGAATGAACATGTACATTCCCAACGTATTCGTGCAACCCAGATATATCACCCCTTGTGCCACCCATAACCTTAGCTCACTTTAGGCACTTTAGCTCACCCATAACTTTAGCTCACTCTAGGCACTCTAGCTCACTCATAACTTTCCTTACTCTTGCTCCACCACCTCCAGTTTCAACCTCCCCATAACCCTTAATATCTCCATTTGTTTTTGCAGCCCACCTTGGACCAGTTTTATGTGGGTTGCATCCACAGGCATTTGGTTGAGTGTCGCATCCAGGCTTATCCACCCTCCTCCTAGAAAGGCTTCATTCCAAGCATGGTAGAAGAACTTGCCCCGGGCATAGACAAGCCCAGCACAAACCCGTGCTGGGATTCCCGATGCCCTCAGCAAGGCTGCCAGCAGTGCAGCATGCTCGTTGCAGTCACCCACCAAAGTTTTTAATGTCTGAGCAGCGCTGGGGATTCCGATTACGGGTTTTTTCTCAACATTTACATAGATCCACCGAAGGCATCTCCTAGCTCTTTCCATGGGATTCTCAGCTCCCCTGGTTATTTCTAAAGCCTTGGCTCTTATCAATTCATCATCGCTTTCAATATTCAGTTCGGGTTTAAGATATTCTCTTAGCTGGCTTCTTAGCTTAGCACTGGTATTAGGTCCTTCTGAGCAAATGGCTCTCAAATTTTCTCTCTTCACCGTCAGGATGTCTCCTAGGAGCACTTGTCTTGGGTCATTCGGATCTGGCTCGATTTCTTTGGGTGGGATACCTTTGACCTTGACCCTCAGGATCCTGACCTTCCTGGGTCTCAATATTTTCTTGTCCGGCACTACAGCAGCAATGTCGTACAGCTCCCTTCCTCCGGCGCCACCGATCGCAGCCCGTGCATGATCTGAATCGGAGCGTACCAACGTAAGTCCCATTAGTCCTGTTTGCTTTAGCAGTTCACCCTTCTTGCTCATCCAAAAGAACACGGGCTGGCCCATTATTTGGCTTTGGTACTTGGTGGCTTGATATCTGCGCCCAGAAATTATCACCTCATCCGTGGAGACCGCCCTGATGAGGATCTTCATTTCGGCTAGGCTAGAAGGATCGAATATCGGGATCTCTATAACCTCCCCAATGGCTGGCTTTCTGGATCTCAAAAGAAATGGTATGGCAGAAGATGAAACGGGCTGGGACTTCAACCTAAGCATCTTGGTGTTCTTGTTCTTGCCACTGCCCCTTTCCACTATAAGTACATGGTCTCTAACCTTGCCTGAAACACGAAAACTGACTACCCCTGAGTCTATCTGGAACTCAAACCTCTTTATGACGAAGCTCCAGTCCACGACGCTGGTGCTGGTGGTGCGTACGCTGGTGGCCATACCCATGAGTCGTAGACGTAATAACAATTCCTCTTTTATCAGATAGCCAGACTCAATGGGATTAATGGTAGAAACAGAGTAACCGACTCTATTTTTGCCAAGAAAAACCTCCATCCACTCTTCTTCTCGCCCGTCAAGGCCAACCCCAGCCTGTGCCAAAAGCACGCCATCGGAACTGGAGAGCCCGCGGCCACAGACCAATATACCAATAGTGGCAAGCCAAAAGGCAACTACGACAGCTCCCGCAATGTGGAAAAATTTTCGTTTCAAATGGTTCAAGAATATAACATTATTTCGGCTGATTAACATACTATGGAAAGCAAAAATCAAAAAGCTGGAAGAGATCTTTTGATGAGCCGACGCGAATTGTTTAGAAGCATATCAAGTGCCTCTTTTCCTAATCCCGCCCCAGCAGCTATCTTTTCCGCTAACTCCCTGGGCAAGATGTCTTGAGGGCTGTGTGTGTCGGAATTGAGTACAAGCGTTGCACCCACCCTTGAGGCAAGTGCGGCCACATGTCCGTTGGTAAAGCTATGGCCATGGCGACCCGAGATCTCCAGGAAAACATCGTTGACCTTGGCAAATTCCACTTCTTCTTCTGTGATAAGCCCGGGATGCGCTAGTATGTCAGCCTTGGCCTCTATCGCAGCCCTGTTTGTACCGGGGGGCACGGGTTCCACGATTGTTTCTCCGTGGACAACCACAATGGCCGCCCCAAGCTCCCTGGCTCTATTCACCAACGAGGGAATGAGGCTAGGAGGAACATGGGTCAACTCTGCTCCAGGCAGGACCGTCACGGGCTGGCTACCATTTAGGGCCTCGGCAGCCTTAACAATTCTGGGGATTACAAAATCAATATTGGAAGGACCTACATGGTCGGTAATAGCCAAGGCTTTGTAGCCAGCGGCCTCAAATCTCCTGACAAGCTCCGTAGGAATCAGAACTCCGTCGCTAAAAATAGAATGGGTGTGCAAATCGATCATGGGCTGCCAGATCCTCGCCATCTACCATGGGGTATCCAAACTCAGCTCTATCTTTTCTGCCCTCTGGCTACAACTACCACGGGTTCCTATACGCAATTCCCAGTCTGTGTTCTCTAGTCTCTAGCTTCCAGTCTACATCTTGTACTTGCCAAAATCCTCTGGGTTTAGGCCTTCCAAGATTTCTTGCCATTTCTTTCCTTGTTCTGATTTATCTTCAGGTTCAGCTTTTAGATCGATCTCGGTAGACTTCTTTAAAACCTCCTCCGCAACAAATATAGGGGCATTTACCCTCAAGGAAAGGGCGAGTGCGTCACTTGGGCGGGCATCAATGGACATCTCCTTGCCCTGGTGAGTGAAATGGATCAGCGCATAGTAGGTATTGTTTCTGAGGTCGCAGACCTCTATCTTGCGGATTTTCACATCCACCATTTCCATGAGATTCTTGAACAAATCATGGGTCATGGGCCTGGAGAACTTTATCCCTTCCAGCTCGCTGGCTATGGCAGTGGCCTCCAACAGCCCTATCCAGATGGGAAGCGTTTGATCTCCATCCACTTCTTTCAAAATCACGATAGGGCTATTGGTGAGGGGATCTACCGTCAAACCAGAAACGACCATTGGTCTATACATGGTTTCCTCCAAAGGTTTTGGTGCACGCTTTTAGATTCCATTCTTAACCATACGAAAATGTTTGTCAACACCCGCGCCCCTTCTCGAATAAAGAAAAACTATAAGTACGATGCCCATCTCGATAGGTGTACAATAGGATTGAGCAAAGCTTCCAAGTTCAAGCTTCACATTTTCTAGAATTTGTCGTAAGGAATTATACATCATCAGAAAGGTGAAAAATCCATGTCTTGGCTTTTCCAAAGATATCCGTTTTCTTCAATACTCGATTTCAAGCCCGGGTTTTTCCTTGGCTGGTTTCTCTATAAGCTGTTTGGCAAGGTCCAGATTGACGAGCACGCAAGGCAAAACCTAAGGGAAATACAGCGAGAGGGAGCTATTGTATACGTCACCAAATACCCCGGTCACCTGGACTTCCTTTTATATCATTTTCGACTGCGCAAATCGCGCCTTCCCTATCCCAGAATCGGGCTGGACCTCAACATGGCGCCTTTCTTTCCCATTTCTCAGCTATTCAAGATGGGCAGGTTTTATATTGCCCACCTTCTCAAATACCGGCAAAGACCAAACCCATACCAAAGCGGCCTATTGAAAGAGGCACTCCAAAAAGGCTTCCCTATACTTCTCTGCCTTTTACACCCCAAGAGGTTCAAACGTCAGTTCGTTGAGGAATCCAAAGACCCTATAGGTTACCTGCTAGAAATTCAGGAAACGCTAGAGAGACCGATTTTCTTGGTGCCCAGCCTTGTTCTTTACAAACAGGCCCCTGAGAGAGACCCAAAAGGCCTCCTGTCCATTCTTCTCGGGTATAGAGACAATCCGGGCCCACTGAGAAAAATATTTCTATTCTTCAGGCACAACCGAAGGGCGTTTATTGACCTTGGCTCTCCAATGAACCTGCAGCAAGTTCTTGGCTCTGCCTTGCAGCAGTCCATCCCCAGGGCCGAGATAGCAGCCCGAATACGGGAAAGAATTATTGGGGATATTGATACTCAGAAAAAGGCAATCATAGGTCCTGTTATCCGGTCTCGACAAGAATTAAAGGAAAAGGTTCTCAACGACCAAGAGGTTCTTAAAACCATAGAACGGCTATCCAAGGGTAGGCCAGAAAAGCAACGACAACTAAAAACAAAGGCTGCAGAATACTTTGATGAAATAGCTGCAGACTATAGCCCCACTTATGTGGTATTGACTTACTCAATCCTGACCAGGTTTTGGAAAAGGCTGTTTCAGGGAATTGAAATTGATACTGCCGATCTTGTCCAGGTGAGGAACTGGGCCAGAAAAGGCCCAGTAATATTTGTGCCATCGCACAAGAGCCACATAGATTACTTAATCCTCAATTATCTCTTATACGAGCATTATGTCCAGGTACCGAGGATCGCTGCGGGACAGAACCTTGCATTCTGGCCTGCTGGACACATATTCAGAAAATGCGGGGCATTTTTCATAAGGAGGACATTCAGTGGGGCACGGCTTTACACAAAGGTTTTTTCTTCGTACATAGGCCAGCTCCTCAGGGAAGGTTATTTTATAGAGTTTTTCATAGAGGGGGGCAGAAGCCGCTCCGGAAAACTGGTCCTTCCCAAGACAGGGTTTCTTGCCATACTGCTTGACGCCTACCTCAAAGGCCATTGCGAGGACCTCATATTTGTTCCCGCCTCCATAGCCTACGATAGGGTAATGGAGGAGAGGTCATACATGCGGGAACAAAAGGGGGAAGCCAAAGAAAGAGAAAGCTTTCGGCAAGTACTCAAGGCTCGACAGCTCTTAAAGAAAAAATACGGCAAGATTTATATTAGGTTCGGCGAGCCCTTTTCACTGCGAGACTACTTAGGCAGGTCCCAGGCCCGTTCCAATGAACTTGAAGCATCTCTCGCCCTGAAACTAGTTTGTGCAATCAATGAAGTTACCCCTGTGACTCCCCTTGCTTTGATCTCTTCTGCCATCCTCTCTCGGGTCAAAAAAAGTTTTGATAGGGCCACCATTTACCATGACACTGAGGCACTGTTGTCTTTTCTGAGGGACCAAAATGCAACCATGGCTTCCTCCCTATCGAACCTCTCTTCTGCAATGAATGAAACGCTGCACCTATTGGTAAGCTGGAGGGTAATAAACCCCGTCGAGGAATTAAGAGGTAAGGATGAAGTCTATAGCGTAAACCCCAAAAAGAGACGAGAGATAGCATATTATAAGAACAGCATAATCCATTTTTTTGTTGACCACAGCCTGGTTGCAGTTTGCCTCCTGTCTGGAAAAGAGCCTGATAAATCCATGGACACAATTCTGGTCGACCATGATTTTCTAAAGCAATTGCTCAAGAATGAATTCGTTTTTGACGAACAGAATCAGCCACTGAAATCCATTAGCTACTTCCAGCGGCAGGGACTTATTGAGCCTTACCCCTCAGACAAGGTTTTCAGGGTGACCAAGAAAGGATATAGATACCTCCCGCTATGGGCCGGACTTGTCAAGGAGTTTCTTGACTCATATTGGATAGCCGCCAAGGCACTTGCCTCATCTGACCCTAAGAGACGAAAGAGGAATGATCTCCTTAAAAGGATGGGATCCTTGGGCAACAAACTATTGGATAGTGGCGTTATAGAGGTAGAGGAGGCCGTTTCCCATATAACCTTTAACAATGCATTCGTATACCTAAATGAGACCATCCTTAGGTCACGGAGAGAGGAAGCCACCACAGACGAAGAAGTGACCGCGCAGGCTGAGGCCCTAGCAGACAGAATTTACTCCTTCTCCTCCTCCATTTCCGGCTGACTCCCCCACCTCCCTAGTCTTCGCTTTTGCTTAACGGCACGAATTTTACGAACTCAGGCGGTCCTCACTTCCTAATTCGGCATTCGTCATTCGACATTCGATCTTCAATATTCCTCTCTCCCTTATACCTCTAGCCCATCATTCCAGTATTCCATCATCCCCCATTATTGCATACCTCCCCCTTCTCCCGCCTTCAGCCTTATGCCCTATGCCTTATGCTTTATGCGCTACGGCTAAATAATCTCATACTCCTCTTCCGTAAGCTTGGCATGGGCCGCGGCAAGCCTTGCAATGGGCACCCTTGGAGGCGAGCATGACACATAGCTCATCTTTATGTGGTGGCAGAACCGGATGGAGTCGGGGTTTCCACCCTGCTC
>Ga0136651_10001969_pt1 | contig 11284 bp, 13 predicted proteins | sample Mar14236cmmetaG_FD_94867 | JGI IMG/M metagenome (GOLD analysis project Ga0136651, IMG submission 94867) | Marine hydrothermal vent microbial communities from Guaymas Basin, Gulf of California to study Microbial Dark Matter (Phase II) - Marker... ...
CATTTGTTCTAATGGCTGACCTGGGAAATTTACATTACCTAATCTTCTTTTTATTGATGCTAAATCATCCAACATAACCTTTTGATTTTTTAATAAATCATCCCCAACGGAACTGAAACTGTGTGTCAAATCCCTTTTAACATCAAGAGAAGTTTCTTCGTTCTTTTCCTTTATACTTTTCTGACCTTTCTGTAATTTTTTAATACTTTCCTCATCAACACCACCCTTCGGTATATCCAACCTAACATCTCTAAGAGCCTTTAAACCTTCTATAAGTTTTCTAACATCGTCATTTTCAGCATCCTCTATACTTACAGAAAGCCCAATTTCCACAATATTATTGGATACGCCTGACATTGCCACCACCAACATATGATAATAATTTATCTAATTCTTCCATATCCTTCACTTTCACCTTTTTCTCTTTTTTGGATGGATCTAATTGATAATATACCTCTTCTTGTAATGGTGTCAAGTCATTTATCGTTGCAAGAGGAACATTGAAAATAGTTATTAATCTTACAATTTCTTTACCTTCGTCGGAATACAAAACCCGTGTAATAGTTTCTGAATCAGATGATATTGTTGATAAAACTTTTTTAGCAATATCATGAACATAACGCATTTTTCTGACATCATCTATAGAAAAATCAGACGGCATAAAATCTTTCATAGAATGATAAACAATCCAATATTCTATTTCTCTATAATATTTATCAAAATTCTCATACATCTCAACGGGGTATTCATCGTGCATCTCTGTTGGATCTATTTTACCAATATAGATATTCAACAACAGTTTAGCCATTTTGGGTGTTACGTATCTATAACCCTTACACTTTGCGTCATCCAATTCAATAGATCTCAGAGGACGTAATTTTAAATCGTGTCCATCATAGTTAAAATGAACAATTTTATGTATTCCCCCACGAATATATCTTAATAATTCGCTATCTGTTATCATTATAAATAATAAAAAAAGCAATTCTATATAAACTCTACCATTCCTGGAATACAGATAGTTTATCTGCTTTATTGGAAACTCCATCATAAAAGTCGTCAACGTTTCCAGCTTCTGTAATACCAGAACCCAATGGAGTTTTAAATTCATCCAGTAATGTATCTTTGTCACTAGGATCTAGTGATTTATAATTATGTCTGAAAGCAACACCAGATATTTCAACAAGGGGAACAGGACCATTTGCCGTAGGAGTTTTTGCCATACTAACTACATAACAATTCTCCCAAGTTTCGACTGTAAGATTGTAGTTTCGAGCATTAACAGATTTCTGACTTAATTTACCTATTTCATCATAACCATCGGCGGTAGAAACTAACATAAACGGTAATCTACTTAGTTGAAATGCTCTAAACAAATCAACATGATCAGATGTTATTGGTATTCGTAATTGCCAATTATATGTAGGTGCAGTGGATGCAAGTCCTTTATTCCACTCTCCTTTCCCAGTTCCGTTAATCTTAGTATATGATCTTGTGTTAATGACACTAAAACTATTTTTATAAGATACTTCTTCCTCTATTTCACCTATATAATCATATTTGACCTTTTCTACACCGTCAACAGTCTCGATTATTTTTATTGGTATTTGGTTACCAGAGATTTTTACAACATGTTGATCAACCCATTGGATAACATTCTGCGCTTCTTCGCTCACGATTTAATCCACCTCACAAACATATCAGCATTGCCAGATAAAGGATTACCATGTCCGAACCATTGTCTATTAGTTGATACACCATCGGTAACTGTTGTAAGTTCCCAGTTATCACCGTTTTCTCTCCAATAATCATATGAATATTCCATTGCAATTCCATCAAAAGTTACCATTGGAACCTCACCAACAGTTATTTCCCTTTCGTTTTTAGTCAGCTTACAATATCTAAAATATTCAACACCTAGCTGATATTCTCTTTCATTACTATTGGCGTTAGCATCTTCTAAAGTCATTTCAAAAAATAATCCAGCAGATTGAATATCTCTTAACATTGCCACTTCTTTAGATATAACTGGTAAAACTATTGTATATGTATATTCTGGTGGTTTTTCAATTATATATGAATTCCATTGACTAATACTATGTCCTAGTTCATATGGCGTAATTATATTTGTCTTTACACGATTTACAATTGTAACTGGCACATAAGTGGATGTATCACCATCCTTTATGATACCAATAGATGTAAGAATACGGGCTTTATCCCAAACAGGAACAGTTACCGACATAACTATTACCCTCCATAAAATCCACTAATTGTAAAATATTCTATGTTACCACCCCATCCAAATCCAATTGATACATCACCAATAGTTTCTGCATCTTTTGCTTCCTGAATGGCTACAGTGTTATCATTTTTAATATATTCTTTCAATGGTATATCAACACTACCAATACTATCAAGATATTTTCCAACATACGCTGCCTGAACATTTAATAATTTTCTTTCCACACGTTCCATAGAACGTAAATCAATATGAAGTGTTCTGGTAAATAGTAAATCATATAATGCTTTTTCCGATTTATTTGCAAGTATGTGTCGACACATTACATAGTTTATTCTTTTATCATTACTTCCAGCACCATGTGTTAGATTAGATCCCCATACAGCGGTTCCAGTAGCACGTATTTGAACATACGGATTTACCCGTACATCTTTCCATAATTCTGCAATTGGTTCTTGTGGATATCCCTCAATAGGTACAGATGGAGTAACACGAAATGTCATTTGCTGTCTATACGCACCCTGTAAGTACGTAGCCATAGCAGCGACACCAAAATCAACAGAATTATCCACACCGTCATATTGTATCATATAAAAACTTGCAACATTTGCATTATCTCCTATCAAACTATGAATTTGGTCAAATGTATAACCGTGATCATCGGCATCATAATACGTATCCATACTACCTGCAATAGAAACTCCATTGGGAATACCATGGAAAAACATACATCTTTGTCCAAGACCAAATAACTGATTAACAATCATACTTCCGGCCAAAACATCCTGTAACCATTGTGCATCTGTAGCAGAAACACATTCGGTTGTGTCGTACATTGATTGTGTACCAAGTGTTGCATCATAACCAAAACAGAAAATATCAAAATCTACGGTATGATGAGCCATATCCGCTATATAATACCCAAGAACACTTGGGTTAGGATGTCCCATTATTTTCGCAATATTTGTGAATGATATATATGAATCTACAGAACCATCATCATTTTGTCCTATTTTAAGTTTAGTCTTTGCGTTTCCTGAACCAACACCATCAGTTAATGTTATTTTACCATTATATTTATCATTTGTAGTATTAATAAGAATATAAGCATCATCTGTTGGAGTATCACCAATTCCACCATCTATTGCAGTTTCCTCAACTACAGCAGATACAGGGACGTAATACCAAGTGTCAGTATCCCATGACATTGTATCTCCTGTATCGGCTGAATCCACAACAGAACCATCTTCATCATTTGTTTCTGCCTCTATAGCACCAGCAGCAGTCAACTTAACTCTAAAATATGCAGTTCCACTGTCAACAGTAGACCATATAGAAACTGGGGAATATGGTCCATTCCATACGGTGTCACTAAATTTCTTAAATAGATTATCTGGTATGGTTGGTAATGATGCAGATGGATTAATTCCAACAAGTACCAATGTTCCAGTTGGGTGTACTCTAAAATACGCTTGAGCAGCTTTATATAACTGATCCGAACTCATAAGTTGTCCACCACCAGTTCCAGTTGGTAAATAGCTATCATCTGCCACCGTTATTGTGCTAACCGTCACATTATTAATTAGTCCGACATTATTGGTGGTTCTACCGATAATACAACCGACACCGATTTTATCTGGAGAAACAGTTGTTGTTATCGGACCATAATTTATGTTTACATGACTCATTATTGATCATAACTCACTCTAATATTTATATCTTTTTGATTAATTTCCGTAATCTCGATATTGCTTACAATAGCAGGTGATTCTGGTTGAACTGGTTCATCATTCCAAATATTCTCATATGTAAAGTCAAATGATATCTCGACACCATACAGAACCTTTACAGTACTTATTCTAAACAATTTTTGAGTAGTAAAAGTATGTCTGCGTATTACAATATCACTATTTAGAGTATCATAATTGACCTTTAAATATTTTTCTATAGTCCTACAATATTCCCGTGAGTCTGAACGACTTGGAGTAATAACTCTAACATACACTCTATATATATCAAGATAACCGTAATTATTATATAATGAATTTTCACGTTTACCTATAAAATGATTTATACTTAACAAGTCTTTCTCTCCAGCGTTTAAAACGTTAACAACGATAAATGAGTCATTATCATCTTCTAGAGAAACCAACCAATCGTCATCTGAACGCCATGCGGTTAATGGTGTTAAACCATCTATAATATCAACCAAACTATCTATTGCATCTTCTACATCAGCCATGATATTCAATCCTTTTGAGAGTTACACTATACACATTAATATGCGGATGATAGGTATAATCTTGTAAATCTATTATCCTGTAAACAATATCACCTTTAATAATCATATCATTCAAAGAAGGGGTGAATTGTTGTATATCGAAAAATCGGGATGCTATATGGGCATGCGCACGAGCTTCTTTGTACAGTCCATCTTGTGTCCATTCTACCCTTCCACTGGGTTGGACAAATACAAGTGGACAATTTTCATAATCCGTTACAGTTTCACTTATTTTTCCACCAATTGTTCTGGTTTTAGTTACTCTTCTATATGTATATGATTCATAGAATCTGTCAGCCATAGCAATGATACTACGTTCCATATGTATCACGACTCCCATATAATGGTAAATTGCGTATATTACCGTCATTTTCATTTACTGCCCAGTACCATGTGATAAAATCATTGACATAACGAAACGCACACATTCTCCATGTTTCGTGCGGAAGTAATTGTAGAAAAGCCTCTGTTCCACCGGAAGCAAAGAAAAACATTGGCATTCCGTTTTCATATTTTTTAGTATATCCACTTAAAGTTTCTTCACCAATTACACCAAAAGCATTTTCTATTTCTCTGGTCATACCTGCAAATTCCATATAAAAAGCAATTTCGGCAGCTTTCAACATACCCTCTATATCATCTTCTTTAGTTATAGTAAAATAACCCTCACGAAACAATATACCTTTGATTTTTGTTGAAGCAAGATTTTGTAAATTATCACTGATATCATTTACAGTAAAACTTCGTCTAAAAAATTTAATGATACCTAGTATTTCACTCTTTGTCGCAAACATTATAAATAGATAAAAAAAACTGGGTCTATTAAACCCTTCTATTTTATACTCTGCATTTTACAATGTTTTTAACAACAGTGTATTTAGCAAAATCGTCCACATGTGGTGCAATACCAAGGGATATAGTTGAATAAACAAGTTGACTTTCTTCGTCTTTCCAAGAGTGTCCATAAGGAACGGTTGGGTCTGTTTGCTGTGGAATAGTTCGCACACAATAGGTGTTACCTAATTTTCCTGGAGTAAAGATTGCCCATTCAGTGTCTGTAGAATCAACTGCAGATGCATCACGCATCATATGGGTCATACTTCTCGTGGTCCAGTTGTCTTTATTAAGATTACCGAATCCAGGATATCCCACACGTCCGCTCATTGCGGCATCAGTCTTATAGGTTAAACCCACAACACGGGTGAAGTTAAATCCACCAACAGATAGATTTAATGGGTTAGCAACAAGATCTGAGTGATATTTCTTGAAAGATTGAAGTTTCTGGTTCTGCATAATGTGATATGCGGTATTAGGACCAATATAACCTTCTGTGGGTGTCACATTACCCATAGATTCAACAAATAACTGAATGAGTGATAATTGATCTAAAATATCAGCATTTTCATGATCATCCCATCTTACACCAGCCAAATAATTTGGTTCACTTGAAGTTGTTTCATTAGCATCTAATGCTTTGAATCGTGCACCTTGTTTGGTGTATTGGTCACCATAGTAATCAAGCACCGCTTGTTGACATTGTAAATATTGAACTAATTCAAACTCAGTTCGTCTTGCAATGTTTTCTAATGCGAATTGCACAAGTTTTTGGTTAACACGGGATAACAGTCCAGATTTGATTTCATGTTTAAACACAAATGGATTGCTTGTTGGTCCCCATTCATTGAATGGGCGTCCCTGCATGTTTTCTTTCTCCATACCCCAGGTCCGTGGCAATCGCCTTTCACGTGCTTGTCCAGGTCGTGCCATACCTTGTGGGTTCACACCAGTTCTAATGAAGAATTGGTCATGAATAGATGGAATTGCTCCACCTGCATAGGGGGATGGTGCTATAGTTTTAGGCATCAGTTTATTCATTTGAGGTTTAAAAACATTATCATACATTTTAAATAATACCTCAGTGGCTTCCTGACGCATATCAACTGAAAGATTTTCTAAAGCACCGTTTAAGAAACGGTCAAATATTCCTGAAGGATCTTCTGCCATTTTTCATATCTCCTAAACGTAATACCTATATCCTATTACTACCTCCGTAATCGCATCTGTTGCGTTCGTGGTTATCGTGGTGTTATCGTCAGTGAGTGCATAAGTACCTTGTGTAGTTGCTGGGTCACCTGGCACAAGCATAACTCCACTTGTACTTCCAGTATTGGCAAACACGTAAAGAACTTCCACAAAGGTATTTCCGCCAGCAAATGAGTGTACATGTGTCGTGACACTATCAGTTTTCTCAACACTTGTTTGTAAAACTGCATCTTTCATTGGTGTAACAAAGATCAATCCTAAATGAACCACATCGTTTCCAGAATCATATGCTGGAATGTTGTATTCATGACAGAAACCCAATAAACTCATACCAGCTTGCCATTTTTGAACACCAACACATGATGCTTCTCCTGATAAAACTGCTGGTGCAACTGGATCTCCACGATGTAAATCAAGTGTTCCTACATTGAATATTGGAATTAAACCAAATTGTAGTAATGCTATGTCACGCATATATTGACCCATACCAGCCCTTAATGAGTTGGGATGTCCAACGGGAAATATTGGTTTAGTGGCAACACCGTTAGAATATGCTGCTGATGTGGTATCGGAATAACGTTTACACCAAACTTTATTTTGATTAATAACTTCTGTTGCTACACCGCTATTACCTTGTGATACATCAACTTGCACAGGTTGACCAACATAAATGGTTTCTGTTTTAGTAAGCATATATTCACTATATGAAATAATACTAGGCTTTTCTTCTCGAAATTCGTATTGTTGTGTTTGTGGCATTTTACATACCTTTCTTATATAGTTTTGCTAACTCTGGGTCAGTCTTTTCAAGCATTTCAAGAACAGAATTCCTGTTCTTTTTCCTAATAGCACTACGTGATCTTTCAAAAGATTCTATAGATGGTGCTGCTTTAGGTACTTTCTTTTTCTCCAAATCCACGAGACGTTTCTCTAGTTCTTCGATTGATTGATTCTTATAAAAATTTTCTACAAGATATTCATCTTCAAACTCAGAGATTTTATCTAAGATTGGTTTCTTTTCGGCATACATCAGCTTTTCCTCAAGAATACGGTTTTTTTTCTCTAGCTCTTCGGTTTGTAATCTAATTCTTTTCTCAAATGTTTCTTGCAAAATTTTGATCTTTTCACCGACAGATTCTTTGAGTTTATTTTCATATTCTTCGGTCAGCTGAGAGATTTCATTCTTTTTCTGCTCTAACTTACCAGTTGCGATATTTAGATCATTCCGTAGAGTTTCAATCTCTTTTTCTAACTTTTGTTGTTCTGTGTCTTCCATATATGTTATAACCCCTGTTTTTGTCCATATATCGTGAGGAATATCTGTAATAGACCAATCAAATGGAAAAGAAGCTACAACCTTACCATCTCTGGTTTGAAATTTTTGCTTACCTACTGAAATTCCAACGGGTTTACCTAATTCCTGTGATTTTTTACAGAATTCAATTGCCTTTTCGTGTTCCTCTGTCAAATTTAACAATTCAAATCCAATGTCAATACCTTTAATATCTTCACCTGTTTTCTCGTCTTTAAAAGTTTTAATCTCGGCTTTATCACATATACCGAAAATAATACCTTTATCGTTTTTGGCTGGAAACTGGTGACGCCAATGTAGATAGTGATGTTTGGCATACTTGTTAATCATGTCCAATTCATTATCAGACACGACTTTATTAGTAATACCAATTGCATCAAGTCTTGGTCTACCTTTGACTTCACTAAAGGTGGTCTTGATAATCATATTTAATTCCCTTAAAGAAATTGTTCTTTATATATCTTTTCTATATTAACCTTGGAGGCATCCAATTTGCAAACCTTCTAAGACGTACTGCCCCACTATTTATATCGTCATATGTTATCGGATCTTTTAATTCGTAATCTGGATTATTTAGACACGGTTTACCAGTCACTTCATTAAATCCATAACACCGCCAGTATAGTGTTTGTTGTGTGTCTCGCCACGGTTCCATCTCTCCACCACAGTATGCACATTTTGGTCTCATAAAACCAAGGTTCAAATCTGACTCCGACGGTCCTCTCCATTGTAAACCTTTCCGTAGTGACGGCATAGCAGCAGATTCAAAAGGTCTTCCTCTTATTTTTCTATAATCTCTCATTATGCAAACACCTCATACAGTAAAATATTTTTTATTTCTTCTATAATTTTTGGTAATGCTAACATTGCAGCCATGTAAACTATGTCACGACCATCAATGTGTGCTGTTACAACAGCAAGACCATCTGTTTTTTTACCAGTTACTGGTCTATATAAATTATAACCTTCTTCATTTAATCTTACTTCAAGATGATAAATTTTATGCGGTTTATGTCTGTAATAATATCCACCAAGTTTCTTTTCATATATTACCATCATTTCCCAAAACGCACTAACCGTGTTCTGTAATATAAATCCACCATTTGTTTTCTGTAAATTCAACTTAAGCTCCTGGTCCATATTAGTATCGTGTTTTGGTAGATTAGAAGGTTTTCCAATCCAGTTCTGTGCCGGATTAGATGGAAAAACACCTGTTTTTTTATAGTCATTTAAAAAACCATCAAACTCTTTTTTAGCCGTACTTGGTGCTGGTGCATGACCATCAATGGATGCTGCTGCAGCCATGGTAACAATATCTCCAAGTTTTGTAATAGCTGCATTTAAAACACTGTTCATCTTGTTCCATCTTTCGGCAAATTCCTCTGGAGTAAATATTTTATTCGTTGCTTTTACTCTTATCCTTGGTTTTATCTTTATTTTGAACCGCCTCCGATGGTTTGTTAAGTTCAACAAACTCATCATGCAACAATTTCTGCTCTTCTTCTGTAAGTGAATTTTCCCAGAGGAAGGGGAAAACGACGCTTGCTGCTCTCCGTTTTTCGTTGGAGTCTTTAAATATTCCAAGTTTGCTAAACTCTGTAATAGCATTAATCACTTTATCCAACATAGTGTTTCTTACTTCTGGGAAAGTAATTACTATTTCTTCATGGTTACGATTGGGAACTATATGAGTAGTGTATATTTCAAGTAATTTTTCCCGCATTTTCATACGGATACCTTTAACAAAACTACTGTTTGTCTCATCCACACGTTCGCTGGCTTTATATACACTATCACCCTCCAACATTGACATAGAACCATACAAAGCAAACATAATTTGCATGTTCATTAAATTAAATAAATTTATATAATTTGCACCGTTGTCTGGTGGTGTAATTTGTTGAATTTTGGTGTCACCAGGGAACACACCAACACCGAAATTTTTCATCTGTTGTAAAACATTACGGGTGGCAAGTATTGCTTGGTCCATCATCTTCTTTTGTGGGTATATGTTGCTTTTAGGATCACCGATAAATCCGAGTAAATAACCGCTCAAGTTTTTATTTGCGTGTTTCTGCATAAAATTCAAAAGCCAAGTTTTAAAGTGCATGTATGGTAATGCCCTGTCGACTGGTGGTGAAATAAAATAAGAATCACTCATAACATATTTTATATGTTCTGGTATAACAACTTCAACCATACTGCTAGGACCAGTTTCATATTCACCCTTTATAAATTTCATGGGTGTTTTTGCGGTCGTTCCGAATGATTGTTGTTGGACTAACACTCTCCAGCCGTGTTTTTTATCTTCTTCGATGACAATTGTTTTTGGATCCATCCGCTGCATATCAACGAGATTACGTTTTCTACCTAGAATATCTTGCTCGTTGTATGAGAATCGCCAATATGTGCGATTAAAAATGCAGTTGTCAAAAAACCATATAGCAAGTGCATCTTTTATAGTATCACCATTAACATTAATATTATCATTCCATTCCTTTATTTTTTTCTCGTCATCTGGGTATCCAGGTACTTTTACATTTAATTCCATATCACCGATTATACTGGACGCCATTGATGCTACGAATGATGGTGCAATATTGTCAAGATGAAAAAGAACTTCGTTGTTATAATCAGTTGGCTTAACAAGTCTATTTACAATATCCCTAACATCAACAGTAACGCCGTCGGTGTCTCTAGTACCTTCGGAATATCCAGCCAAATCTGGGGGTTTTGTTGTTTGACCCTTGTATATATAACGTTTATAAAACATAATGGTCTGCATCTCCTAATTGAGGTTCTGAGTAAGTATATGGGTTTCGTCTAGCTCCCCAAGCAAGTAAAGCAAGTGCGATGACTGTGTCATCATGCTCTAATTGTGTTCCGTATATTATACGGTTATTATTTGATTTAGAGTAACCGAACCTTAATAACTCTTTCCATAAGGTCGATAAAATTCGTTCATCTGGAATACGTATCATACTTTTTTGCAGTAGATTACTTAAATTATCGATTAAATTCAACTTTGATGCGTAATCAAACACAAATCCTGGTCTGTTATGTTTATTGCGGTAAATTGTGCAGTATAAATCCGGTACATCTCGTATTTTATATGGTATTCTTGTGCCATTTCTAAAGTATACACCGCTTACACCAAATTCCTGCAGGTCATATAAATCTTGTTCCATTTGTTCTACAATTGGTTCACCTATACCAGTAGCATCTGGAACAATTAGATATGGTCTAAAATATGCCACAATATTGAGAAATTCATATCGTATATCTCTGTACTCAATTTCTCCACCAGGCATCAAATATTGATAATCTAATTTTAAAATACCAGTATCTTTTTCAATATGTCCTACATCTATCACGGTGGCATCATGTGATTTACCATAGTCAATAG
>Ga0136651_10001970_pt1 | contig 11284 bp, 12 predicted proteins | sample Mar14236cmmetaG_FD_94867 | JGI IMG/M metagenome (GOLD analysis project Ga0136651, IMG submission 94867) | Marine hydrothermal vent microbial communities from Guaymas Basin, Gulf of California to study Microbial Dark Matter (Phase II) - Marker... ...
GTTGAATGAAATTTAAGAAACATAAGGTGCCAAACGCGCCTTATTTTTTTGGAGGTGTATATTTTGATTAAGAAAATTATTGTTTGGATTATTTTGGCGATCGTTATTATCGTATATTTTGGAACTGGTGTTTATCAGGTGGGGCCTTCTGAAGTAGCCTTAATAAAAACATTTGGAAAGTATTCACAAACTACTGGTCCTGGAATCCATGTTCATTTACCTTATCCTTTTCAAACACATGTTATAGTTGATGTTGAAACTATAAGAAAAGAGGAAATAGGTTTTAGAACGATAGAGCGATACGGAAAAATAGCTTATCAATCAGTTCAGAGTGAATCTTTGATGTTAACTGGTGATGGAAATATTATTAGTGTTGAAGTTGCTGTTCAATACAGAATAAAAGATCCCGTTAAATTTGCGTTTAATGTTATAAATGGAAGTGATTTGGTAAGATTTACAACAGAATCTGTTCTTAGAGAAAGAATTGCTGAAAGGAACATTGATGATGTTTTAACAGTGGAAAGGGATAGAATTGCTATGGAAACAGCAGAACTTGTTCAAAAAACTCTGGATCGATATGATTCTGGTATTCTAATAAATAAAGTTTATATGCAGGAGGTAGCTCCTCCAGATGAAGTAGTAGAAGCATTTGATGATGTAAATAATGCAAAACAGGATAGAGAAAGGTTTATAAATGAAGCTAACAAATATGCAAATGATATAGTTCCTAAAGCTCAAGGACAGGCAGAACAAATTTTAAGAGAAGCTGAAGCATACGCAAAGCAAAAAGTATTGGAAGCAGAAGGTGAGACACAGAGATTTTTAAGTGTATTAAAAGAATATGAAATAGCACCAGATATAACAATGAAACGTTTAAAAATTGAAAAACTTCAGCAAGTGTTTTCAGGGACGAAAAACATTTTTGTGTTAGATAACAGTGGTACATTAAAGCTTCTAAATGTGAACGATCTAATTGGTGGTGATACAAAATGAGTGCAAAATTAATTAGTTTTATTGTTATTTTAATAATAGTAATTATTTTATTATCACTTTCTATGTTTGTTGTTGACCAGACCCAGCAAGCTGTTGTATTAAGATTTGGACAAATTCTCAATACTTATGAAACTCCAGGTATTCATTTTAAGATGCCTTTTGTTGATAATGTAGTAAAGTATGAGAAGAGAATACTTCTGTACGATATAGAACCCGAAAAAATCATTACAGAAGATAAAAAAACATTAATTGTTGACACATATGCTCTTTGGAAAATTGTAAATGCCAAAAAGTTTATTGAAACCATGAAAACTATAACTTTAGCTGAATCAAGAATTGACGATATAGTTTATTCGCATGTTAGAAATGTTTTTGCAAAACACACCTTTGATGAAATTATTTCAGAAAAAAGAGAAGAATTTTTAGCTCAGGTTACCAATCTTTCAAGATCTGATTTAGCCGATTTTGGTATTGAAGTAGTAGATGTTAGAATTAAGCACGCAGATCTTCCAAGCGAAAATGTAAAAGCAGTGTATGAGAGAATGAAAGCTGAAAGATATAGTATTGCTGCACAAATCCGAGCTGATGGTCAGAAGGAGGCTCAGAAAATCCGAGCTGAGGCAGAGAAACAGGTAACAGTTATACTTGCAGAAGCTCAGAGTGAGGCTGAGAAGTTAAAGGGATCCGGAGAAGCTAGCGCGACAAGAATTTATGCACTTGCTTATCAAAGAGATCCTACATTTTTTGAAATCTGGAGAACTCTAAGTGCTTATGATTCAATATTTGGTGATGGAACCGTGATCTTTGGGAATAATCTTGAAATATTTAAGTATATTATTCATTAAACAAAAGCCCCGTTTGGGGCTTTTTTGTTATAATATTGTTAAAGTAATAATTGGAAAGGATGAGTCATGTGAATATTCTTGAAAAAGTTCAGAAAATCTTTTCTGATATGAAGGTTACTGAGATTATGAATCACGATGTGATTTACGTATTACCTAATAGAACTATAGCTCAAGTAAAAGAAATTCTTAGAATAAAGAGAATATCAGGTGTTCCAGTTGTTAATAATGAAAGGAAAGTAATAGGAATAATAAGTATAGAAGATATCATTAAAAGTATTGAAGCAAACAAATTGAATGAAAAGGTTGAAAACCGAATGACAAAGCGAGTTGTAACAATAAACTACAATGAGACACTTAGGACTGTACTACAGTATTTTGAAAAATACGGTTATGGAAGATTTCCTGTGGTTGATGAAAATGGAAAATTAGTTGGAATTGTTACAAAAAATGATATTTTAGGAGCAATTGCAATGAAATTAGGTATTTTGTACTTACACGATGAAAGACGAAAAAGGGTTTTAGATAGTGAAATCGAAAAATCATTAATTACGGGCGGGGAAATTAACAAACTTAATGCAGATTACTATTTTAAAATAGATTATTTTGATATCAATTCAATTGGCATTGGAGCTGCTAATTTAAAAAATTTTTTGCTTGAAAAAGGATTTGAAGAAAAATTTGTTAGGCGTATTGCAATTAGTACATACGAAGCCGAAGCAAATGTGGTTATTCATAGTGAAAGTATTGGTGAAATTTATTGCTTTATCAATGATGATAATATAGTTATTAGAGTTGAAGATAGAGGGAAGGGAATCGAAAATATTGAACTTGCCATGAAAGAAGGGTATACTACAGCTCCTGATCATGTCCGAGAACTTGGTTTTGGTGCTGGAATGGGGCTTCCAAATATGAAAAGATATGCTGATAAAATGGTAGTGTTGTCTGAAAAAGGGAAAGGTGTAATAATTGAGATGGTATTTTTTAAGAATTAATTTTTAAATTTGGAACGGCCTCAAGTTCTAAAGAACTGATTTCTCCATTTAGAATTTTGTAGTATCCTGCCATAGCAATCATAGCTGCGTTGTCGGTACAAAATTCCAGTGGTGGAATTAAAATTTCATAATTGTATTTTTTTCCAAGGTTTTTTGCTTTTTGTCTTAATCTTGAATTTGCAACAACTCCACCTGCTAAAACAATTTTATTAATTCCATTATTTCTAGCAGCTTTAAAAGTTTTTTTGAGAAGAACATCAATAACAGCTTCTTGAAATGATGCGGCAATATCAGCAATTGGAATATTATTTTTAAGTTCTTGTGCAGTATATAAGACAGAAGTTTTAAGTCCAGAGAAGCTGAAATTGTAATCCTTTGAATTGAGCATTGGTCGTGGAAAATTGAATTTATTTGGATCTCCCACTTTTGATATTTTTTCTATTTCCGGACCTCCAGGATATCCTAACCCCAAAATTCTTGCAACTTTATCAAAAGCTTCTCCTGCAGCATCATCTACCGTTTTTCCTAAAACTTCAATTTTATTTTCTTCAACTTTTAAAATTTCTGTATGACCACCAGAAACCATTAGAACAATAAATGGAGGTTTTAAATCGGGATATGCTATATAGTTAGCATAAACATGCCCTATAATGTGATTTACTCCAATTAATGGAATACCATATCTTAATGCTAGTCCTTTTGCAAATGAGAGGCCTACTAAAAGTGCACCGATTAAACCGGGACCATAGGTAACTGCTATGGCATTGATTTGCTTACCACTAATTCCTGCTTCTTCAAGTGCTTTTTCGTATATAATTGGTAAATTTAAAAGGTGGTGTCTTGCTGCAACTTCAGGGACGACACCACCAAATTTTTTGTGAATTGTTATTTGAGAAAAAACAATATTACTTAGAACTTTTTCATTTTCTAAAACTGCAACTGAGGTTTCATCGCAAGATGTTTCTATTCCCAATATAATCACTTTATGCTGACTCCTTCATTACTAATTCAGGTTTTTTCTTGTTTAGAACACATTCTTCGGTAACTATGACCTTTTCAATGTTTTTAAAATCAGGCAACTCAAACATAACATCAATCATGACTTCTTCAAAAACGCTTTTTAATGCTCTTGCACCAGTTCCCCGCTCAAGCGCCTTCTTAGCAATTGCAAAGAGAGCTTTTTCTGTAACTTCCAGTTCCACATTATCAAGTTTGAATAATTTTTTGTACTGTTTAAGAATAGAGTTTTTTGGTTCAATTAAAATCCTAACCATGTCCTCTTCGGATAAATCAGAAAGAGTACCAATAACGGGAAACCTACCGACAAACTCGGGAATTAAACCATACTGAACTAAATCGTCGGGTGTAACATGTGAAAGAATCTCTCCGAGTTTCATTTCTTTCTTACTTTTTACTGGAGCATTAAATCCCATAGCACTACTTTGAATTCTTCTTTTAATGATTTCTTCGAGACCATCAAAAGCGCCGCCAACTATGAATAATATGTTAGAAGTATCAACTTTCAAAAATTCCTGGTATGGATGTTTCCTACCACCTTGAGGTGGAACATTTGCATAAGTTCCTTCAACGATTTTTAAAAGTGCCTGTTGAACACCTTCTCCAGAAACATCCCTCGTGATCGAAGGATTAGGAGATTTTCTTGCTATTTTATCTATTTCATCAATATAAATAATTCCATACTGAGCTCTTTCAACATCAAAATTTGTAACTTCAAGAAGTCTAAGAATTACATTCTCCACATCTTCACCCACATAGCCAGCTTCTGTTAAAGGTGTAGCATCAGCAATTGCAAATGGAACATCTAAAATTTTTGCAAGTGTTCTAGCAATTAAAGTTTTACCACTACCTGTTGGACCAATGAGAATAACATTGGATTTTTCAATTTCAACATCATCAAAATCTACATTGGAAAAAACCCTTTTGTAATGATTGTATACTGCAACAGAAAGAATCTTTTTAACTTTTTCTTGACCAATAACATACTTATCAAGCTCTTTTTTGATTTGTGATGGTTTCGGAAGTTCTTTTCTGTCTTTTTTTGAAGAAAAGCCCTTTTTATCATCTTCTAAGATATCATGAAAGATTTCAACACAATCATTACAAATATAGACATTTCCAGGTCCTGCTATAAGTTTTTCTACCTTATCAGATGAACGACCACAAAACGAACAAAATTTTTGTGCCATACTTTTTCCTCCTTAAAGTAACTCATGATAATTTTAACACACAAAAATTGTTAATGTGTTTCTTTGTTGTGTATTATTTTTTTCAACATAATTAATTGAATAATTTAGCATATTTCAGTAATTTTTGTTTTATGGCCTATATTGACAACGTTATATTATATGTTAAAATTACTTAATGTAGAGATTTGCCGAGGTGGCGGAATTGGGAGACGCGGTTGACTCAAAATCAACTGGGGTTGACGCCCCATGCGGGTTCGAGTCCCGCCCTCGGCACCAAAAAATAAAGGAGCCTTTAAGGCTCCTTTTTCTTTTTCGTGTCTATATGCTGGAGGGAAAGGGAGGGGTACCTTTGTCTTCTAGTTATTTTGACTTTCCTGAATTTTTTTAGTTCAAATTATTTTTTTAAAAAAAGAATATAAAATTGTTTTTTTAAAAAATTCAAAATATTGTATAATAAAAATAATAGGGGGAAACATATGAAAAAAGTTATAATTAATATACTAGGTGCCATAGTGTTGTTTTTTATTTTGATGCTTTTGCTTAATAATAATTGGATTGAAGATAAACACATTTTGAATGAATGGAGCATTAATTTACCATTTTATAAGACCTTGGGAAAATCAGGAACTTGTTCTTTTGAAACAACTTTCGATGATGTAGGCTTTGATACTCTGGTTTTGCCAAAAATATCTGGAAACATTTTAAAGGTTTATTTAAACAAAAAATTAATTTATACTCTTGGTACTAAAACTTCAAATATTTGGAGTAGGGTAATTGTTTTAAGATTGAATAAGGATTTAATAAAAAAAGAAAATAACGTATTAGAAATAGAAATATTTGGCCTATATGATATTGGTGTACATAAAATTCCTTTTTTAACAACTTATGAGAATTCTGCCAGATATTCAGTGATAATGAATTTTTTGCGAGGAGATATTTATTTGATTTCTCTTGGTATAAGTTTAATTTCTGAAATAATTTCATTTATTTTTAGTTTCGGTTTGAGAAACAAAAAAGAAGCAAATTTAAGTGGAGCATACAAAAGTTTTGGAGTTTTTCTTATTTTGATAAGCATTTATCTTTTTGATTATCAATTCAGACTCACTTCTTTTAATGATACATTGTTTTTTTCACTAAAAAAATTATTTATGATATCAGCATACCTATCTGTTGTTTTTTATCTTTATGGTATTGAAACATATAGGTTAAGAAGGTTTGTTTCAAAATGGATGTTGTATATTATATTTCCAATAGTTTCAATAATAATAATTTCATCCGATTTTCCTACATATGTAAAGCTTTCTCCCTTTACAAATCTTTTATTTGTACCTCTATTAATTTATATTTTAATAAGACTTTTAATTTTAAGAATGAATAAACTTTATTTTTCAGCTTTTTTTGCTTCTTTTGCAATTATCCAAACTATTTTAGCATTAACTTTTAGTTTTCCCCAATTTTTTACACTAGGATATGCTATTATTGCTGTTTCAATAGGTGTTATTGTAATGCTTTCTTCTGATTACAAAATGCTTTCAATTGAGAATTATATCTTATCTAAGAAATCTTTAGTTGATCCTTTAACGGGTTCATACAATAGAAACATTTTAACAAAAATAAAAGGTGGAGGTTATTTTATTTTGATTGATTTGGATAATTTTAAAAATATTAATGATACTCATGGGCACGAACATGGAGATGTACTACTCAAAGAATTTGTAAAATTGGTGAAAAATAACATAAGACAAGAAGATTTTTTAGTAAGATTAGGGGGAGATGAATTTGCAATAATAACAAAATCTTCTGAGCCGGAAAATCTTGTTGAAAGATTACAAAAAGAAGCGAAAGATAAACTTAATCTTGAATTTTCATATGGAATAGTGGAATATACAGAATTTTCAGAAACATACAAAAAAGCTGATGAAAAATTATACAATATGAAAAAACTTGGAAAACGAACAATTTTTTGATATAGTTACTTCTAAAAATAAATTTTTGACTTTGGAGATGTAGAACAGCCATACACTAAATCTAATTGAGTCTATGGCTTTTTATTTTTTGATGGGAAATTCTAAAGATGGTAAGGTCATATTTTTGAAAAGTGAAATTTTTATTGCTTTTGTTTGTATCACTAGTTTTAATCTTTTTAGGAAGTTTTCTTGCTCAAATGTATAACACTTCGTTTTATTCTGTTAAAGTAAGCCGAATTAAGTTTGATGCAGACAAAGGTACTTTATCAGGGCTATTGTATATGCCTAAAGATGCTGGACCGGACAATCCAAAACCAACTATTATAACGAACCATTTTAAATTCTGCCGAGATACAAGATGCAGCAGCAATTGAAATGTCAAGAAGAGGATTTGTTGTTTTAGCCCTTGATATGTATCATCATGCTCATTCACTGTACAATGAGGAATTTGGTTCTTCGGGTGCATTTCTTACTTTCTGGCCAACAAGTCTCTACGATGCAGTTCAGTACATGTATAAGCAAGATTATGTGCTTAAAGATGAAAAAGGTAACAGAATAATTGCAGTTGCTGGGCACTCTATGAGGGGTTTTTCAACAACTATGGCTATTGTAACTGATGAAAAAGACTATTCCCAAACAGGAATTAGAAAAATATTTGCAGGATTACTTATGGGTTCAGATCATAGTTTTTCTGCCTATTTAGGAGTTAATGCAGATGTTGCTTTTTCTGTATATGGCCTCCGGACCGTGGATATAGTTGCTGTGCATTACAATGAATTCTTTTTTGATCCTGTAGCTTCGCAAAAAGGTGAAACGGTTGTTTTTAAAGATTATGTAAAGACAGATGAAGGTAAAGCATTTTTAGGTAATCCCGAATTTCCTGCCCAGAGCCCTTCTATGGATTGGAGAATGGAGGATTAAGAGTAATATTTGAACCATGGCAAATCCATCCTTGGAATCACTTTTCTTACATTACTACATCGGCTCAAATTGAATTTTATTCGACTGCTTTTGAAAAATACTCAAACTTAGTCAATTTAAATATTCCTAAAACTAATCAAATCTGGTTTTTAAAAGAATATTCTGAATTTTTAGCATTAATTGGATTTTTCATGCTTCCAGTAGTTTTAATATTAATGTTTTTAAAAATACCATTTTTCTCAGTTATTAAAACAAAAGCAGTAATTCCAGATTTAACTAACATTTCAAAAGATTCAAAGGTGATTATGTGGATTTTAACAATCTTTGCAATGTCGTTCCCTACACTTTTCTTCCTAACGTTTATGGATAAAGCTGGAACAGGGATGAGTTTACTAAAATATTCATCAATAATTTTAATTTGTGGAACAATTCTTATAGGAATATTAAAAATGTTTGGGAAAAAATCTAATAAGAAGTCAGTTCTTACAGGGATGATTTTAATCAGTTTGGCCTCTTTAAGTTTGATGTTATCCGTAATTTATGCCGATAAAATGTTTGCTCTGAGCCGCTATTTTAATCAGCCAACCACTAATCAAATACTTTATTGGGCCATTATGGTTGCTGAAGTTGTTGTAATCATAGAGTCAATAAATTATTTCACAATTAAGAAACCTTCTGGAATAAAGGTTGATCATTACGGCTTTATGGTAAACCCAAAATAATTATATCTTCATTGGTAATGGTTATTTTAACAGTTGCAATTTCTTATGGTATTTTATATTTGGTTGATGCAATATTCAAAACAGATTTCAGAATTTGGACTTGGGCTGTTAAAACCTTTGAAAGCTGGCATCTAACTGCTGCTTTAAGATATATTCCTTTGTTCTTTATATTCTATTTTGTTATGACAATCGCTGTTAATGCTTTAACAAGTTCAATGAAAAAAACATGTGGTTATTGTATTGCTTTTATTCAAATGTTTGGTGGTATAACAGTTTATTTAGCCTTACATTATGGAATACTTTTTGCAACAGGTAGAGCAGCATTTTATCCCAATCAATCACTTTCTAGCATTTTACTTTTTGCGCTTATTCCAACTTTGTTAGAAGCAGCAGTTTATATGAAAAAACTTTATAAGGAAACTGGGAATGTTTATACCCCTGCTTTCTTGAATGCAATTTTGATGACTATGATTACAGTTGCCAATACCACTACCTATGTTGGATTAAAATAATTTTTTGGTATAATATTTAGTAAAAGATAATATTATTTAGGCTTTGGAGATGATGGAGAGCCATATGCCAATTAGAATTGGCATATGGCTTTTTATTATATGGAGGTGTTTATATGAAAGTTTTTGTAATAGGTGCTGGAATAACTGGAAGTCTTATAACCAGAGAACTTTCAAAATATGATTTAGAAGTACATGTAATAGAAAAAGCGCCTGATATTGGTTAGGGAGTTACAAAAGCAAACTCGGCAATTGTTCATGGTGGCTATGATGATCCTCCTGAAAGTGTAAGGGCAAAGTTCGCAACTCCTGGAAATGAGATGTACGATAAACTTTCCAAAGAATTGGAATTTGACTTTCTCAGAACTGGTTCGTATGTTGTTGCTTTTAAAAGAGAAGATGTTGAATATTTAAAGAAATTAAAAGAAAGAGGTATGAAAAATGGTGTAACGAATCTAGAAATTTTAACAGCCAAAGAATTAAAAGAAAAAGAACCAAATCTGAATGAAGAGATTATTGGAGCGTTGTAGTGTCCTACTGCTGGAATAACTGAGCCATGGGAGGTTTCTATAGCGGCAATGGTAATAGAAAATGCCTAAGAAAATGGTGCAATTGTCCATTTAGGCGAAAAAGTTACTGATATTATAGTTCAAAATCAAAGAGTAAAAAAGATTTTAACAGATAAAGGTGAATATGATGCTGATATTGTTATAAATGCCGGTGGTTTATTTACGGATGGAATCGCTAAAATGGCCGGTATTGAAGATTTCGAAATTTTCCCGAGAAAAGAAGAATATATACTTCTTGATGAAAAGTTGAAAGGATTGGTTAATGCTGTAATTTTTCCTACTCCACCAAAAAAATCAAAGGGAATTTTGGTAGCTTCAATTGTTGATGGCGAAATTTTGCTTGGACCAAATGCTGTTGATCTTCTTAAAGATCAAAAAGGAAACCTTGAAACAACGCGAGATGGATTAAATGAAGTGTGTGAAAAATCAACAAAACTTGTACCAAAAATTGATTTATCGTATACTATTAAAACATTTGCTGGATTAAGGCCAGAAACAAAAGACAAAGATTTCATAATAGGAACTACAAAGGAGTGGGGCTTTATAAATGTTGCTGGAATAAGATCTTCTGGTTTAACTGCCGCACCTGCAATTGCAAAATACATAGCAGAAAAAGTATTATCAGAAAATTTGAGGTTAAATCTTTCGAAAAAGCTTGATTTTAATCCTTACAGGAGAAAAATTCCTCATTTGAATGATTTGAATTTAAAAGAATGGGAAGAATTAGTAAAAAAAGATCATTTTCAGGTTCAGAATGACTAAGCATTGTTTTTATACTTTAATTGGTGTAAAATTGTTATATAAAGATTTCACATTAAAAGTGGGGAATGAAGATTTGAACAGTAAAATTTCAGGAGATCAAAAGATTGTTGTTGAATGGAATTATTTCTACAGTTAAGGATTTGATAGACTATTTGTAAAAAAGCTCCATCCTTTAAAGCGGAGAAAAAAGGAGTTGAATCTGAAACTACTTACAATTCAATTATGGATGTACTTTTTGGAGAAGAGGGTGTTACTTATACAGTAAAAGGTATTGCAGCTTCTTCGAAAGATTTATTTGGTAAAAGAAGTATAATTTACCCAAAAAACTGGACAAAAACTCAAGCAATTTTGTGTAAGCTCAAGGTTTCTTCAAATACCTCTTTTGGACTCTTGCGTCCTAGCGCACTGTGTGGATATTCTTCGTTGTAAAATCTCTCAAACAGCTTCGTTTTTTCAACTAGCTCTTCATATCCTGGATTATCCATCACCCATGCAACTTCTTCTTTGTATGTTCTAAAATATCTTTCTGTATTTGCATTTCCTTTTGGATTGTTGTAGCTCGTGAATATCTGTTTTATCCCTAACATATTACATTCTTTCAGAAACTTCGTGCTCGTTGGTTGACTGCCATTGTCGCTTACCAGTTTTACTTCTTTTCCTCGTACTCCTTTTGGATATCCTTTATTTAAGACTTTATCTAATGCTCTCAACCATTCTTCAGTTCTACATCTTAGACTTATTTCCGATCCAAGTATTTCTCTTGTATACCAATCTATTACTGCTACATAATATACCCA
>Ga0136651_10001981_pt1 | contig 11249 bp, 13 predicted proteins | sample Mar14236cmmetaG_FD_94867 | JGI IMG/M metagenome (GOLD analysis project Ga0136651, IMG submission 94867) | Marine hydrothermal vent microbial communities from Guaymas Basin, Gulf of California to study Microbial Dark Matter (Phase II) - Marker... ...
CCCCTATCCCCCTTGATATACATTACCCCCACATTTAAAACGGGCCATTTGGCCCGTTTTTTTTAGTTATGTTTTCGTTCTGTTCAACATATTCTCATACTCTTTGATAACTTCCTCATCAGGTTTAGTAGTGGGAAATGGAATTATATCTCTTATGGATGAAGAATCTGTGAGAAACATGGCAAGTCTGTCTATACCTATACCAAGCCCACCAGTTGGTGGCATACCGTATTCCAAGGCTCTAACAAAATCCAAATCTAGCATTTGTGCTTCTTCGTCGCCTATATCTCGCAATTCTTGCTGCTTTAAAAACCTTTCTAACTGATCTACTGGATCATTCAATTCGCTGAACGCATTGCCTATTTCTCTACCGAATATTATGGGCTCAAACCTCTCTGTTACTCTTGGATCTTCTCTATGTCTTTTTGCAAGAGGAGATATTTCAACTGGATGATCGATCAAAAACGTTGGTTGCACAACTTCATCTTCAACAAGATCCCAAAGTTTCTCTATTAAATGACCTCTTTCTTTTATTTCTGGGACACTATCATGCATCTTTAAAACTTCGATCAATCTTTCGTTGGGATCTTCGAGAATGTCCACCCCGAGTTTCTCGGCTATAAAATCTCTCATTTTTACCCTTTTCCAAGGTCTTGAAAAATCTATCTCCACTCCTTGGTAATTGATCTTTTCACGGTTTAAAACCTTCCTCACAACGTAAGATATCATCTCTTCTGTTAAATCCATCATATCGTTATAATCGGCATATGCTTGATATATCTCTATCATGGTGAATTCTGGATTATGCTTGTAGGATATACCCTCGTTTCTAAAGCATTTCCCTATTTCAAAGACCTTTTCGAACCCTCCAACAATGTATCTCTTTAAGTAAAGCTCCAAGGCTATTCTCAGATACATGTTTATGTCATAAACATTTAAATGTGTCACAAATGGTCTCGCAGAAGCACCACCTGTTAGATGATGTAGAACTGGTGTCTCTACCTCGACGAATCCCTTTTGCCACAGAAATTCCCTTATCGTCTTTATCATTTCGAATCTGATTTTAAAATTTTTGATGGTTTCATCGTTTGCTATCATATCTACATAACGTTGTTTGTATATTATTTCTTTATCCTTTATTCCATGCCATTTTTCGGGCATCGTTCTAATTGCCTTGCTCAATATTTCAAAATCTTTTGCAAATACTGTTACTTCCCCTGTTTTACTTTTGAAGGGGAAACCTTTCACACCCACGAAATCACCTATTTTGAGATATTCTTTGAAAAAGCCATACTTCTCTTTACCAACACCGTTTTGGTTTATATAAATTTGCAATTTATCATCTGAATCTTTTATGACAAAAAACGAAGACTTTCCATGATACCTTATCGCTACAACTCTCCCAGCAACGCTCAGGTTATCTTCTTCAACTGTTTGACCATTTTCGAGATGAGAATATTTTTCTTTGATTTCTTTGTTGGAAATTTTTTTATCGAATCTAAAAGGATATGGATTGTATCCTTTGGTTCTAAGTTCTTCTATTTCTTTTAGTTTGATCTCTCGAAGACTATCCAACGAATCCACCTCCAGAATCAAAAACTGATACCGAGTATTTGATATTTTTGAATACCTTTAGGGGCTTTTACACGAACGATATCTCCTACTTTTTTACCTTCCAATGCACGTGCGAGTGGTGACTCAATGCTAATTTTATTTTCGAATATATTGGCTTCTTGCGAATTAACTATTTTCAATTCCATTTCTTCCTGTGTTTCTAAATCCCTTATTAACACTTTATTCCCCAGGCTTATGGTATTGTTATTCAGTTTACTTTCATCTATTATTTCGGCCTTTGAAAGTATTTCTTCTATTTCACGTATCCTACTACCTATTCTTCCTTGCTCATTTTTTGCCTCATCATATTCGCTATTTTCAGAAAGATCACCGAGCTCTCGAGCTTCTTTTATTTTTGGCGCAACTTCGTACATAAATTTTTCTCTCAGCTCATTTAGTTCTTTCTTTAAAGCCTCATAACCTTCTTTTGTTAAATATATGGCTTCCTTTTTCATTTTTATTTCCCTCCTTCATCCTTATCCTTGTCAATATTATCAAATTTTCTCAGATTTTTGAGTTCCTCGAAGAATTCATCAATATCTCTGAAATCTCTGTAAACGGATGCAAATCTTATGTAAGCGACTTTATCCAATTCTTTCAAATGTTTCATAACTAACTCACCTATATGTTTTGAGTCGATCTCCAATTTCCCTTCTTGCTGAAGCTCAAGTTCTATCTTTGCAACCAATCTTTCCAGTGTTTCCAAAGGTATAGGCCTTTTTTCGCAAGCCTTTAATAATCCATTTAAAATTTTATTTCTATCGAATCTTTCTCTTCTACCATCTTTTTTTATAACTAATATAGGCATTATTTCAAATCTCTCGTAAGTCGTAAATCTGAAACCACATTTCAAACACTCTCTTCTCCTTCTTATTGCAAAACCGTCATCAGTCGGCCGGGAATCAAGAACCCTCGTTTCAAACTCACCACATTTTGGACACCTCATTTTTCCTCACTCTTTTCTATATTTTTGGCTATTTCAATTATCTTTTTCATCCTATTATACACAGTACTCTTAGGTAGCTTGTTTTCCAATATCTCTCCTAACTCTCTCAAACTCAACTCAGAATTTTGTAAACGTGCTATTGCAAGTTCCCTCAATTCTGATTTTAAGTAATCGAGTCCAACCGTTTTTTGGATCAATTCGATAGCTCTGATTTGCTGTGAACTACTCTGTCCTGTTCTATTAGCATTGGCGCTTATGAAATTTATCGTTCTAAAAACATCGGATTTTATGATTCTTTGTTCTATGATACTTTGATAATAAGCCGCACCTCTGAGTGCACCTATTGAGTTTAGCAGTTCGACAATATCAGAGCCTTTTTTTAGATACAACCTTGCTCCATTGTGATTTTTTATAATGCGTGATTTTATACCAAAAATATTGTACAAATGATTTCTCACCTTTTCAAAAAGTTCTGTGTTTTCTTTTATAAAGAACTCGAGATGATAGGATTTTTTGGGATCTGTTACAGAACCAGAAGCCAAAAAAAGGCCTCTACAAAAGGCTCCGAATCTTTCAGGATCGTGAAAATCCAAATTCAGTTCCACTAATTGGTTCAAATCAATACCATGCCTTTTGAGAAAATCATCCAAATCATTGGGAGATATGAGTATCTTATATTGCTTCCTGCCAAGTATCTTCTGATTAGTATACAATATTTTAGAACGACTTCCTTCGAAACTGATTATCTTCTTCAATCTTCTGGCTACGAACGGGGATGACAAAACCACACTTATGTAATTCCCACTTGACTCTAATACAAGTCCTCCCTTGGCTTTCAAAAAGCCGGCCATTTCATACTCTACATCACCGTTTTCTATTTGGAGATTCACAAGTTCGTTTTTTACTTCTTCTGAAAAACTCACGCCTTTCATTGTTATCACCAGCTCAACAAGCGTTTAACAAGTTTACCAAGTTTTTCACTATCGTGTCTCGCTTTGTTCAAACCATCTCTCGGATCTACCTCCATTTTCAACAGAGGTTCAGCAAAAACAGGTACATCTATTTTTTCTATGTCGAGTTTCAATTGCTCGGATCCCTGGGATCTGTATCTTTCTAAGTCGTCATCAGGAAGTTTTTGAGAATTGGCTATCACATAGTTGACTTTACATCCCAAATATTTAACTATCTCGCTTACGTGGTCACTCAATGTGTATCCTATTGTTTCACCCGGTTGGGTCATTATATTTGCAATGTATATTTTTATCGCATTTTCATTTTCAACTATGCTTTCCCTCACTCCCTTAATCAATAGGTTACTTATTAAACTCGTATACAAGCTTCCTGGACCAATTATTATACCATTTGCTTTCTTGATAGCATCTATAACTTTTGGTAATGCTTCAACTTCTTCCGATAAACGGATTTGTCTTATTTTCGATTTGCTGTTTATTATTTCAGTCTCTCCTATTATTTCCGAACCATCATCCATTTCAGCAACGAGCCGCACTAATTTATCAGTTACTGGTAGAACTTCTCCCTTTATTGCTAGTATTTTTGAACTTTCTTTAACTGCTTCACTGAACCCTCCTAATATTTTGGTCAAAGCTGCAAGAATTATGTTTCCAACATTATGCCCTCTAAGAGTACCATTGGTTTGAAACCTGAAATTGAAAAGCTTTGAAAAGAGTGTTTCATCTTTTGCCAAAGCAATTAAGTTATTTCTAACATCCCCTGGTGGGGGAATTTGTAATTCTTCCCTTATCTTGCCAGAGCTTCCCCCTTCGTCAGTTATTGTAACGATTGCATGTATATCTATATCGTCAAAAAATTTTAAACCTCTCAAGAGACTTGAAAGACCTGTTCCACCTCCAATTGCAACTACACTCAAAGCCTTCGTTTTATCTACCATCAAGACTCCTCCAGATCTCTATGTTTAATCAAAACTCTATACCCTAACTTTTTGAAGTCCTTTGCCAATTTATCTGCAAAGTATACCGATCTATGTCTTCCGCCGGTACAACCTATTGAGATTGTGAGAAAAGTCTTTCCACTGTGGTTATAATTTTCCACAACGAATCTCAAAAAATCGAAAGTTTTCTTGTAGTATTCACCAACTATTTGAAATTTCTCAAAGAACTCTGCTATCTTTTGATCGATTCCCGTTAGGTCTTTCAAAGAATCTTCATAATAGGGATTGGGTAAAAATCTTGTATCTATCACTACATCGGAAGTCATAGGTATACCATGTTTGAATCCAAAACTCACGAAATTCAGGGTTAGAGGTGTCTTTTCGCCAGTGAAAATCAGCTTATCCAAAAGCTCTCTAAATTCATAAATGTTTATCCCCGAAGTATCTATAACTATATCAGCTCTCTCTTTGAGACTTTGTAAATAGGTCCTTTCCACTTTTATTGCTTCTTCTAATGAAAGACCTTTTGAGAGAAAAGGGTGTGGTCGTCTTGTGAAAGCGTATCTCCTGATTATGAATTCGTCAGAAGAATCCAAAAAAAGTAATTTCACATCGAAGTTGCTCTTTCTCAGCTCCATTATTGAATCATTTATATCGTCAACTGTTCCACCGGATCTTATATCAACGACAACAGCTAATTTTCCTTTTCCAGCTTTGGATAATAACTCGACAAATTGATAAAGAAGATCTGGGGGAACGTTGTCTATACAAAAATACCCTAAATCCTCGAAATAATCTATCGCTGTTGTTTTACCAGCACCGGACATACCTGTTATTACAATTATTTCACCTTTCATATCCATCACTCTACTTATTAACCTATTTCCGCGTTTTCCCCACCTATTCCCCTGTTTATTTCTCCAAGTAATTTGTCGTACTTTTGTCTCAATTCGGATAATTCTTCTTCAAGATCTATATACTTCGATAACGAATTCAGGAGTATGAGGACTACGATCTTGTCAAATCCAAGTTTCTCTTCCAACACACCATACTTAGCGTATTCTTCTCTAACATACGAGAGAATTTTGTTCACTTTCTCCTCAGGTTCATCAGTAATAAACGAGAACTCCTTATCTCCAAGTATCAAATCTACTTTTCTCTTCACACCCCCACCTTCCTTCAAAAAATTTAAAAATCTATCTCCTGAATTATACACTATACCGGGAGTTTGTTCAATTTATGGTTATATTATAAATTTTCTTTGAGCTCCTTGATTAACCTGTTGGAATCATGAAAACCAAGGAGTGTGGCATGATCCCTGCTCAGCTTATATTTTTTTTGAAAGGGTATGATTATCCTGTTGTAGATTTTCTGAGAATGTTTTTTCTTCAAATATATCTTAATTCCTTCTGGCAGATCACCAATTAGTACATCTATGTCAAGAATTTTGAAAAGCCCATCGACGAATGCAAAGAACTCTTCGTTGTTTTGAAAGTTCATAGTTGCTATCTTGAGACCACATATATTATGGATGGAACACATAGAAACTCTCTTCAGAAAATCTGAAGCGTCTTCTAAGGATTTTGAATAAAGTATTTCCATAACATCCTCTATTCTCTTATCTCCGATAAATTCTGCAAGATAATTCAGTTCTTTCTTTCGGGCAGTCCGTAACATACCGGTATCCGTGAAAAGACCGCAAGCAAAAGCAAACAAGATTTTTTCATCAAGAACTATATCAAACATTTTAGAAAATTCAAAGAGATTCACCACATTCGCGCTGTTCACAGTTATATAGGAAAACTTCGCTTTAAGAATTAAATCATTTTCTATAGTTGGATGATGATCAAACAAAATATAATCTTTTTTGTTCAGGTCAATATAATCAAGTGTTTTAGCTTTTTCAGTATCGTAGATGAAAAACACATCGTAGTTTTCATAATCAATTTCTCTGAATCCGCTGTCAATTTCAAGAAAATTCAAGAGATTGATGACACTACGAGAAAGCAAACCAGAGAGAAGAAAATCACCGCCAAAAACTCTCAATCCCCAGTAAAGACTTGCAACGCCATCGCAATCAGGATTAACATGAGTAATGTGTAATATTCTCCTTCCACTATACTTCTTCTGTAGTTCATTATAAAAACAAGAGGGCGCGATTTTCACGCCCTCTTTATAGAAACCATTTATTAAAGCATTTTTACCCATCTTTCTGCGGTATCTACAACCCTGCAACTGTATCCGTATTCATTGTCATACCAGGAGAACACTTTTACGAGGGTGCCATTGACTTTTGTGAGCGTGGAATCGAATATTGCCGAATGGGAGTTTCCTACTATATCGGAACTTACTACTAGTTCATCGTTATAGTAAAGAATTCCCTTGAGTTCATTCTCAGCCGCTTCCTTCATGGCTGCATTTACCTCTTCTACTGTGGTTTCTTTTTCAACAATACAGACAAAATCCGTTATTGAACCGACTGGGACAGGCACTCTCAAAGCAATACCATCGAGTTTACCTTTAAGATCGGGGATAACTAAAGCAACAGCTTTCGCTGCACCGGTTGTTGTGGGGATCGTGTTGATTGCTGCGGCTCTGGCTCTTCTAAGGTCTTTGTGAGGAAGGTCGAGTATTCTCTGGTCGTTTGTGTAAGCATGGACGGTTGTTAAGAATCCGCTTAAAACCTTGAATTTTTCATGCAAAACCTTTACTACAGGAGCGATTGAATTAGTCGTACAGGATGCACAAGATATCACAGCGTGTTCAGATTTGAGATCTGAATCGTTGACACCGAGAACAATTGTTGCATCGACTTCTCCTTTTGCTGGGGCGGTAATTATTACTTTCTTTGCTCCTGCTGCTATATGTGCTTCAGCTTTGTCTTTACTTCTAAATACTCCCGTTGATTCAATCACTAAGTCAACACCTAATTCTTTCCATGGAAGTTTTGATGGATCTTTTTCTGCGAAGACTTTTATCTCTTTTCCATTTACTACCAATACGTTCTCTTTGACTTCTACGGTGCCATTGAATTTTCCATAAACAGAGTCAAATTTCAAAAGGTGAGCGAGTGTTTGAGTATCAGTTATATCGTTTATCGCCACTACATCCAAGGACCCTCTTTTAAAGATTTCTCTGAATACGGCTCTTCCAATTCTTCCAAAACCGTTAATAGCAACTTTAGCCATGTATCTCCCTCCTTTTATATGATATCAGGTAATCCCAATCCTTCCCCATCGATACTTGGATTTATTTTTTTAACTTCCTCATCGTGTATTCTCTTAGCTTCCTCGACTGCGTCGTTAAAAGCGGCAATCAGAAGATCATTTATCATCTCCGGATCTTCTTTTAACAGATCAGGATCTATTTTTATTTCTTTGACTTTGTAGTGTCCATTCATCTTTATGACTACAGCTCCACCACCTACACTCTTTTCTATTTCCAAGTTTTCGAGCTTCTCTTCCAATTCCTCCATTTTCTGTTTGAATTCCTCTTGCATCTTTTGTGCTTCTTTTAAAAGCTTGTTTATGTTCTTGGATGAAAAATTTCTACCACCCAATCCTCTAAATTTCTTTGCCATCTTGATCCCCTCTCTTTTCTATTCTAACCTTTCCAGGAAATATGCTCAATACCTTTTTCAGAATCTTAACGCTTTCTTCAGAAAGATTGGAAATCTCCTCTTCCAAATAAATAGGAGAAAAGTTTATATCTTCGTTATTTACCATTTTATAGAGCATCCGAAGTTCTTCCAGTTTTTCACGTACAATCTCAAAATGCAGATTATGGTTTTTATCGTATTCCAGAATAATATTTTTATCTTGCTTCGAAATCTTTGCGTAGACTAATGCCACCCAAAGATCCAAATCTCCTTCACGCAGAAGATAATTTTTCAATTTTTCAATCTTTTCATCCTCTTCCTCTTTCGGTTTTGTCACTCTGTTCTTAGTAACTTCTTGGGTGTTTTCAACATCTATAACATTATCTTCAACGGCCCGATTTTCTGAAAGTTCTTTGGATACATTCAGAGCACCAACCTCAAACACAACAACCTTTTCCTCTGTATACTTAACATCCTTGAGGAGATTTGTCAATCTGTTTGCTAACTCTACCAGCTTTTCACCGTATTTCTCATACAGACCATCTTTTTCTTTTAAAGATTGTAAGGTATTTTCAATGGACTCCAGTATAAAAGTCTCAAGGTTTTTGTTTTCTTTCACTAGTCTTTCCGCGATTTTAAAGAGTGACTCAAAATCTTTCTTAAGCAATGAGTCTATGAAATCCCTCACAAGTTCTTTGGGGACTACTCCTAATATTTCTCTAACGTGTTCTTGGGTTATTTGTTCGGAACTGTACCTTTGAATCTGTTCCAATATGGCCAGAGAATCCCTCAGAGATCCAGACGCTTTTTCAGCAATTAACTTCAAAGCATCATTGGTTATGTTTATTTTTTCTCTTTTAGAGATACTTTTCAGATGATTGAATATCAAATCATCTGGAATTAACTTAAAATCGAAAATCTGACATCTTGATAATATCGTTTCGGGAACCTTCTCTAAATTTGTTGTCGCAAGTATGAACAACACATGTGGAGGAGGCTCTTCTAAAGTTTTTAAAAGTGCGTTGAATGCCTCGCGTGTCAACATGTGGAACTCATCGATTATATAGACCTTAACCTTCCCTTTTGCAGGTAAGTAAGAAACTCTGTCTCTTATCTTTCTTATTTCATCTATACCTCTGTTGGAAGCGGCGTCCATCTCAATGACATCCATAAAGCTTCCAGAATCTATCTCTCGACAATTTTCACATTTATTACAAGGTTCACCATCATGAGGATTCAAGCAATTCAACGATTTAGCTAATATTCTGGCACAAGAAGTCTTTCCGGTTCCTCTTGGACCAGAGAATATATAGGCATGAGACACATTTCCTTCCCTTATTGCATTTTTTAGAACGCGTTTCACATATTCTTGGCCTACCATCTCCGAAAAAGTTTTTGGCCTATACTTCCTGTACAAAACTTGACTCATATTCCGCTACCTTTCATCAAGTCCCACTTCAAAATAGTCAAATGATTTTTCCAAGAAAATCTTCGAGGTTGATTCATCAATATTACAGAGTCTGATTGTTTTCATTTTTTTAGGTTTGTTGTTGTCTATGAAATCTTTTATCGCTTTGAAAAAAATATTTGCGCATCTATCCTTCGGAAATCCGAATATTCCAGAACTTATTGCTGGCATTGAGATACTCTCAAGGTTCAATTCCTCCGCGGCCTTTAAGGAATTGATCACGGCTGATCTTAGTTTTTCATCTTCTTTTCCTTCACCCCATACGGGGCCGACAGCATGAATAACGTACTTCGCTTTAAGATTGCCTGCTGATGTAATAGCAACTTCCCCTGTTTTCACGGGGCCATATTTTTTAACATACTCAGTGCTCTCCTTTTGAATCGAGAAACCACCTTTTCTAACTATTGCTCCCGCTACACCACCGCCATGTTGAAGCTGGGAATTTGCAGCGTTAACTATCGCTTCAGTATTTTGCGTTGTTATATCATCTTGCACTATTTCGATTGTAACATTGGAATAATTGAATTTTCTAAGTATCTTCATTTCAGCACCCCTTTGAAGAATTTCAAGGCAGCATTAGCGCTGGCCTCTGGATTATATCCACCTTCTTGAATGAACAGCGTTGGATAACCAGCTTCACCAATCATTTTTCCAATTAATTCATAATCATCGGTTCTGAGGTTAAAATCACCTTGAGGATCATCGATGTGAGTGTCGAATCCCAACGAAACGATCAAAAAGTCGGGATCATAATCTTCTATTTCGGTTAGAGCTAATTCGAGACTTCTTGAATATTCATCTATCTCTGTACCTTTCTCCAATGGTATGTTTATATTGTAACCTAAACCGTCTTCCTCACCATTTTCCCACTCATAACCACTTATCCAAGGATAAGCCCACTTGGGATGACCATGGATTGAGATTGTTAACAAGTTGGAATTGTAAAATATATCTTGTGTGCCATTGAAATGATGGAAGTCCAAATCCAATATTGCAACATCGAAACCTTCTTTTACTAAATAAAAAGCTGACATTGCTGCATTGTTGAAGTAACAATATCCACCGCAATATACAGAATTTGCATGATGTCCAGGTGGTCTACACAGGCAGTAAACGAAGTCTTCATCTTCCAAAATTAGCTTTGCACCGCTTAGAGCTATTTTGGCACTTAACCAGGCTTGCTCAAAAGTATTTCGCATTATGGGTGTTCCAGTATCAAAACATCTATCGTAGCCGAAAACCTCGGGAAAGTATTCTTCATTTTTTTTTAAGCTGTTCGATTTGTTCTTCAACCATTCGATATATGTCGAGGAATGCACGGTATAAAGATATGAGGTCGGGAAATCCATAGGCTCTAAAAAATCACCCATTTCATGAACTATCAGTTTTTCCCTTATTCTCTCAATTCTCTCTGGCTTATCGTAATTTTCTATGAATTTACCTTTGTCTATCTCGTGACCTGGTTGATGATTCAAGTGGTTGTGACTATAAATTATTTTCAGTATTTTCACCACCACCTTTTTCAAGTTTTGAAATTTTTTCGAGTCTTCTCAGATGTCTGCCACCTTCAAACTTCGTTTCTGAGAATTTTTGAACTACTAATTTGGCAAGCTCTGGAGCTATGAACCTTCCAGGCAAAACCAATACATTCGAATCATTATGGGCACGTGCAAGTCTTGCCATTTCAGGAAAAAAACATAAAGTGGCTCTTATA
>Ga0136651_10001982_pt1 | contig 11248 bp, 10 predicted proteins | sample Mar14236cmmetaG_FD_94867 | JGI IMG/M metagenome (GOLD analysis project Ga0136651, IMG submission 94867) | Marine hydrothermal vent microbial communities from Guaymas Basin, Gulf of California to study Microbial Dark Matter (Phase II) - Marker... ...
CATGACAACGGCGCCGTCGACCATCATGCCTATGGCCACGGCCAACCCGCCCAGCGACATGAGATTGGCCGACAGGCCGTTATAGGCCATCACCGTGAGTGCCATACCCACTGACAGCGGGATGGAGATCAATACCAGCACCACGGCTCTCACATTGAGAAGAAATAAAACCAACACGATCACAATAAAGACGAAGGCCTCTATTAACGCTTTCGCCACCGTGTTAACCGCCTTTTCGATAAGGCTGGCCTGGTCATAGAATGGTTCGAATCGAACCCCCTCTGGCAGCGCCCGTTGGATCAATGCGATGCGCTGTTCTATGCCGTCAATCGTCGCCTTGGTGTTGGCCCCCATGCGTTTCAAGACAATACCCGCGACAACCTCACCCAGGTTCTCGATGTCACCATTGGCATTGCGCCGACTCATGGTTACCGCGCCCTGGCGGATCTCGCTGCCCAACTCCACCTTGGCGACATCGTTCACGGTAACCACCGCGCCACCGATCGTTTTCACAGGAATTTGACGCAATTCATCCAGACCGGCCTCATTGAAGCCAAGCCAACCCACACCGCGAATGACCAGTTGTTCCTGCCCGCGATTGATATACCAGCCGCCGGCGTTTTCATTGTTACGTTCCAGCGCCTCCACCACATCGCTCTGGCGCAGGTCATAGGCCAGTAACCGAGAGGGATTGATATTGACCTGGTATTGACGGACGTTGCCGCCAAAGGAAAGAACGTCCGTCACACCGTCTACCGGCATGATGAGCAGTTTGACCAGCCAGTCGTTCAAGCTGCGCAAGCCCATGGCGTCGTAGCCGGAATCGGGATCAGCCAGTAACAGGTATTGATAAACCTGCCCCAGACCGGAAGTATTTGGTCCTATTTCCGGTGTGCCCACACCTTCCGGGATGAGTTCCCTGGCGGATTGCAGGCGTTCAAAGACCAACTGCCGGGCGAAGTAGATATCCGTTCCCTCCTTGAATACAACCGTTATACCCGAGAGGCCGGTCTTGGAAATTGACCGCACTTCTTCCACGTCGGGCAGTGCGTACATGACCGCCTCAATGGGGAAGGTGATCAGTTGTTCCACTTCCTCGGACGCAAGCCCAGGAGCCTCGGTGTTGATCGATACCTGCACATTGGTAACGTCCGGAAAGGCGTCCAGGTTCAGTTTCGGAATAATAAAGGTGGCTGCCGCTGTCAGCGTCAGCAAGGCGATCACCACCAGCAGGCGATTCGCAACCGCCCAGTCAATCAAACGATTTAACATGACGTTTCTCCTCCTGGTGAATTAGTGGCCGTGCGGATCAAATCCACCCTTGGCGAATTGTGAGGCGACAAAGAACGCGCCTTCCATCACAACGGGCGTGCCGGCGCTGACGCCGGATATTTCTCGCCATTGCCCCAGAGTGCGCCCCAGTTCCACCTCGACGGACCTGAACTCATCCGGCTCTGTCTCCACAAATACAGTCCAGTCGCCATCACCGCCACGCATCAGCGCCGCTTCCGGCACTGCCAGAACCGGGGTATCTGTTGCGAAAGAAAAATACACATCCGCGAACTGGCCGGGGTGCAGTTGATGGGAATCATTATTCACTATCAATCGTATGACCCGGGTTCGTGTGTCGGGGTCTATGGTGTGAGCTTCCTGGGTCACCACAGCCGGATAGGTATACGAGCCCACCTTTATCTGTGCCTCTACGCCGGCGGGAAGCTCCAGTCGGGCATTGGGCGCGAGCCTGGCTTCAACCCACAGCTCTCGCTCATCGGCCAGTTCGATCAGCGCTTGCCCGGATTCCACTCTTTGGCCCTGATGAAAGTCATCCGACAAGACGGCGCCGGCGTTGGCCGCGACCAGGGTATATTCACCCAGCGGCTGTGACTTTTCAGCCAGCGCCTGAATCGCCTCTTCAGACAGACCGAATGCCAGCAAGCGGCCATAGGCGGCCTCATAACTGTTTTGAGCGGACACGTAGCGTTTTTCACCCACGGTTTTGCGCCCCAGCTGCTTTACCCGCCGCCACTCGGAACTGTCGATACGAAAGTCACCCTGGGCGTCCGCAACAGATTCACTAAACAGCGTTATCAGTGCCTGTCCCACCTCAACGTGGTCACCCAGCGCCACATGACGGCGCAGTATGACGGAGTCCACGCGGGGTGAGACCTGGTAGCTGGTGTAGCCATTGGACAGAATTTCGCCCGGGGCATAGACCTGATAATTTCTCACGGAGGCCTTGATTTTCGCCACAGAGATATTGGCCAGCGCTCGCTGCTGTTGGCTGAGGGTGATACTTTTTCCGGCCTCTTCTTCGTGGTCTGGATTTTGTTCGGCTGTCGCTGCGCTGGTCCAGCCAACGATCAGCATGCCCAAGGCAAGTGCTTTTAGATTCGGGTTCATAATATGTTGTCCAATCAGGTTATTGTGTCGGCTGCATCAGCGCAGCGGTAATTTGTCCGGTCTGCAGTAGCCATTCGATTCTGGTCAGCTGAAACTCCATACTGAGTTCAATGCCGGCATTGAGGCCCTCGGCACGCTGTTGCAGAGCGAGCAGGTATTCGGTGGTGCTAAAATCGCCTCCGTCCCATTGTTTTTCCAGCAAATTGGCACTGCGCTCGCCGCGTCCCGCCATCAGAGTTTTCCAGCGCAGATACTGGCGTTGATAGGCCTGTAAGGCCGCCTGCGCAGCGTCGATAGCGGCTTGCTGTTTCCGCCTGACCGCGCGATAGCGCGCCTCCGCTGACAACGCCTCCTGGCTTGCCGCCCGTGCCAGGGCACTGAAGTTATTGCGCACATTCAGTGGAATGGAGAAGGTCACGGCCGCCACATCGCCATCGGTGCTTTGGCCGGCGTTAAATCCAAAGGTCGGGTCCGCTTTTGTCTCGCGCCGGGCGAGTTCGGCGGCTTGCCGCAGGACTTCCCATTCGCCGCGAACCGCCAGAACCTCGGGGTGCTCATCTAGCCATCGGGCATCGGCGGTAGTCTGGCTGGTCGCCCAAAGACTCTCGGGTATTTGCGACCATTGGGCAGACCAGTCAGGCAGCTGTTCGTACAGGGCCGCCTCGACCCGCTTGAGTTGTGCCAATGCCCGGGCAGTATCGTTCAGTCGCTGGGACAATCCCAGGTAGGTAAGTTCAGCATCCGTCTGGCCCATGTCGCCGGCTTTTTGTCGTTCTTGCACCAGATCCAATAAGGTACCCAGTTGCGATTCCTGTTCCAGTGCCAGTTCAGCGGCCTGGCTGGTGGCATGCCATTTGATGATGGTTGCCAGGGCCTGGGCGATTTTCTGTTGCTTCGCGGACTGATAGGCATTTCTTGCCGCGGCCTGATTAAATTTGGCCTGCTGTTCCCGCACACCGCGTTTATCCCACCAGTCAACAGTCTGGCTGATGCCGATGCGATAATTGTTCTCTTTTTCCTCCCGCTCGTATTCCGATTCAAACTCCGGGTTGTACAGGGGCTGCTCCAGGTTGTCCGCAGTCGAGAGCAGTGAATTCATCCTCTCCCTGGCGGCGACGATATCCGGATGTTGATCAATTTGTGTAATAAACCAGTCGGTCCAGGCGGTATCCGAACTCGCGGCGAAAACGCTTCCAGGAACAAACAGGGTAAACACGCACCCGACCAGCAGGTACCTTCCTAACGGCCAAAACATTGGCTAACCTCTCAATCACGTTAAACATTCCGGCATGCACAAGGCATCGCCGGATTAAAATTGTTTACGAATTAAGCGATGGGGGGTCTGAGGTCGAGAGAGGTGCAGTGGGAAGGGTAGGCTGCAGGGTAATCAGTCAGTCCGGATTGGCCCCATTTGAGATCAAGGCCGAAGCCACGGCTGGTAAGAAAAGCACACGCGACACCATGGCAGTGGCAGCAATGGTGGCAATCGAATGATGGGGCGCCGTTGCCATTCAATACCGGGGCTTCCTCGGCGGTGGAGGCGAGGCCGTCCAGTTCTGAGTCGTGGTCGTACGCAATGTGATCGCTGCCACTCTGGTGCGATCGATGGGCATCCGCCATAGCGGTAACTGATTGAAATACAATCAGTATCGATAATAAAATTGGTATCCATTTACTCATGAATTACGTCGTTCGACCGGAAAAATTCCAAACTACTGTTTGAGTAGAGTAACAAACAATCACAAAGTTCCAAAGCGGTTTGTTCCCTGGTAATAATTCAGGGGGAACCGATACCCGTTGGAATCCTGTATTGCCACAAAGTAAATTATTCATGCTCGCAACTGCAATATGCGCCACGCACCATTGAGTACAATCACACCAATAATCAGGCCGATGACAAGGTCGGGATAGCGTGACCCTGTTATCGCAACCAGTACGCCGGCCAGTATGACCCCGGTATTGGCGATCACGTCATTAGCCGAAAATATCCAGCTGGCCTTCATATGCGCGCCATCGTCCCTGCTTTTGGCAATAAGCACCAGGCAGATCACATTGGCTATCAGCGCGATGAGTCCAAAACTGATCATAATGGTCGATACCGGTTCACTGCCAAAAACAAAGCGCCGCAACACTTCACTCAGGGCGGCCAGCGCCAGTATCACCTGAAACCACCCGGACAGGTGCGCCGCCCGGAGCTTTTTGCGAGTGCTATGACCCACGGCGTAGAGCGCCACACCATAGACTGCGGCGTCGGCGAACATATCCAGTGAGTCCGCGATCAGGCCGGTTGACTGCGCCCACAGACCGACAGTCAGTTCAACCACGAACATGCCGGCGTTGATGGCCAGCAGCGACTTGAGAATACCGGCTTCCTTTTGATTCGCGGCCTTGGCGGACGCCATGGCCTGCGCTAAGGCGTCTTGGTCAACCTTGTCGGTACGCTCCAGCCGGGCGCCCAGGCCAAGCGATTCGATCCGCGATCGAATGTCCTGCAGATTGTCCTGGTGAAACACTTTGAGCTTACGCCCGGGCGTATCGAATTTGAGCGCTACACCCGGTTCAAGGCCGTCCAGTGCCATGCGAATCAGGCGCTCCTCAGCAGGGCAATCCATCTTTGGGACCACGAAATGGCTGACCTGATTGGCTTCAGTATTGCCGCCGTCGAGGCCCTCGGCCTGCGCTGGCCGCGTGGTGGAATCACCGATATCCTTGCCAGCGCATTGTCCGTTGCACTGATCGGGCATTGAAAAATCCTTTCCCATTACGATCAGTGTAGTCTAAACTCTATAGTGGCTATAGAGTCAAGTTTTTGGGAGAATCCGGTGAAAATTGGTGAGTTAGCGACACTGGCCGGTTGTACCGTGCAGACTGTGCGTTTTTACGAAAAAGAGAAGTTGCTGTTATCAATGCGGCGCAGCGAAGGTAATTTTCGCCTGTATGCCCCATCAGCTGTTGAGCAACTGAAGTTCATCAAGCACTGTCGTGGCCTCGATCTTTCCCTGGCGGAAATTCGGCGGCTTATCGCATTAAACCACTCACCCGAAAAGCAATGCGATGATGTGAATAAAATGATCGATAGCCACATCGAGCAGGTGGCACTGCGTATCAGCGAGCTGAAAAAACTCCAGCGGCAATTGAAATCACTGCGCGATACCTGCTCAAGCCGCCGCACCGTAGAGGAGTGCGGTATTTTGCAGAACTTGTCAGCGTGTCAGTAGTACCTGCTAGTGTTCCACTTTCGTGTCTAATGCTTCTCCCTGCGGTGGTCTCCTGCAGATTTGCGATCGAAGAACGAATACAGCAAAACCAAGTAGAATCAATGCTTGAGCCAGGATTCCCTGCCAGGTTGAATTGACTCCAATCCATTCAATTGAAAAAGTAACGGGCAGCGGAGAAATGTCCAGAACAGCAGCTTCCTGCAAAGCTGACACAGCCTTCCCCATCAGTATGAAAGACAGAGCCAGCAATAAGTAGGTGGTTGCCGCGAAGAAACGAGCGACGGGTAGCTTGATAGAATATTTGATTACTACCCAGGCAAGTGTGCCCAATATGGCTGCTCCGGCCAAAAAACCGCCCGCGACATGGGAGTATTGTGTAACGCTGGTTTGCGTTAACAGGGATTGATAGAACAGAACTGTTTCAAAAACTTCACGGTAAACCGCTATAAATGCCAGCGCCGTCAGGCCCCAAAGGGTTCCTGATTGCAGGCGGCTGTTGATATGTTGCTGGATATAAGACTGCCAATGCGCGGCGTGGGTTTTGCTGTGCATCCAGACGCCTACATAAAATAGCACCAGCGCCGCCAGCATTGCCGCCACGCCCTCCATCATTTCTCGACTGGCTCCGCTGATGTTGATCAGGGATTGGGCCGCTGCCCATGTGGCGCCTCCGGCGAACAGCGCGGCAATCCATCCGATGTGTATGTACTTCACCGCGTCATGACGTCCAGTTCTGATCAATACTGTCATTAGAGCGATGATTACCAGCAGGGCCTCCAGGCCTTCGCGCAGCAAGATAATCAGACTTGCGGAAAACAATGCGCTGTTGGATAAGGATGACCCGCTCAACAGACGTTCAGCCTGGTCCAGTTGCTGGAACGCGCTGCTCATGATGATTTTTAGTTCGGCGTCTTTCTGTGGCCGCGTGATGGCCTGGCGAAGACTGATCAAGGTCGCTTCTATATTTTTTCGCAAGGTTTGATTTCTTGCATCCAGGCTGTTTTCTACCAGCTCAAATCCATCGAGATAGGCACTGACCGCGAGGGTGTGTGCATTGCCGTAGTCGCCCCTGTGGTAGGCGGCCCTGGCTTCTTCCAGCCGTTCACGGGTAACCGCCAGGGGGCCGATCTCCCTGACAAATAGACTCTCCGGGTTGGCGCGAAGCTGTTTTATTGCCACGCGCTGGTTCTCGGAAAGGCCGCTGGCTAACACCGAAGGGCTGTAGCTTACGAGCTGTTGCAAAGAAATGACTGATGAAATATCTGATTGAGCTTGCCTGAAGGGTTGGAAAGCCAGACCGCCCGCATAGAAAGCGAGCGACCATTTTTGTCGCTCAGTTAATTGTGGGAATGCAGGCATTGCGGTGCCATCAATGCCATTGGCGATAGCATCATATAAACCGAGGATGGAGCGCTTCAATGCGCGCTCTTCATCGGTAAAATCTGTTGGAGCGGGCTCCATCGTTGCGGCAATCACCCCGTTACCCTCTCCCCTGGACCCATGGCAGGCGGCACAGGTTTTTCTATACAATTCCCGGCTATCAGTGCTGGGCAACAGCGCATCGGGCAGGGACAGTTGTGGCGCCAGTGCCAACACTTCAGACCTTAACTGCGCGGTCAGTCGTTGAACCGCATCAGCACTCTGTTTGGTTTTTATAGCTGCCAGAAGTGAATGAGCCTGATTAGTGATAGTTTGAGCACTGCCTGACGATTGGGTTATGCGAGAAGCCTTCTCGATAATTATTACTGAGAACTCTACCATCTCCCGATATTCCCCGGTGTCGATTACCCGGCCGTCTTTTACAGCACTTGAATAGTCAACTCCGACATACTCTACCAGTTGTGCTATTTGTCTTAACTCCACCATATGATCATTGGCCGTGGCGGCATGCATATTTGAGCAGAAGATCGATATAAACAACAGGATAGATGGATAGATCAACCTGACGGAAACCATCTGTGTACTGCGGGAGGTCGTAACAAGAGGTTGCATACAGCTTTTCCCTTAGCGCTCAATAAAGAGAGAGTGAGAATTGTTATCAATTGTAAAGTCTATAGTTGCTATAGAGTCAAGGGCGGTAAGTCCCGCCTTTGCTGCCAGGATATCGACAAGTGACCATGGTGCCAGTCACTTGCCGCATCAGGGCCGGGGATTATTGAGACGATGGATCGCCCGAGCCGGCGTTATCGTCCGCGCTTGACGCGTGTTTTGCCATGTAGGCGTTGAGTATCGCCAACTCGTCACTGGTGGGAGCGGTGATATTCATTGTGCTGTTATTCTGGCTCATCCATTGCATGCGCGTATTCATGCGTACCACGGTAGCGGGCCAGCCGGCCGCGGTATGCTGTTTCGGGCTGGGAAGGCTGTGACACTGGGTACAGTATTGCGCGACGAGCTTGGCTCCTGTGGTATCAGGTTCTGGCAACTCTGCCGGATCAAGTGCGGGCGGCATTGCGCCGCCCATCATCATACCGTCCATCATGCCGCCGCAGCGTCCTTCCCAGTTCCCGCCGCAGCGGCCGCTCATACAATAGGCCAACCTTTGATCGATGGTGGCGTTACGCTTAACATCGCGCGTTTGAAACGGATTTTCATCGGTGGCCAGAGCCGGCATCGAAGCCAGAGAAACGGCCAGTACGACAGCGGTATTGCATATAAAATCAGGGTTGTATTTTTTCACAGGTTTTTACCTCTTCAAAAGAAATTGTTCAGGTGGGTCATCAAGTCATACATTTGAGTGTCGCGAGCGCTTTCCAGGTGGTTGCATCTTTCATGCATGAATCCGGTGGCGACACACCCCACATGGCACGATCAATACGGGCCCGGGTTCAATCGGCCGACAGGGAACTGTCAGTCATTTCGAGTGCGGCTTGCCTGAGACTGGCCCGCGTTGCGCGAAATCAGGTGATGGGAGGGCGGGTCGGTGGAGGTATGGCCAGAGAAGTAAAAGGAAGGGTGTAGGGGGCGCCAACGACATTGACGCCAGCGAGGCGATCTACAATGATTGCGTTTTGCGGGGCGCCGTGATTGGCCCAGGCAAGACACCAGGTATCACAGCCTCCGGTGTCCATGGGGTCGTCTGTGGGTCGATCATTGCCCTGAGCAGATGAGTTTCCCGGTGCACCGGGGTTGGTGAACGTACATTCATCGACCGCCCACGCTACGTTCAGCGAGATTAACCAGACGATGAGCAATTTTGCTATGAATCGGGACATGGTGCGCGCTACTATCCTCCTTTTTCCGCGTGGTCGCAAGATAACAGTCCGCCCTGGGTATTTGCACTACCGATTTACCGTATAGCTTGTCTATTATCAGGTGTCCCCATCCAGGCCTTCGATAATCGGGCAACCATTTTTTGGTTTTGCCCCGATTTAATGGACCATTTCGTATAAACCGCTTGTCTGCTTTTCGAAAGCTGCAGGGCAAATGTTACCAAGATAGCCGTGTTGATATATGACAACTCGCAAGCCATCTATATCCCACATGGTTGTTTGTGTGTATCAAATTGTTCACCCCTTATGATCACGCTGCCAGGGTGGGGGCAATCGATGCTTTACAACAATAAGTACCCAAAATAGCAAAATTTCTTGCACGAGGAAGACCATACCACCCAGGTCGAAGGCCAGAGTGACCAATGCCTGAACGCCGGAGACCCAGAGGAAGTCGTAAAGCTGGTCTCTGCATATTTCACAAACGTTAATTCGCAGAAACCGCAGTGTCGTCCTCATATGGCAAAACAAACATTTGTGGTGGGCTTCGGTCACTGGATTCATGGGTTCCTCCCTGAGTCGTTTTCGGCCAGTTCTTTCATCATAGACCAAATAGAATTTTTCTAGGCGTTTGCCGATAAATCACACACCGGAATCGCTGGCACTAATAGTCTGCTCTCTGGGGCAAAAAAAGGTCATCCAGGGGAGTCCAAGCCTGTGTGTACCAGGCCTCCCATTGTGCGGAACCCGGTGCTTCACTCTTCGAACTCGAACCGACTTTCTGCTTTATGTATTCACCACGCAGTCCCAGGTTGCGCCATTTATAATTAAAATCAGCACCGTAGATGTCGTAATCGCGTGTGGCTGACGGCTCATCCTCACCGGAAACCTCACCTGTTGCGAGGGAGATACCGATTTCCGAATTAGGCCAGGGTAAAAGGCCGAGCCGGCCACCAAAAACAAATTCATCATCGTCGTTGGAGGTGCGCCCCTCAGCTTCGACAGCTTCTATTTCGCCATCCTCGATTTCCAGGATAGGCCCGTTGCCGACATACGCCGCATAAGTCATGTACATGTCAGCAACCGGAAATGCACCGCGAGTCTGCAGGCCCAATTCGGATACTGGTGCGGCCTGGTCATGACCGAAGCCGGACAGGGCGGTTGGCAACTTGTTGATCCATGAGGGGTGCAGGTTCTGGCGAAACTGCCCCAGTGGACTGAGAAACTTGCCACCCACCAGCACGAGATAATCATTGACGAACAAGTCGACCGTCATGTATTCAAGCGCCGTCTCGGTACCACCATCATCATCGACTTCAATTTCCAGTTCGGCCTCCATCATCACCAAGTCCTTGTACTGGTAGTGGAAGATTGGGTTGAAGCGTGCACCGGAAAAGGCAGCGGGTTCGCCGTCGTTGTCCGAGTAGGTGGCATCACCATAACCGGCGAGGTGTACGACCGAATCGGTGTTCTTCCATTCCGATTGCAATGAGGTGACCTCCACAACTTCCTGCCTGATTTCCTGGACTTCCTCCTTGGTTGCACTTTGTTGTTCGTACTGCTGCAGGGTTTTCTGGACCTGTTGTAGTTGTTGCTGTAAGACCTCCACCTGCGCCTTCAATGCATCATAGGCGGCGTCCGGCTGAGGCGTTCAGCGGCATGGCGAGTGCGATTGCAGTAGCGACCGCCCCCCACCTGTATTGGTTGCATATGAGTTGCATGAGACTTCTCCATTTGTGCAGTGTCGTTCGACACTCGAACCTGCTCATGAGCTGGTTGCTCCGTCGCAAGCTTGATAACCGCTGATTCCCCAGATGTATCTATACGTCTCGAGTGCTCAGTCATGTGATCACTACTATGTAGCATGAGGGTACCTATAAATATCTCAAAACAGGTAACCCTCTCTTTTTTAAGAAGCGGTGTTAGACTGGGTCTGAACTAAGGCCGTTAATGCTGGGCATAATAGGCTCCGAGGTGTGCAAGAATTCCTTCAGCTTTCAAGACGGCGTTTGTAACAATTGGCCATGCGCCTCTCGGATTGTCTACTGCATATACCTTTAGGTCGTCTATTATGGCAACTGATGTGTTGTAAATGGGCTGTGTCTCCGCCTGGCTTTTTCCATCTTCAAGTGCCCGGGAAAGATCTCTGACCACATCCATAAAGTGCCGCACATGATAGCGAAATACGGTGTGGCCACTAGCGCCCTCCTGGTCCAAGTAATTGGGGGGTGAAGTGCGACATTCGATGTTTAAACGGCGTGCTGCGGAATATAACTCATCTGACAATTGTAGGGCGTCTGACGCATTCCACGGTTTCAACTCAGCACCCATCGCCGGCGTTATCGCAAAAAACAGAAGTGCAATGTAAAGGCTAATAGCGTGGTTTCGTAAATTAATCATCCGAGCCTCCTAAACGATATA
>Ga0136651_10001983_pt1 | contig 11247 bp, 11 predicted proteins | sample Mar14236cmmetaG_FD_94867 | JGI IMG/M metagenome (GOLD analysis project Ga0136651, IMG submission 94867) | Marine hydrothermal vent microbial communities from Guaymas Basin, Gulf of California to study Microbial Dark Matter (Phase II) - Marker... ...
ATCCGGCGCTGGTCAACCAGTACCGGGGCTACAACGGCGTCACCGCCACCCACGACTATAACTGGCACGACGCGATCCATAGCGGGGGAGGCTCCTGCGGGGCCGATTCGCCCGAACCCTGCGATGACCACGGCCACGGCACGCACACGATGGGCACCATCGTCGGCGATGACGGCGGGAGCAATCAGATCGGCGTCGCGCCCGGCGCGCGCTGGATTGGCTGCCGCAATATGGACGTGGGATACGGCACTCCCGCGACCTACATCGAGTGTTTCGAGTTTTTCATAGCGCCCTATCCCGTCGGCGGCGATCCCATCAGCGACAGTGTCCCCAGTCTGGCGCCTCATGTGATCAACAATTCCTGGACCTGTCCTCCCAGCGAGGGCTGCGACTGGGACACGCTGCAAGAGGTCGTCGAGAACGTGCGCGCGGCGGGCATCGTGGTCGTCGCTTCGGCCGGCAATGACGGCTCCGGGTGCAGCACTGTGCGCGACCCGCCCGCTCTCTACGACGCCGCTTTCTCCGTGGGCGCGACCTATAGCAGCGACAACATTGCCTCCTTCAGCAGCCGTGGGCCGGTGACGCAGGATGGCTCCGGGCGGCCCAAGCCGGACGTGAGCGCGCCGGGCGTGAGTGTCCGTTCCAGCCGGCGGGGCGGTGGTTACACTTCTATGAGCGGCACCTCGATGGCCGGGCCGCACGTCGCGGGGGTGATGGCGCTGCTGTGGTCGGCGGTGCCGTCTCTCATTGGCGACGTGGACGGAACGGAGCAGATCATTGCCCACACCGCCCGCCCTCGGACGACGACGCAGGGCTGTGGGGGTGATGGCCCGGACGATGTGCCGAACAACGTCTATGGCTGGGGCATTGTTGATGCGCTGGCGGCGATGCCGAATCTGGAGATCACCAAGCACGCCGAACTCGACTCTGTGCCGGCCGGGGCGCAACTGACCTACACCTTGCGCGTCACCAACACTGGCGGGCCAGCTCTCACCGCCACCATCACCGATATTCTGCCGGCCCACGTCACCCCGGCCGGCGTCATCACCTGGGCGCCGACCATCACCGCGCCCGGCGGCGTCTGGGCGGAGACGGTCGTCGTCACCGTGGAGACGGGCTACGGAGGCCTGCTGACTAACGTGGTGCAAGTGACGACGGAGGAGGGGGCGACGGGTGTCTATACCGTTACCACGCTGGCGTTGGCGCCACGTCTGGAAGTGACCAAACGCGCTTATCCCAACCCGGTGCGGGCCGGTGCGCAACTGACCTACACCTTGCGCGTCACCAACACCGGCGACCTGACTCTCACCGCCACCATCACCGACGTTCTGCCGGCCCACGTCATTCCCACCGGCGTCATCACCTGGGCGCCGACCATCACCGCGCCCGGCGGCGTCTGGGCGGAGACGGTCGTCGTCACCGTGGAGACGGGCTACGGAGGCCCGCTGACTAACGTGGTGCAAGTGACGACGGAGGATGGGGCGACGGGTGTCTATACCGTCACCACGCTGGCGCTGGCGCCACGCCTGGAAGTGAGCAAGCAGGCTACCTTTTCCGAGGGGGTTCTGGTCCATTTGCTCAGATATGCGCTCGTGGTTACCAATACCTCTTCATACACCGTCACCCAGGTTGTGCTCACGGACGCTATCCCGGTGAGCACCACCTTTGCCTGGGCCAGCGGCAATTACACACAGGCGGGTGGGGTGGTGACCTGGACGGCTGCTAGCCTCGCGCCGGGTGGAATGCTGACGGCGACGCTGGCGGTCACGGTGGAGCATCTGCCGCCAGGCACGCCTGTGGTCAACGCTGCCTACGGGGTGTGTGCCGGCGAACATTCTGTCACCGTGATGGGTGCGCCGGTGGAGGCGGTCATTCCCTGGCGTTGTTTATTGCTTCTCGTCTTTAGAAACTGGCCGTAGAGAGAACAACGATGGCTGACCTGGAGAGACTGCGTCTGAAAGTGCGCTCCCTGTTGCACTTTTCCGCGCATGCTGACGCGCTGTACGTCTACTACGCTTTCTACCACGATCCCCGGCGCACCAGCCTCTACGTCCACGAGGACGGCGATGGTCACGCGGATGGTTTCGTCGCTGTTTGCCAGACTGGGCAGCGGCTGTTTCAGCCAACTGTTGTGTTGCGCACGCCGGACGCCCGCGTGGCCGTCGAACTTTTACGCCAGGCGCTCGTCCCCGGCCGCCCCTACTATTTGATCACGACGCCGGACTTGCGAGACGCCGTCGCGGAGGTCGTGCGCATTGAGCAGCCTGAGGTCAACCGCGTCTGCCATCTCGAGTTGTTCCGCTTCCAGCCCATCATCAACGTGTTGATCGTAGCGGAGCAGGGATTGGATGGCCGGCCGCGCTTTGTCATTCGTTCGCAGGGGGAGGTGGCAGCCGAAGCGGGGCTCAACTGGGCCTCACCCCATTTCGCCGAGGTCTTTGTCCATACTGTGCCGGCTGCCCAGGAGCGCGGCTGGGGCAAGGCGGTGGTGATGGCCTGCACGACGTGGGTGCTCCGTTCGTCCAGGCAGCCGCTCTATTTTGTCACCGAGACGAACGAACCTAGTATCGCGCTGGCCGAGGCGGTCGGTTACGTGGACACCGGCGCCCGCGAGTTCGCCGGTGAGGGCGTGTGCCGGCCTGATTAGGGATTGGAGATTGGGGATGGACGTTGAACTGATCGCCATCACGCGCTATCTGCGGGGGGACGGCACGCCGGAGGAGTTGCTGGAGCACGCTGGGCGGGTTTGCTATCGCAGCGAGAGCCGGGGCGATCCGGGGAGGTTCCTGCGGGCGCGCATCCGCGAGGGGCACGAGAGTATTATTGAGCACCTGCGATTCATATTCAAGGTTGAGCAAGCGTCTATCCAGGAGCTTTTCAGCGTGTATCGCGTGGCTCAAGGTGTTGGACTGACGATGGGATCTGAATTCACATTGATAAGCGCGAATGCAAGGACACTGCGGGATATGGTTCGCCGCAGCGAAACTGATCTCGCTCTAGCCCTTTTGGAAGCGGCGACAGAAGAGTGCCCAGTGGTCTTTCAGGATCTTGTATGAGGTAGTTAGAAAAGGTGTCTCCTGGTTTTATCGCCCATAAACACAAAAGCCAGAGAAGGAGAATGTGGTGGCACGCAGAAAGCGTAGACCGCTTCAGCACATGTCGGAGGAAAGGTCTTTGCAGCTTGTACGCTCGCTTCTGCCGGAAGAATGGGTCATACACGAGTACAAACCTGATTATGGAATAGATAACGTCGTGGAAGTATTTCGGTACGTGGATGAAGAAAGAGAAATAGCCGAGACATTGGGAGAAATCTTCTTTACTCAGGTAAAGGCTACCACCTCTACGGACTTTCGGACAATTTCTATTCATCCGAGAACGAACGTGGAAAAACCTGATTGTGAGGTGGACAATGGCGAGCCAATAGACGTGGAAATAGTGAGTTATACTTTGGATACCAATGAACTTTTGACTGTCCAGTCAATTGGTTCGGGGGTGCCAGTGTTGCTATTCCTAGCTTCCTTGGATACAAAAAGGCTCTTTTACGTATGCTTGAACGACCTGATTGACAAAGTGATTATACTAGATGACCCTGATACACTGATAAGCGGTCGAAAACATTCTGTATTCCGGTGAAAAATCAAATCTTGAACGATTATCAGCATCTAGTCCCTTTGCGATTTTACGCCAAGAGAGCAAAACTATACTCTGCATTCATCAAGTTTTCGTATCAAGCAAACGAACTTTCGATAGTGTCTCAGTTTCAGCCCTACAGCCAGCAGTTCTTGAGAGACATGGTTTTGCATTTCATTAGTCTTCCGAGGATTTATCCCAAGTTCTAGGCCATGCGTTAGATTTGTGGAGACGGCTGGCAAAGTTATCCCATGTCTATGAAGAAATCTGCCGGGAGTGGTTTCTGCCGACGCATTTGGGTCTGTCTGCTTCTTACCCGGACGAGTGTTAGATTCAGCCGGAATGTTTTGTTTATGCACTCTGCGATTAGCTGTTCGGTAAAGCGCCCAGGTAGGGAGAGTAGTATGAAAATTGAATTGATAGGCATAACCACAGATGATCGTTTGGGCAGAGCTGAATTGATCGAACATGCCTCGGCCACGTTCGAGATCAGCGGTATCTCGCGGGCCTGCTCGCACCAACTCGTCCGGCACAGACTGGCCTCGTACTCGCAAGAGAGCCAGCGCTACGTGGACATGTCCAACCCAGAGTGGGTACTGCCCCCCGCCATCGCAGAGAACCCAGAAGCCAGGGCGGTCTGGGACGAGTTTGCCAGCAATGTCAAAGCCACTTACCGGACGCTGCGGGAATTAGGGGTGCGCAAGGAGGACGCCAGATTCGCGCTGCCGAACGGTACCGCCACCCGCGTCGTCGTGACGATGAACTTGCGTGAACTCTTGCACGTGTTCAGGCTGCGCATATCTCCTGCGGCTCAATGGGAAATTCGGGATGTCTGTGTGCGAATGTTGGAACTCGTGTGCCCAGTTGCCCCAAATGTCTTTGGCGATTTGCGGAGAGAGTTGAGAACCCGATACCATGATTTCTTCGAGGGAGTGGAGTAGCGCCTCACGTTGGAAGCTCAGCGACATAAGAGGATGAGTAGCGGCTATCGTTTCCGGCGTTGGCGAGGTGTTGTGGCTCATAAACCGAACAGGTCGCGCAGTTTGGTGTTGACTTTTGCCTGCATGCGCGGCGACAATTCCTCCAGTTCGCGTTGGATGATTGATGTGGTAACGGTCATCAGTCGGTGTAGGCGCATGTGGACGAGACTCGTAGTCCAGTTGTTGAGAAATTGGTGTGTCGAGCATCCAGCACGATGTCGGAACTCGCGGGCGGAACGGAAACCCGGCTGGTGATAAATGCCAGGACGACGTGACGATGTACACCAATTGGGTTCGTCAGGCACACGGCGGGTCGCACTTTGGTGGCTGAGAGGTCGTCGAAAGGAAACGGCACAAGTACCACCTTACCTTTTGTCATTAAATGGCCTCCCGTCTGTCAGTGTGTAGATGTCTTCTGCGGGGTCCTTCAGAAAATCAAAGGCCGGGTTGGTTGCCGCCGCGTGTAGCCATTCCAACTCGCTGAATTCCTGGTATTCTTCTTCCATAGCCTCCCCTCCCCCCTCACGGCTCACGCACGCAGCGATAGCCGTGGCGCGGGTTGCCCCATGATTTTTGTTGGGAATGGACGCCCTGACCGTTGTAGCCCACGTAGTAAGCCTCACTCTCGTCGTATTCGTCGGCCGACCAGTAATAGATTGGCGGCTGGTCTGGAGCCCAGAGGGGCGTCTCTTTGTCGGGTGAGGTTTTGCAGTCAACCTCATCGGACTCGCCGTCCCAGGTGCACCCGGCGTTCTCACCGTGCCGCACGAGTGAGCGGACGATTTCGTCGGTGGTGGGCATACGCCACCAATCTTGCGGCTCAGATTCAAGCGTCAGGCCATCTTTGCTCAAGTAGCGACAGAGACCGGTCGCCTCCATATCCTCCTGCGTGGCGTGCCTGTCCTCGTATCCCGGCTTGTCCTCGAGGCCCACCGGCAATACTCCGTAAAGGGCGATCATATCCCATGAAGGGTACCCGCCCCAGGGCTGCTTCCAGTTCCAGCCCGGCCCCTCTGGCGCCCAGACGAGTCTCACGCCATTGCCTTCAATCAACCGCGCGCCCCGGTCGCCGTCGTCCACGCGGGTCAGGAGGATGGGGGCAAAGTAGGCCGAGACGGCAATCGCCGTCAGCAGCGGGCACCCGACGGCCAGGACGTAGCGCAGGTTACGACGCAGCCATTTCTCTGGCGACGTCCATCCTGCGGCCCGCAGCCGCTGCCGGTAGCGGCCCTCGAAGAGAAAGAGTACGCCGGTGAGGATCAGCAGGCCGCTGACGGGGAACGTGCTCAGAATCCATTCCAGGGATAGCCAACCACGCCCGGCAGCCAGCGTCCACCACCAGGCGGTAAAACCACCGCCGATGAGGATGATCAGCCAGCCTCCAAACCGGGGCCACGTCAGCACGACCAGCGTGAGGGCCAGGCAGACAGCGCCAAGTGTCAGATAGCGCATTGGTTCGGGAAATGGCAGCCCCCAGCCCTCGTAGTACATTTCCGCCATGCCCCAGAACGTCCACAATGTGGTCGTCAGGATCATCAGTCCCGTGGCGATGTAGCCGGGGAGTCTGTGTTTGAATTCAGAGCGATTCACTGACTTATCTCCTGTCCTACTTCCCCGATCGTTCGTATGCTCGCCGTACAGCCACTTCAATCTCCACCGACGCTACCTCATACCTGTCAAACTCGGACATGTTGTCCTGGTTAAGGTGAATCTGTCCCTCACCCTCGCTGCCTCGATGCTGTCCCGGCGAATAGTATTTGTTATTCTCGACTTCGTATGAGCTCATAACCCAGTACCTGATTTTGTCTCGCCAAACAGCGATCCAAAGGAATACGTCGCAGCAGTAGGGTTTGAGCTGTTGAAAGTTCATATCAAAAGGACGATCTGAATTTGATGACAGCGCTTTGACGTATAGCGGCTCATTGCTCTCAAAGTCCACGGCTCTCGACGCTTTTATCTCGACCTTGATGCCAGGGTCTAACCAAAGATCATATTCTCCCGAGTAACCTGGATCCAGTTTCTTTGAGGGCCTCTTGAAGGCTGGAACCAACTCCTTCAGATGTCCAAGAGCCCACCTATCACCAAAGCCGCGCGGGGCAGAGATTTCAAAGATATACAGGTAGAGATTGCGGTCAATGTACGCATCTCTTAATTCGGTGTACCCGTCCAGGGTCAGCTTGCCACGGCCAAGCAACGTGGAAATGATGTACTCGTACTCGTTGAAGGGGTAGACTGAAACCAGATTTTTCAACCGCGCTCGAAAATCTTTAGCGTCTTCGAGGTGGTCAATAAGGCGATCCAATTCCTGGCGTAATTTCTCCATAGTGTTGTACTCCTCAATCGAACAATGCAGGTTGTCTCTGTTCGGCTATCACGCGGTCATTACTCAATTGTGCGGGGGACTCGAAACCACGCTCGGCCTCGAAGGGATTGCCATGCTGCCAACCTGTTTTTCCGCATCGTCGAAATCTTTCCAGTCGCCGTATAGTTATTTCACAAAATACGGGGTCAATGTCCATTGTATAACACTGTCGCTTATGAATTGCTGCCGCCAGGAGCGTGGCGCCGGAATGTGCGAAAAAGTCTATGACCAGGTCTCCTGGCCTTGAACTGGCTTTAATGATCCTTTCAATTGCCTTGAGGGGTTTTTGAACGTAGCAGCCAGAGACGTTCTCTTCCATACGATAGAATACTTGTTGAATGTCTACCCAAATATTGCCGGGCCTGATAGTGTCGGACCGACTACGTTCCATGTTTTCCTGGACAACCCCTCTTACTTTTTTGTAGTAACCGCGAAGGATTTTGGGGATGTCGGTATATTGAACGTTGAATGTGGGATTACCTTTGGTGTAGTACAGCAACTCTTGTCTAACCGCCATCCAGTTTTTCAGAGTCCCGTATCCTCTCTGGTTTCTGAGCGTGATGAAACTCCGAGACGAGACCGGAAATTCTCGCATCATGAGCATAAACTCTGGCAACGGTTGAAAATGGTTGTTCTGGTCGGCTCCCAACCAAACATACAAAGAACTAGTGTCTTGCAACGCTGGCAAAGTGTTTTCAATCCACTTTCGGCACCACTCGATGTATTCAGAGCCGGTTCTTACTTCAAAGGCTACCAGATTGTACGGCGGGTCTTGAATAGCAAGAGTAGCCAGCCGATCATTCATCAGGGCATGAACATCGTTTACGCTCGTCGCATCCAGGCAACCTACGCGATGTTGCTCTTCTGGATCAATCCAGATATCACCATAAGATAACCGGCAGTATGGAAGTAATCTCTCCCTTATCTCTGTATGCTTATCCAACCGTGGTAATGGGTTTTTATGCATAAAGACGCTCCCCTTCGCAAGACACGCTCCCCGTCTCCCCGTCTACTCTTCCTCCCGAGGCACAACCCTGATCGTCACCGCATCACTCCTGCTCACGTTGCCTGCCGCGTCCACGGCGATGACGTAAAAGGTGTGCTCCCCTACTTCTCCAATCGTCCAGTTGACGTTAAAGGGAGCGACGGTGCGCACGGCGAATGGCTCTAATCCTTCTGCCGGTGGAGTTGCTTTATTCCCCCTATACACGTAGAACTCGACCCGCGCGATGGAATAGTCCTGCACCTCGGCGTTGACATTGACCCACTCGTCGTAGCCGTATTCGTATTCGGCCCCCTCCTCCGGGTAGGTCAGGTCGAGCGTGGGGGAGATGTGGTCCACAGTTACCTGGATGGTCGCCTCGCGCAGCGCCATCGAGTGGTCCACGACGCTGAGGCGCAGGCTGTAGAGACCGTCCAGCCCGCTCACGTCCCAGAACTCGAGCAGACCGTGATCTACCTGGTCGCCGTGCTCGGGGCCGATCTGGATCCATTCGGTGGGGTTCAGCCCCGGGCCGAACACGACGCGGTAAAAGTTAAAGTCGCCGCCCCTGGCGCTGCCGGTGATGGGGACAGTGCCTCGGATGTACGAGTAGGGCGCGGGGTAGATGATGGCCACCTCGGCGTTGCTGCGCGTGGGGCCGTAGATGGTGTCGTACTCGGTGGGCGGCGTAGCCGGTCGTTGATCCTCGTCCAGGCTGGCGATCCAGTCGGCCGCCTCGGGTGGGTAGACCTCGTAGACGTGCTCCTCGCACAGTTCCGGCGGCGTGTAGACGGTACACAGCCGGCCGGTCTCACGATTGACGAGAAAAGTCTGGTGGATGTGACAGTGCTCGGTCGGCTCGGTGCCGGGGATAAAGAGTTCGTTGACGGTGGGGCAGTTTGGCCCGGGCAATTTGCCGGAGACAGCACATACCGCCCGCTCGACCAATCCGTCCGGCCGCACGAAGGGAACCGGTTCTTCATCCTGTAGCGCGTACTCCATCACCGCGTGCCAGATAGGAGCGGCGCCGCGCAGGCCGGGCAGGTTGCGCATCTCGCTGTTGTCAGAGTTGCCCACCCACACGCCAGCGGCCAACTGGGGGGTGTAGCCGATGGTCCAGGCGTCGTGAAAGTCGTTGGTGGTGCCGGTCTTGGCGGCGGCGGGCCGGTCGTCGCCGAGTTCCAGTGCATTGGGATGGCCCATGGCCCTCCAGCGTGCCCGCCGGTCCGAGAGGATGCTGTTCATCAGGTAGGCCAGTTGGGGTGAGAGAATGTCGCGTCCCTCGGGCTGATCGTACTCGTAGAGCACGTTGCCGTCGCTATCCTCGACGCGCAGGATGGTAACAGGGTCGAGTTCCCGGTAGCCGGTGCGCAGCCGGTCTTCGGACACGGGGGCGCCGTACATGCGGCCGCCGTTGGCAAAGACGCTAAAGGCATAGACCATATCGAGCAAGCGCACCTCGCCGCCGCCCAGCGTCAGGCTGAGGCCGTAATAGTCCAGCCCCCGGTCGAGTGTGTTGATGCCCATTTTGTGCGCGGTGCGGATCACGTTGTCCACGCCGGCTAGTTCCAGCGCCTCGACGGCGGGGATGTTGTAGGAACGGGCCAGCGCCAGTCGCAACCGCTGTGGGCCGTGATACTTGCGGTCATAGTTCTCCGGCACGTAGGGGACACCGTTGGGCTGCTGGAAGGCGCGGCGCACGTCGAGGAACATGTGAGCGGCGTTGTTACCCTGTGAGAGCAGCGTAACGTAGGTGAAAGGCTTGAAGGAGGAGCCCGGCTGGCGCGCTCCGTCCGCAGCGACGTTAAAGTGGCCGTCAATATCCTCGTTCCAATAGTCCAGGCTGCCGACCATGGCCAAGATTTCGCCGGTGGCAGGGCGGTTGACGACGACAGCCGCGTTGCTGACGTTGTGGTCACGTCCCACGTCGTAGGCCCGGAGCGGTGGCAGGAACTGTGCCGCCTCGCACCCGGCGGCAATCGCCTCCTGGATGACGGTGGCCTCGTCCTCGCCGGACAGACGGCGGACGTGGGCGCGGGCCACGCATTGGGCCTGTTCCTGCAAGTCCAGATCGAGCGTGGTGTAGACCCGCAGCCCGCCGCGATACACGGCCTCGGGGCCAATTTCCGGCATGTTCTCCAATTGTTTGCGCACATAGATGGAAAAGTGGGGGTGCAAGATGTCGTATCGCTCCTCTAAATGTGCCAGGTTCCAGGGTTCGTACTTGGCGGCGACCGCCTCTTCGGGAGTGATATAGCCCTGGCTCACCATCGCGTCAAGCACGATATACTGGCGCTCGCGGGCTTTTTCTTCATTGTCGAAGGGGTTCATAGCCGGGAACTGCGGGATGGCGGCCAACGTGGCCGCTTCGGCCAACGTCAGGTCGCCGACGCTCTTGCCAAAGTATACCCGGGCCGCCGCCTCGATGCCGTAGGCATGGTTGCCGTAAAAGTTCTCGTTCAGATACCACTCCAAAATCTGCTCCTTGCTGTACTTTTGTGAGATGCGATAGGCCAGCAGAACCTCGGTTATCTTGCGCTCATAGTCCTTCCACTCGGGGCCTTCCGCGCTGACATAACGCAATTCTTCCTCGATGATAATACGCTTGATCAATTGCTGGGTGATCGAGGAGCCACCCTGGATTTGCTGGCCCCGGACGTCGGCCCAGAAGGCGCGGGCAATACCGCGCAGGTTGACGCCGGGATTCTCCCAGTAGTTGCGGTCCTCGATGGCGACGGTTGCGCAGATGAGGTTTTCTGGAATCTGGTCCAGTGTGACCCACGTGCGGTCGCCGCCCAAGGGGTCAATCACTTTGTAGAGTATGGTCTGGCCGGTGCGGTCATAGATCTTGGTGGTCTCAAAGGTCTCCTCGGCGGCCTCGATCTGCCCCGGCTCGGGCAGGTCCTGGGTAAAGTAGGCGTAGACGCCGGCAGCAGCACTCACTCCACCGACGACGGTTCCCGTGGCCACGAGTAGCACCACGAGCAGCAGGATGCCGGCGACGCGGAGCAATTGGCGTAGGCCGCTGCGCTCCTCGGCGCGGCGGCGTTGGCGGCGTTGCAAGGTGACGTAGCGGACAATTCGGACTGGTGTCATAATCTCACATTCCCTCCCAGATGATGCAGACACATCGTACCAGAAAGCGGGCAGATTGCAAGTTGGGGGGATTCGCGATTTGCTGATTGTGCGGCGGGAGCCAGGTTGACATTGGCCTCGAACCATGTTACACTTTTCACGTCAATGGCAAATCCGTCAATCTCAAATCAACAAATCTTTGATCAGGATGGCTGCGC
>Ga0136651_10001984_pt1 | contig 11245 bp, 8 predicted proteins | sample Mar14236cmmetaG_FD_94867 | JGI IMG/M metagenome (GOLD analysis project Ga0136651, IMG submission 94867) | Marine hydrothermal vent microbial communities from Guaymas Basin, Gulf of California to study Microbial Dark Matter (Phase II) - Marker... ...
CAGGCGCCGATCCAGATCGCTCGTATGACCGCAGTAGAACCGTCCGCTGGATCGGCTCTGAAGGATGTAAACCCAGAACGGCACAATAACCCCACATCAAAAAGGCCCAGTCTTATAAAAAACCGGGCCTGAGTTTTCTGGCTCCCCGGGACGGACTCGAACCGCCGACTAAGTGGTTAACAGCCACCCGCTCTACCAACTGAGCTACCGAGGAACATCGTTCATACCGACTAAGTGGTTAATCCCGCCACAGGCGGGACTCTACCAATCCCGCTAATGGCGGGATTACCGAGGAACATGCTTTACACCGGTCAAGCCTGTTAGATCCGGCCTGTGCGGGGATTAGTCTATTTCCCATCGGGGATGGGGCCTCCTGCCGAGGGTACAGCCCAAACGACCCATCCGAGACCCAGTGAATTTTTAATATTATCAAAGTTCCGGGTTTCAGTCAACAGATTTTTTCAGCCGCTGAAACCCCGGGGGCAATTTCTTTTCCCTTGACACCCCCGGCGGCCCTTCCATAGACTGACTCCCAAAGGCCAGTCCCTATGGTCCCGAGGACCTGACCTTCGGGGGGGATCTCAGGCCGGTTCAAACCACGACCACGGAAAAGGAGATCAACTATGACCAAGGACCTTGTAGAGCATATCGACCGCCTGATCAGACAGAGGCCCGCCTCTGAACCCGCCCTCACCCCATTTCGTGAACTTGCCCTTCTCATGGCAGAGGCGAAACCCGGGGTAGAACCGGTCGTCCTTGAAAAGGAGGTCGTGCGAATCAAGAAAAACGAGGGCTTTCCACTCTTCCCACGGGAGGACCTTCCCCTGGATTTGGGTGCGGCCTCCGCTCTCTTAAAGAGATTCCTGGAACATCTGAGTTCCATTGACAGGAATGATCGACACGGCCTGAAAAAGGCCCTTGAGAAGACCGAAGCCGCGGACGAATGGTCCATGGCCCTTTTCAAGGCAATTCTGAGTCAGGATGAGAAGGGTTTGTCGTTGCTGGCACAGGATGTTGACCTGGACCACAAGGTCCTCCACTTTCTCGGGCAGACGGCCATGACTCCATCCATCCATGCCCTTCGCGACGCGGTGAAGGCCAGTCTGGACAGGGAAGCATGGGATTACGGCTACTGTCCCCTTTGCGGTTCCCAGCCCGACATGGCCTTTTTCGCAAGGACGGGCAGGAGATACCTGCACTGCGGCCTATGCGGAGAGGAATGGGCCTTTTCCCGGATCAGGTGCCCCTTCTGCGATAACCGGGACCAGGAAAGCTTAGGCTACTTCGAGGCGGAAGGGGAAGAGGGGTTCCGCGTCTACTTCTGCAGGAGATGCAGCAGGTACATAAAGACCATTGACAAAAAGGCCTTTGAAGAGGCTGCGCCTATGGAACTGGAGAACCTGGCCACCATTCATCTGGACCTCTTGGCCGGTGAGAACAACTTCAGGTAGAAGGATCTTTCTGCGTCCCGGTCATACTCATATAGAACCTGATCAGCTCCATCTGATCCCGGCATCCGGACCCGCCATACTGCTCCATGGAAGAGAGGAGTTCCTGTGATATGAGTCTTGCCTCATGGATCCTTCCCGAGCCGGTTAGCTTTCGGAAAAGATAGTCGTATATGGCTGAGCGCGCGGGAAGATTGCTCTCCCTGAATTGGGCCATAGCCTCCTCCCACCTTCCCTGATCCGCTCCATAGGCGATGGCCAGAGACTGGAAAGCGGTTTCATCATACCGGTTTTCATAGGAAATGGTGTAGCCCAGGGACTCCTCCACATATAGCTTGATCCGCCGGGGGCTCACCGGGGCACAGAAGTAGAACGGCTCTATCAGGCCTTTGGACCTGATCCCGTAAAGATGGGCCTCCTCCCCGCCCCTTTCAACTGTCCGGCACAGGCGGGTGCCCCTATATATCCTGGCGCCTATGGTATATTCGTATCGTCGAAAAAACCCTGGGGGATACTGCTTCATCCGCTCGATGGAATGGTTGAGGGTATCATGTGTCTCGCCCGGAAGGCCGAAAACCATTGATACTGCGCAGTCAAGTCCAAATTCTTCACAGGTGTTCAGGGCCCTGATGGTGTCTTCCTCCCGGTAGGAGGCATGGTTCCTCTCAAGCACATGGTCAGAAAAGCTGTCGCAGGTAAGTATGACGGAAAATCCGGCCCGGGTCAGCAGTCGCGCAAAACCGCGATCAAAAGGCCTTGGCAGAAACTGCGAGCTGAAGCTGAACCGCTCGCTGAGACCCTGCTCAACGATTCTCTCAACCAGTTGAGAGCAGTAGCTGAGATTGGGCAGGTTGAACTCCGTATCCACAAAAAAGATATTCCTTACCCCTTCATTTTCCAGGGATGCTCGCCCCAACTCCTCCATAACCTCACCTATCTCTCTGAAGGTAAACTCCCTTCCCTCGATGATCGGCTCAACACAGTAACTGCATCCCTGATTGCAGCCCCTCTTCACCTGCACCGGAAGGCCCATCCTTTCCAAGGCGTACTGGAACTTCCGGTCCCTACCGGAGAGGAGGGCTGCTCCCGAAAACCCATAGGCCTTTCCAGGGTTCACCCGGAATCCGCCGTTCAAACGGGCCAGGCCTGGGATGCGGCCGAGCTTTTCCCTGTCAGGCCAGGCCTCGATGAACCTGAGCAGGGATTCCTCTCCTTGACCCACGATCCCGTACTCAAGGCCCAGGTATTTCAGGATGGCCTCAGGAGATATGGTAAACCCGCCTCCGCCCGCAACAACTGGCATACCCGGGGCATGTTTTTTTATCAGTCCTGCGATTTCCCTCACGTCCGGCAGGAAATAAAAGGTCCTGTACTCGCCGTCCCCGTAGTCCCCATAGGCCTCACAGGACATGCAGGTGTCAATGTTCCTTATGCCCAGCCCAACCACCTGAGGTCTGGTCCTCTCCAGTATCTCTGACAGATTGGACTTCAGGTCAGGTCCGGGCAGGAAAGGATACTCAAGCGTCACCTGATGTCCATGTTCCCTGAGATAAGATGCTATCAGGTCCAGTCCAAAGGGATAGACCTGTTTAATAAGGTAGTATCTGTCCACGTAAAGGAGTAAGACTCTGGCATTTTTCACGATCTGTCCTCCCGTAAACGGGTCTCAGGTGAAGTTACTGTTCTCTTATTAGCACCAAAGCCTACCCCTGTTCAAGCCGGGAATCGGCTGGACCGCGGTTCTCCCTTTGAGGTGACTGCCCGGGAGTTGGGACTTCCAATACCGACTTCGTTGTTGCAATACGGCATAAATACAGCCAGGACCTTTGGTAAGACGAAGAAGTGGAGGTAGGATGCCGCTCACACCGGCTCTACCACAGATCAACCCCATCCTTGACCGGTCTGTGGGCTTAGGCCCACGTGGGAAGCTCTGTTTGATTAAGGGGATTCCAGTTAAAATAGAAGGAGGGAGAGCTTATGTCATTATTGATATATCCAACTATTTGATTTTCAAGCAAAAAAAATCTTGACAAGGCTTTTTGTGAGGGTGTTTAATCACGAGTCAAGGTATCCAGCCCGCTAAACCGTGTAAATTTAGGGACGTTACTCATCAACCAAACTCTGAAATTTCACTGGCCCAGCTAACCGTATAACCTACCACGTTCAGTGGTGTCGTCATGTGGATTCACGTCCGGGACTTGGACGCCTGGCTTCATGTCCCCCGTTTAACCTTGAACCTCAACATAAGGAAAGGAGGAGGTATGAACGTTACACGCCGTGATTTTTTCAAGATCACAGGGGCCTCTGCCGCAGGCATTGCGGTCATGGGTCTCGGGCTCGATTTGAAGCCGTTCAAATCCCATGCCCAGACCTTAAAACTCCGCTTTGCCAAAGAGACGACGAGCATCTGCTGTTACTGTGCCGTAGGGTGCGGTATTATCTGCAGCACCGGCGAGGCAGGGGCAGGAAAGATTATCAACATTGAGGGTGATCCGGATCACCCGGTCAACGAGGGGGCACTCTGTGCCAAGGGAGCGGCCCTGAGCCAGTTGGCCAACAACGAAAACAGGCTCACCACGCCCCTCTACCGTGCCCCTTACAGCACCAAGTGGCAGAAGGTATCCTGGGACTGGGCCCTGTGGACCATCGCCAAGAGGGTCAAGAACAGTCGGGAAGCCAGTTTTGAGCACAAAAACGCCAAGGGTCAGGTGGTCAACCGCACAAACGGCATAGCAAACGTGGGAAGTGCGGCCCTTGACAACGAGGAGTGCTGGCTCATTCAGGCCCTGATGCGGTCCCTTGGTCTGGTCTATATCGAACACCAGGCCCGTATCTGACACAGCGCCACTGTTGCGGCTCTGGCAGAGTCGTTCGGACGCGGCGCAATGACAAACCACTGGATCGACATCCGAAACAGTGACTGTATCCTCATCATGGGTTCCAATGCGGCTGAGAATCATCCGATCTCCTTCAAATGGGTGAACGAGGCCATGAAGCGTGGGGCCAAGCTTATCAGCGTTGATCCCCGCTTTACCCGCACATCCTCCAAGGCCGACTTTTACACCGCCCTCAGGTCTGGCACCGATATCGCCTTCCTCGGAGGGATGATCAAGTACATCCTGGATAACGACAAGTACTTCAAGGAGTATGTGGCGGAGTACACCAACGCCTCATTTATCCTGGCCGACACCTATGACTTCAAAGACGGCCTGTTCTCGGGTTACGATCCAGAGAAGAGGAAGTACGACAAGAGCAAATGGGCCTTTAAAAAGGACGCCAACGGGGTCTCCAAGAGGGATCGCACATTACAGGACCCCCGTTGCGTGTTTCAAATGATCAAGAAGCACTACAGCCGTTATGACCTGAACACGGTCTCGGCCATCACAGGCACCCCGAAAGAGGACCTGGCAAAGGTGTACGAGATGTATGCCTCCACCGGCCGGAAGGGAAAGGCCGGGACCATCATGTACGCCATGGGCTGGACCCAGCACACCGTGGGGGTCCAGAACATCAGGACCATGGCCATTATTCAGCTCCTCCTCGGTAATATGGGCGTGGCAGGGGGCGGGGTCAACGCCCTGAGGGGTGAATCCAACGTTCAGGGATCCACCGACCACTGTATCCTCTACCATATCTGGCCGGGCTACCTGAAAACACCCAAGGCATCCCTTCCCACCCTGGAGGCCTATAACAAGAAGTACACCCCCAAGACCAACGATCCCCTGAGCGCCAACTGGTGGGGCAACTACCCCAAGTACAGCGTAAGCCTGCTCAAATCGTTCTTCGGGGACAAGGCCACCGCGGCCAACGATTTCGGGTACAACTGGCTGCCCAAATTAGATGACGGCAAGGCCTACACATGGCTTGACCTCTTTGACGCCATGTACAGGGGTGAGTTCACCGGTTTCTTCGCGTGGGGCCAGAATCCGGCCGGCTCCGGGGCCAACTCCAACAAGACCAGGGAGGCCCTTACAAAGTTAGACTGGATGGTCAATGTAAACATATTTGACAACGAGACCGGTTCCTTCTGGAAAGGTCCGGGCATGGATCCAAGGAAGGTAAAGACCGAGGTATTCATGCTCCCCTGCGCGGTCTCAGTGGAAAAGGAGGGCTCCATCACCAACAGCGGCCGCTGGATGCAGTGGCGTTATAAGGCGGCCAATCCGCCGGATCAGGCCTGGCCCGATGGACAGATACTCATAAGACTGGGAAAGACCTTGAAGTATCTGTACAAGAAGGACAAGAACGCCGTGTTTCCCGAGCCCATTCTCAACCTGAAGTGGGATTACACCACCCACGGGGAGTTTGATCCCCACAAGATGGCCAAGGAGATCAACGGCTATTTCCTTAGGGACGTTACGGTCAAGGGAAAGCATTTCAAGAAGGGCGACCTGGTACCGAGCTTTGCCTATCTCCAGGCCGACGGCTCTACGAGCAGCGCCAACTGGCTCTACTGCAACTCCTATACGGCCAAGGGAAACATGGCGGCCAGACGCAAACGGGAGAAGTCGGGCATAGGGCTGAACCTGGAATGGGCCTGGTGCTGGCCTGTCAACCGGCGGATTATCTACAACCGGGCCTCTGTTGACAAGTACGGAAAGCCCTGGGACAGGGAACATCCGGTCATCGCCTGGGACCCGGGGGCAAAGGGTGGAAAAGGCGGCTGGGTGGGCGACGTCCCGGACGGTGGATGGCCTCCCATGCTCAACCCGGACGGTACCCCCAACCCCAAGACCAAGTATCCATTTATCATGAAGCCTGAGGGGCACGCACATGTGTTCGGTCCGGGAAGGGCGGACGGGCCTTTCTCAGAACACTACGAACCCATAGAGTGTCCTGTGGAGAAGAACCCCCTGTCCAGCCAGCTTGTCAGTCCTGTGGCACCCCTTTACAGCACGAAGATGGATATCTACAAGTCGTGCGATCCCAAGTATCCTATTGTGGGTACCACCTACAGGGTGTGCGAACACTGGCAGACCGGTGTCATGACCCGCTGGCAGCCGTGGCTCCTTGAGGCCGAACCCCAGCTCTTTGTGGAGATGAGCAAGGAACTGGCCAAGCTCAAGGGGATCAAGAACGGCGACAAGGTGGTGGTGGAATCGGCCCGAGGAAAGGTGGAGGCCGTGGCAGTGGTAACCATCCGCCTGAGGCCGTTTATGATCGAGGGTAACACGGTCCACGAGGTAGGTCTCCCGTACCATTTCGGGTGGGTACACCCGAAGAACGGCGGTGATTCGGCCAATATCCTGACCCCGTCTACCGGTGATCCCAACACCAGGATTCCCGAAACCAAGGCCTTCATGGTCAATGTGAGGAAGGCGTAAAGGAGATGATCTGATGAGCGGAAAAGCGTTTTTCATAAATACTACACTGTGTACTGCATGTAGGGGCTGTCAGATTGCCTGCAAGCAGTGGAATCAGTTGCCGGCGACAGAGACCCACAACTGGGGAAGCATGCAAAACCCCAGGGACCTGTCCTTTGACACTTACAAGGTGGTCCGATTCCAGGAGCACATGGGTTCGGACAACAAGCCGGTGTGGTACTTTTTTCCTGACCAGTGCAGGCATTGTGTAGAGCCCCCCTGCAAGGAGGCCTCTGAAGACGATGCCCCCGGCGGGATCATCATCGACGGCCAGACCGGCGCGGTACTCTATACGGACAAACTGAAAAAAATGAAGGCCGAGGATGTCATCGAGGCCTGTCCCTTCGACATCCCCCGGGCCCAGAAGGGTACGGGGTACCTGTCCAAGTGCACCATGTGTGTAGACAGGGTCCATAACGGGCTGCTCCCGGCCTGCGTAAAGACCTGCCCCACCGGAGCAATGAACTTCGGAGACAGGGACAAGATGGTGGCCCTGGCCAAGGAGAGCCTTGCCGCTGCCAAGGCCAGGTTCCCCAAGGCCACACTGACCGGGCTCGAAGACCTGAGGGTGTTCTACCTCCTCTCTGCTGAGCCCAAGAAGTACTACACCTATGCCAAGGTGGACGTCCTTCCGGGCGGCATGGACAGAAAAACAGCCCTGAGGAAGATCGGAAGATCGCTCAAGGGCCTTTCGAGGGAATGGCAGATCATGAACAAGCTGGCCAGTTAGTTCAAGGCAAGGTCAAAAAAACAATCTATGGAGGGAAAAAGGGACACCATCAGCTTGTGTCCCTTTTTTCTTGACAAAAACATTTTTTTTAGTCATAGAACGGGCCGGCTTCCGATAGTCCTTCCCGGGGTGAAGACCTCTCAAAGAACCCGGGCCATGAGAGCTTATCGTTATCCGCTGAGAGGGAAAACAGAAGGGTCAAAAGAGGGCGTTTTCCAAAGACGCCAAGGCCATTAACCAACATCAGGGAGGTGCCGAATGAAAGAGGAAAAGGAGTTTTACGAAAGACTGGAAAAGAAGGGGGTCTCACGAAGGGACTTCATGAAGTTCTGTGGTATGCTTACCGCTACCATGGGCCTTTCTTCCTCGTTTATCCCCAAAGTGGCTGAGGTGTTTGCAGCGCCCAAACAGCGGCCGCCGGTGGTCTGGCTGCACTTTGCCGAGTGCACCGGCTGTTCAGAGGCCACATTACGGACCATGTACCCGTGGATCGATGAACTTCTCCTCGGAGTAATCGATATGGAGTACCATGAGACCATCATGGCCGCATCGGGTCATCAGGCCGAAGACGTCCTTCACTCGGCCGTCAAGAAGTATAACGGCAAGTTTATCTGCGTGGTGGAAGGGGCCATCGCCACCAAGTACAACGGGGCCTACGGCAAGATCGCGGGTCGGACCTTCTTAGAGATCGCAAAGGATGTATGCCCCAAGGCCGCGGCCGTTATCTGTATGGGCACATGCTCGGCCTTTGGCGGGATACAGGCTGCCAAACCCAACCCCGGCGGGTACAAGGGCGTGGGAGATGCCCTGGGGATAAAGACACTCAACATCCCGGGATGTCCGCCCAACCCCATCAACCTGGTGGGGACCATAGTCAACTACCTGCTCTTGGGCAAGCTCCCTGCGCTGGACGATCTGGGCAGACCTCTCTTTGCCTACGGTAAGAGTATTCACGACCAATGTCCCAGGAGGGCACACTACGAAAACGATGAGTTCGTGGAAGAATTCGGGTCAAAAGAGGCTGAAATGGGCTACTGTCTATACAAGGTGGGCTGCAAGGGACCGGACACCTACAACAACTGCCCCATCGCCAAGTTCAACGATGGGACCAGTTGGCCCATAGAGGCCGGACACCCCTGTATCGGCTGCAGCGAGCCTGACTTCTGGGATAAGATGACTCCCTTCTTCAAGGAAAGCGAGTAGAAAGAGAGTTGACTTGGTCTTGAACTTGAATAAAAACTCTTAAGAAAAGAGAGGAGATAACATGGGCAAAAGAATTACCATAGATCCGATTACCAGAATAGAGGGGCATCTGAGAATCGAAGTGGAGATAGAGGGAGGCAAGGTGAAGAACGCCTGGAGTTCAGGCCAGATGTTCCGCGGCATTGAAATAATCCTCCAGGGCCGTGACCCACGGGATGCCCCGCTCTTTGTGCAACGATCCTGCGGGGTCTGAACCTACACCCACTATCTGTCCTCGGTGAGGGCAGTGGAAGACGCGGTTGGCGTTCAGATTCCTGAAAACGCGCGTATAATCAGAAACCTTCTCCACGGGGCCCAGTTCCAGCACGACCACATAGTCCATTTTTACGGGCTTTCCGCCCTTGACTGGGTGGACGTGGTGAACGCCCTGAAGGCCGATCCCAAGAGGACAGCGGCCCTTGCGGACAACGTAAGCAACGATCCAAAGGGGGGCACCGCCTATTTCAGGGAGGTGCAGCAGAGGATCAAGACCTTTGTTGACAGCGGCCAGTTAGGTCCCTTTGCCAACGCCTACTGGGGTCATCCCGCCTACAGCCTGCCTCCCGAGGCAAATCTGATGGCGGCGGCCCACTATATCGAGGCCCTCCGCCTCCAGGCAAAGGCGGCCAGGATGCACGCCATATTCGGGGCCAAGAATCCCCACCTCCAGACCCTTACGGTAGGGGGTGTGACCTGCGTGAAGGATCTTACCCCGGATCGGATCGCAGAATTTCTCTATCTCTGGAAAGAGACCCAGGACTTTGTCAAAAACGTTTACGTCCCCGATATCCTGGCCGTTGCGCCCTTTTACAAGGACTGGGGCGGCATAGGCGGGACCACCAACTTCCTGGCCTGGGGTGACCTGCCCCAGTCTGCCAAAGAGCCTGAGAGCCTCTTCCTGCCCCGGGGCGTGATCATGAAACGGGACATCAAGGGCGTCAGGATGGCCAATCCTGACAAGGTCACTGAGCACATATCCCGTTCATGGTACAAGGACGGCAAGGCCAGGCATCCTTACCAGGGAGAGACCAGGCCCATTGAAGGGGATCCCAAATACGATACCTCTGACAAATACTCATGGCTCAAGGCCCCCCGCTATGAAGACCAGTCCTGCGAGGTAGGGCCTCTTGCCAGAATGCTTGTGGCCTATGGTTATGGAAAGAAAGAGGTCGTTGACGTGATAAACGGGACCCTGCAGCAGTTGAACCTTCCTGCCGCGGTCCTCTTCTCCACCCTGGGCCGGACCGCTGCACGTGCCCTCGAGACTCTTGTCATAGGGAACGCCATGGAGCCCTGGATCATGGAGCTTGTTGGCAACCTGAAGAAGGGGGATGCCGCCACCTGCGCCTCCTGGTCCATGCCCAAGAGCGCCAGGGGTAACGGCTTGAACGATGTGGCCAGGGGTTCTCTTGGCCACTGGATCGAGATAGAAGACGGGAAGATCAAGAACTACCAGTACGTGGTCCCCTCCACCTGGAATCTGGGTCCCCGCTGCAAAAACGGGAAACTGGGACCGGTGGAAGAGTCTCTCATCGGAACACCGGTGGCAGATCCCAAGAACCCCCTGGAGATTATCCGAACCGTCCACTCATTCGATCCCTGCATCGCCTGTGCCGTGCACGTGATAGACCCCCACTCCAATGAGGTCTATAAGGTAAAGGTACTGTAGTAAGAGGTCAGTTCATAGGCAGCCCTCCGACCCTTGACTCCCAAGGGTCGAAGGGCTGTATAACCGGCATCAAGGCCGTTTCCGCGGGGATATTGAGATGCCGCACCTCCTGAAAAGACTACGCCCTGAATCCTGCCTCAACTACACGGTAAATCACCCCGTCCAGATTATCCTGCTTATAGCCCTTGTTACCATCATCTTTGCCGCAAAGATCCCATCCCTCCGGTTTGAGACCTCCATCTACGATCTCATTATCGAAGATCTGCCCGAAACCCTTGCGTATGAACAGTTCAAAAAGGAGTTCGGATCCGAGGAGATCATACTGGTCGTGGCCCGGACAGGGGGCGTGTTCCATCCGGACACCTTCCAGCAGATTGAACGCCTGGCACAATCCCTGTCCCGGGTAAACGGTATAAGAAGGGTCATCAGTCTTCCAGGCATAAAAAAGGCCATGGACATCACGGGCAAGTGGAGCCTGGAGGATTTTGAGGGGGTGGTGGAGGGGATCGATCTGCTTCAGAGAAACCTGATTTCCAGGGACAAAAAGACCACTGCCATCACCCTGATATTGGAGGACACAAAGCAGAAGGCCCGGGTAATAGATGGAGTGAAGGGACTGATCGACCAGTACAGGGATTCATTTTCCATCTACCAGATAGGCATGCCCATTGTTTCATCGGCCCTGGCACGTTTCACCCGCCAGGACTTCCTGACCCTCCCGGTGATGACCTTTTCACTCATCGCCCTGATCCTCTTCCTCTTTCTCCGGAATTTGCGGGGGGTCCTCCTCCCC
>Ga0136651_10001985_pt1 | contig 11242 bp, 7 predicted proteins | sample Mar14236cmmetaG_FD_94867 | JGI IMG/M metagenome (GOLD analysis project Ga0136651, IMG submission 94867) | Marine hydrothermal vent microbial communities from Guaymas Basin, Gulf of California to study Microbial Dark Matter (Phase II) - Marker... ...
ATGTATCCGATCGTATCGCGCCTTTGAAATGGAGAACATCATAAGCGACCTGAGGTTTGCCATTGATGAGTCCTTCCGGAAGAACGACATCCGTATCCCCTTTCTGCGGCATGATGTGCATCTGTTCCGTCCGGCAGAATGACCTCTGCCGGGCGATCTTTCATAAGCCGGCTACCGTTTTTTTCGCGGCAGCAGAAAATCGGCCTTCGATTCCTCATTTCTGATCAGTCTGCCGATGTTTTTCTGATGGGTGAGGATCAGTACCACAGCAATCAGGATGGAGAAGATGATCATGGAAAGTAGCGGTGTGCGGAATACGAAGATGACCAGAACAGGGTAGGAGACGCCTGCCAGAATGGAACTGAGCGACACATACCTGCTGAGGAAGAGGGTGAGGAAGAATACTCCCGCACAGATCAGGGTGATGATCGGATGAAGGGCTATCAGGATGCCGGTCATGGTTGCCACTCCTTTGCCACCCCGGAAACCTGCAAAAACCGGGAATATATGTCCCACTACCGACAGGATGCCCAGAAGAAGCTGAAGTCTTACATAACCTTCCGGTGTGACGGGTGCCTCGGGAAGCAGTGTGATCAGCTTCACGGCCAGAAATCCCTTCAGAACATCCACTATCAATACGGGTATTCCTGCCTTAAAGCCCAGTACGCGAATGGTATTGGTGGCGCCCGCATTTTTACTGCCGTGATCCCTGATGTCCAGCCCGAAAAACAACCGTCCTATCCATACGGCGGTGGGAATGGATCCCAGAAGATAGGCCCCGGTCAGTATCAAAACATACCACATCCAGTCCATAACTGTTTCTACATAGAAATCAAGAAGTACAAATTACTGCAAAAATCCTTTTCAAGGCAAATATATTCCCCCTCGTGGGATCCATACCTGTAAAGGAAGAAATCCGTGATCCGGGTTTCCGGCAGGCCGGTTATTTACCCGGACACTGGCGGACAATGCTTTCGCTGATGTCCTGGTTTCCGTATGCCCTGTCGAAATGATCGCTGAACTGCCGGGCCAGCTTGTTAGCCGTGACGGCATACGCCTGTTTGTCCGACCAGGTATTTTCAGGTACCAGCATTTCTGCCGGCACACCCGGACAGGTGCGCGGAATATCCACATGGAAGCGTTCGTCGGTGATGTATCCCACCCTTTCCAGCTCCCCGTTCAGAGCGGAATTCACCATTTTGCGCGTCAGGGTAATATCGATCCTTTTGCCTGTTCCGTAAGCTCCTCCGCTCCATCCGGTGTTGATGAGGTAAACCCGGGTGTTGTGTTTCTCCATTTTCTCACCCAGCATGGCCGCATATACGGCAGGTTTTGCCGGCATGAAAGGTTGCCCGAAGAAACGGGAAAAAGTGGCCTGGGGCTCGGTAACCCCCGTTTCGGTGCCTGCCAGCTTGCTGGTGTATCCCATCAGGAACCACAACATGGCCTGATCCTTGTCCAGCCGCGAAACGGGAGGCAGCACCCCGTAAGCGTCGGCGGTGAGGAACAGGATGGTGGACGGATGACCGGCAACCGATGATTCCTTGATGTTTTTCAGGTAGGTAAGAGGATAGGAAGCCCTGGAGTTTGGAGTGAGCCGGTCGTCGTGGAAATCGAACCGGCCATTGGGATAGATCATGGCGTTTTCCACAATGGCGCCATGACGGTATACATCATCGGGATGCATCACGGCATCGTAAATATCGGGTTCCTTCTCCGGATCGATGTCGATCATTTTGGCGTAACACCCGTTTTCGAAATTGGCAATGCCGGTTTCCGACCAGCCGTGCTCGTCGTCGCCCAGCAGGGACCGGGAAGGATCGGCCGAGAGGGTGGTTTTGCCGGTACCCGAAAGCCCGCGCAGCAGGGCGGTTTCTCCGCCACTGCCTGCGTTGGCGCTGCAATGCAGGGGAAGGATGCCTTCCTGCGGCAGGTAATAGTTCATCACGGTGAACATCATTTTCTTCACGCTTCCCAGGTAGGCCGAACCCACAATCACTCCCACCCGCCGGTCCATATCCATGGCCACCACCAGATCGGATACCCTGCCATCGGGCAGGGTGCGGAGCCGACCCCTGTATTTTTCCGCGTCCAGCTTATGATAGGGCAGGGAGAGTAGGAAGAAGTCCTTTCCTGAAAACACACTGCGTCCTATGTCTTCCGGTACCGGCCTGAACATATTGTCGGCAAACAGGCTGGTCAGAGCATGGTTTGTAACCAACTTAACGGGAAGTGCATAGGTGGCATCGGCTCCGATCACCCGGTCGGTTTCATATACTTCTTCCACTCCGGCCAATTTTTCAAGAGCTTCGTTAAAGATCATATCGAAGGTTTCTTCCGTGATGGGGATATTGTTGGGCGATGTCCAGTCGATATGATCTTCGCTTTCCGGCCTTTTTACTATGACGGTGTCTTTCGGACTCCGTCCGGTCGATTCCGGAGGGGTCCATGTGGCCAGGGCTCCGCCTGCCGATACCAGGGCTTCCCGGTTTTTAATAACCTTATCTATGATATCTCTGCGGGAAAGATTGGTGAGAACCCGCCGGTGATTTTGCAGTGCTTCGGGCAGTATTTTTTTCGGATCCATATAAAAAAGTAGTTATATATAAATAAACTGGTGTATTTTGAACGGGGATAAATTATTTTGTTTCCAGCTCCCTGGCAATAGCCTGGTAAAGAGACCGGCTGACAGGTGTCAACGGCAGCCTCAGGTGGTTTGAAATGATCCCCCGGCTGGACAGCGCTGCCTTGATTCCGGCCGGGTTTCCTTCGGCAAACAGCAGACCGATCAGGGGCAGCAGCCTGTAATGGATCTCCCGGGCCTTTTTCAGGTTCCCCTGAAGAGCCAGTTTGACCATCTCCGACCATTCGGCCGGTAAAACATTGGCCAGTACGGAAATCACCCCGGCACCTCCCAGGGCGATGATGGGCAGGGTAATGCCGTCATCACCAGATATGACCTGAAAACCGGGGGGCGCTTTCCGTATGATCTCCATGATCTGGGAAAAATTCCCCGAAGCCTCCTTCACGGCAACGATATTCTTTATGTCGGTGGCCAGTTGAACCACCGTGTCGGCGGCAAGGTTCGAACAGGTGCGCCCCGGCACATTGTAAAGTATCACGGGAACCGGTGAAGCGGAGGCAATGGTTTTGAAATGCTGGTACAAACCCTTTTGTCCGGGCTTGTTGTAATAAGGCGCTACGGAAAGGATGCCCGCCACGCCGTTCAGGTCGGTGTCCCTGATCTTGCTTACCACAGCCTGTGTGTTGTTGCCGCCTATTCCCACCACTACGGGGATTTTTCCTCCCGCTGTCTCTTTCACGAATTCCAGTAAGGCATGCCGTTCATCCCGGTTCAGGGTAACCGATTCGCCGGTGGTTCCCATCACCACCAGGTAATTTACCCCGCCAGCAAGAAGGTGGCCGATCAATTTTTCCAGTGAAGGAAAATCAACGCTTTCGTCATTTCTGAAAGGAGTGACAATAGCCACTCCGGTACCGGTAAACTGACTGACTGCCATAAGAATACTTTTTTTGTTAAAAAACGGTAAAATGCGGTTTGTTGATCGTGCCCAGGTAATGCATCACCTGCTCGATAAGGTAATCGATGCTGGGGTTCTTTTCCACCTGGATCATCAGATCGTAGTAATTCCTGCCCTTCGGGTAATGGCCAACTTTCAGCTGGGCTGCCGACATGGCCACAATATACTGGAACAGGTAATCGTCCGACATGCTGAGGTCGATCAGAATGTCAAAGGGACGTTTGATAAAGGTCTCCACTTCGGGTTTGACGGGTTTCCTGTACCAGTTGAGGTCTTTTTTCTGGAAAAAAGTAAAATTCTTTTTGAAAAGATACGGGTCGGGCAGCTCTTTTCCGCGGAAATAACCCAGCACCCTGATCTCACTCAGGTGCTTACCCAGGTCTTTGTAAAATGCCTGAACCGAATCGAAATGTTTTGTGTTGGTCGCGTCGAACAGAATACCTGCCGAACCGGCCGTATCCAGGTTATGGACCTTTCTGGTTCTTCTGAGGTGGCGAAGGTTTTTCCGAAGGGTCCAGTGAGCGATTTCGTTTTTCAATCCGGCGAACATTTTCACAATGCAATTATACGAAAAATCAGCGGGGTCTCCGCGGCTGAATATTCTTCTTTTTTCCGGTTCATTGTTTGCCGATCATATCCATGAGTTCCTCTTCGATGATAATTTTCACCCCCAGCTTTTCTGCCTTTTCCCGCTTGGCGGGACCCATATTTTCGCCGGCTACCAGGAAATCGGTATTCCCGCTTACCGAACCGGCATTTTTTCCTCCGTGCTGCTCTATCAATTCTTTGATCTCTTCCCGCGAATGGTTCCTGAAAGTGCCTGTAATGACAAAGGTTTTTCCTTCCAGCACATTCGACCTTCCCGCCCTTTCTTCTTCACGGATGCAGAAGTTAACGCCGGCTTCCTTCAGCCGGCTGATCAGTTCCCTGTTGGCGGGCTGGTTGAAGAAATCTGCAATGCTCCCCGCAATCCGTTCCCCGATTTCCCCGATTTCCATCAGTTCTTCCCGGGTTGTACCGGCCAGCCTGTCAATATCTCCGAAATGGCGTGCCAGCTTTTTCGCCACGGTTTCACCCACGTAACGTATTCCCAGGGCATACAGGCTGCGCTCGAAAGGGGTGTTTTTCGAACGTTCGATATTTTCCAGAATATTGGCAGCCGATTTTTCTCCCAGTCTTTCCAGAGGGACCAGTTGTTCCTTTTTCAGCTTGTACAGGTCGGCAGCATTGGAAATCAGTTTGTTCCGGTAAAGCAGTTCCACGGTTTCCTCTCCCAGGCTCTCGATATCCATGGCCCGCCGGCTGATGAAATGAATGATCTTTCCCGTGATCTGCGGCGGACATCCTGCTTCATACGGACAGTAATACCGGGCCTCCCCTTCGGGCCTGACCAGTTTTGTTCCGCATTCCGGACAATGGGTCGGGAAAGTTAAGGGCTGGCTGTCAGGGGTGCGCTGGCTGGGATCCACCCCCGTAATCTTGGGAATGATCTCGCCCCCTTTTTCCACCATTACCATATCGCCCAGCCTGACGTCGAGCAGTTCGATCTGGTCGGCATTGTGCAGACTGGCCCTTTTGACCGTGGTGCCTCCCAGACGGACGGGTTCCAGGTTGGCTACCGGCGTGATCGCCCCCGTGCGCCCTACCTGAAAATCGACCGACACCAGGCGGGTAACGGCCTGCTCGGCCTGGTATTTATAAGCGATGGCCCAGCGCGGGTTTTTTGCGGTAAAACCCAGGGATTTTTGCTGCGCCAGGGAATTGATCTTGACCACTACCCCGTCGGTATCGTAGGGAAGTTCATGGCGTTTTTCTTCCCACACGTCAATAAAGGAAAATATTTCATCGGTCCCGGAACACAGACGTATGTGGGGAGGGATTCTGAAACCCCATTCCCGTGCTGCTTCCAGATTTTCAAAATGGGTATTGCAGGGCAGGTTTTCACCCAGCAGATAATAGAGAAAACAATCGAGCGGCCGGCGGGCCACCAGCGAGGAGTTCTGTAGCTTGAGGGTGCCGGCGGCGGCATTGCGGGGGTTGGCGAAAGGTTGTTCTCCTGCTTCCAGCCTTTCCTGGTTCAGCCGGTTGAATCCGTCACGGGGCATGTAGATCTCCCCCCTGATCTCAAACTTTTCCGGATATCCTTTTCCTTTCAGTTTCAGCGGGATGCTTCGGATAGTCCGTACATTGGCGGTTACATCGTCGCCCTGTTCCCCGTCGCCCCGGGTAACGGCCAGTACCAGCCGGCCGTTTTCATAGCGCAGACCAATGGCTGTACCGTCGTATTTCAGTTCGCATACATATTCTACTTTGCCGGAAAGACTTTTTCGCACACGCCTGTCAAAAGCCGTTACCTCTTCCCGGCTGTAGGTATTGGCCAGTGAAAGCATGGGGTAGTTGTGCTTTACCTGACTGAATTCCCGGGTCCTGTCATCGCCTACCCGGCGGGTGGGCGAGTCGGGATCGGCATACCGGGGGAATTTCTTCTCCAGTTCTTCCAGTTCTTTCATGAGCTGGTCGTACTGGTAATCGGAAATAACCGGCTCGTTTTTTACGTAATACAGGTAATTGTGTTCGTCCAGTTCCCTGCGCAGCTGGGTGATCCGTTCCAGGGCCTCTTTTTCGTTCATGCGGAATGATTTTCTTTGCGAATATAGTGAAAGAGTTTCAATGAAGGAGGGGAGTGAGTATGCCTGTTCCCTGTCTTTCCGATTTCCGGACATTCCGACTCCCCGGTTCCCTCAGAGGCATTCCGGATGAAAATGAGGATTCGTCAGGATGACTCCAACAGAGGCAGATTTTAACATAGTTTGGTATTGGAAGGGTTTCCGTGGTTCCGGTACCATTTCAGGGGCTGTTTTTCCCTGCGAATCTTTTTCCGTTACATCCTGATTCGCCACAAAGACCAAAGAATTCATGACGGAAAATATGCTCCCATTTTCGCATGAGTCTCACCGGATTTCCCGACTCACCGACTCACCAACTTACCGCTTCCCCGCCAATTATTTCTGAACCCTGGTTCCTGTCCACGAAAAAAACAACTTCCTGCCGATGCGGCATTTTTATCCGGCAGATTTGAGTATTATTGGTGAATTGTATATTTTCGTAGCTCGACCTGTTGTATGCTCTTGCTTTAGGGTTTATATTACCTGGTTGTGGAAAAAATGCGGGAAACCCATGAAAACGAATGACCCTAAGTCGCTTGTTCAGAATGAACAAAACGGAGCTCCGGAAGGAGCTGCCGGTGATGAAATGAAACAGAACGACGCTCCTGCGGAACAGGAGGGGAAAACGAAGGAACCTGACGTTTCCGGAGAAACTTCTCCCACAGCCGGTTCTTCTCTTCCTGAAACGGAAGATACGGAAATGAAATTCCCCGGAGAACCGGCTGAAGGAATTGCTCCGGCAGAACCTTCCGCTACCCCGGAAGAGGAACCCGGCGACAAGCCGGAAGAACCGGCAGATGAACAACCTGAGGAACAGCCGCAAGTTGTTGAGGAAGAAAAGGAAGAGGCAGAAGAAAAGAAACCCGCTGAAAAGGCGGCAGGGGAGAAGGAGCAGGAAAAAGAATACGAAAAAGAGGAAAAACAGGGAGAAAGTGAAGAAGGAGCCGGGGAAGAAGAGAAGAAAGAAGAGGAGAAGAAAGAAGAGGAGAAGAAAGAAAAAAAAGAGGATTACGAAGGCATTACGGTGGAGCCGGTGGATTATTCACACCATACCAAGGACGAACTGATCGATGTGCTGAAGATATTGCTGGAAACCAAGCCTGTACAGGAGATCCTGGATGATGTGGAAAGCATCAAAGTGAATTTCTACAAAAAGCACCGGGCAGAGGTGGAGCGCCTGCGCAAGAAATTCATTGAAGATGGGAATCCCGAGGAAGATTTCGCTCCCGCCCCCGATCCCAGGGAAGAGGAACTCAAGAACCTGTACAAACGTTTCAGGAGCCTGCGCGCTGAAATGAACAAACAGATGGAAGTGCAAAAGCAGGAAAACCTGAAAAAGAAATATGAGGTGATCGGCGAGATCGAAGCGCTGATCAACAGCGAGGAATCCATCAACAAAACCTTCCAGGATTTCCGGGAGCTTCAGGCCCGCTGGAGAGAGATCGGTCCGGTGCCGCAGCAGCATGTGAAGAACATGTGGGAGAACTACCACTACCAGGTGGAAAGGTTTTACGATTATATCAAGATCAACAAGGAACTGCGCGATCTGGACCTGAAAAAGAACCTGGAAGCCAAGCTCGGGCTGTGTGAACAGGCTGAAGCACTGCTGGACGAGCCCAATGTGGTGAAGGCTTTCAGGGAACTGCAGGCCTTACACGACCAGTGGCGGGAGATCGGACCGGTTCCCGGCGAAAACCGGGAAGAGATATGGGAGCGGTTCAAGGCGGCCACAACACAGATCAACAAAAGACACCAGGATCATTTTGTGAAGCTCAAGGAAGAACAGAAAAAGAACCTGGAAGCCAAGGAGGAACTCTGCAAACAGGTGGAAGCCATCCTGGAAAAGGAATACAAAACGCCCCGGGAATGGGAGAATGCTTCCCATACGGTGATCGGGATACAGAAAACCTGGAAAACCATCGGGTTCGCCCCCAAAAAACACAATGCAAAAATATACAAAAGGTTCCGCGAAGCCTGCGACAAATTCTTCAAAGCCAAGAGGGCATTTTACTCTGCCTACAAAGAAGAACAGAAAAAGAACCTGCATCTGAAAACCGAACTGTGTGAGCAGGCCGAAGCTCTGCAGGACAGCACCGACTGGAAGAACACCACCGAAGTGCTGATCGAACTGCAGAAAAAGTGGAAGGAGATAGGTCCGGTACCCCGTAAACAGGCCGATGCGGTATGGAAAAGGTTCAGGGAGGCCTGCGACCGTTTCTTCCGGAATAAATCGAAACATTTTGCCGGAAAGGAACAGGATTTCGCCCGGAACCTGGAAGAGAAGCTGAAGCTTCTGGAAGAGATAGAGAGCTACGAGCCCGGAGATGACGTCAGAGCCGGAATGGAACAGGCAAAGGAATTTCAGGAACGCTGGAATTCCATCGGTTTTGTTCCCGCATCGAAAAAGGATGACGTGCAGAACCGTTTCCGCCGTGCCATCAATAAACTGTTCGACCGCCTTCAGGTGGACGACAGCAAGAAAAACATACTTAAATACCGGAACCGGCTGGAAAATATAAAGGATTCGGGCCGGGGCGATTACAAAATGCAACAGGACCGGGATAAGTTCATCAACAGGATCAAACAACTGGAAAACGATATTGTACTGTGGGAAAACAATATCGGGTTTTTTGCCCGTTCTGAGAATGCCGATGTCATGATCCGTGATGTGCAGAACAAAATCGAGAACGCCCGCGATGAGATCAGGATCCTGGAAGAAAAAGTCAGGCTGATCGACCGGTATGACAACGACGAATTATAGGAAACATGCCATTTACCAACATCAAATTTTAAACCATTGTCGCCAACCAAGTTCATTTTTGTTACAGGAGGAGTGACCTCCTCTCTGGGGAAAGGTATTATTTCATCCAGCCTGGCCAAACTGCTCCAGGCCCGCGGCTACCGGGTCACCATCCAGAAGCTTGACCCTTACATCAATGTGGACCCGGGCACCCTTAATCCGTACGAGCACGGCGAGTGTTATGTCACCGAAGACGGAGCCGAAACAGACCTCGACCTGGGCCATTACGAAAGGTTCCTGAACGTGCCTACTTCACAGGCCAACAACGTGACCACCGGACGTATCTACCAGTCGGTGATCAATAAGGAGCGCCGCGGCGATTACCTGGGAAAAACGGTACAGGTCATTCCCCATATCACCGATGAAATCAAACGGCGTATCAAACTCCTGGGCCAGAAACACAAATTCGATGTGGTGATTACCGAGATAGGCGGAACGGTAGGCGACATCGAATCGCTGCCTTACATTGAAGCCGTACGTCAGCTCAAATGGGAACTGGGTGTGTCGAATACCCTGGTGATCCATCTTACCCTGGTGCCTTTCCTGGCCGCGTCGGGCGAGTTGAAAACCAAACCCACCCAGCATTCGGTGAAAGCCCTGCTCGAGAACGGGATCCAGCCCGATGTGCTGGTGCTGCGCACGGAAAAGACCCTGAGCGAGGATATCCGCCAGAAAGTGGCCCTGTTCTGCAACGTGAACATCGATTCGGTGATCGAGTCGATCGACGTTTCCACCATTTATGAAGTGCCGCTCCTCATGCGCCGCGAGAAGCTGGATGTCACCGTACTCAGGAAGCTCCGCCTGCGGGTGAACCAGGAACCGCAACTCGACCGCTGGGAAGCCTTTGTCAACCGCCTGAACCATCCGAAACACTGCGTGAAGGTCGCCCTCGTGGGCAAATACGTCGAGTTGAAAGATTCCTATATGTCCATTATGGAATCGGTGGTGAAGGCCGGCGCCGTGAACGAATGCGAGGTGCAGCTCGACCGGATCTACTCGGAAGATATTAACGAAGGGAATGTATGTTCCCTGCTCAAATCCTACCGGGGAATCCTGGTGGCTCCGGGATTCGGTCACCGGGGCATCGAGGGGAAGATCCTGGCCGTGCAGTATGCCCGCGAACACAAGATACCCTTCTTCGGTATCTGCCTGGGCATGCAGTGCGCGGTGATCGAGTTTGCCCGGAATGTGCTGGGTTACAAAGATGCTCATTCAACGGAAATGACCCGCAAGACACGGCATCCCGTTATCGACCTCATGGAGGAACAGAAGGGCGTGACCGAAAAGGGGGGGACCATGCGTCTGGGATCCTATCCCTGCGTGGTGAAAGGGAAATCGCTGGTGTATAAAGCCTACGGCATGAAAGAGATCAGTGAGCGCCACCGGCACCGGTACGAGTTCAACAACAAATACATGGAAGGGTTTGACAGGGCCGGTATGAAAGCCGTGGGGATCAACCCCGATAACGATCTGGTGGAGATTATGGAACTGAACGGCCATCCCTGGTTCGTAGGGGTGCAGTTCCACCCCGAGTACCGCAGTACGGTTGAAAATCCGCATCCCCTTTTCGTTCATTTTGTTAAAGCGGCCCTGGATTTGGAATTGGGAGGAAAATGAGGTTATTTTGCGCATGATTTTTTGAAAACCGGGTTATGGACAGAAATACCTTATACGGATTGTTAATGATCGCCCTGATATTCATAGGGTTCAGCTATTACAATTCATTACAGACCAAAAAGGCATACGAGAAGGAGATCGTTACGGCCGATTCCCTGTTCCGTGCGGAAAATTTTGAGGAAGCCATGGTGCATTACCGCCGGTCGCTTCAATACCGCCGCAACGACGAACATGCCTTCAGCCGCGTCCGGCATATCGACAGTCTGTTTAGCCTGACCCGGCCGGGCCGTGACACTCTCCGTACCGACAGCCTGATCGCCGGGGCGCCGGCCGAAACAAAAACCTCCCAACCCGTGGCAGCAGAGCCGGAAGAAATCACCGACCTGGAGGGGCGATACGGGGGATTTGCCAGAGCAGCCCGCGGAGAAAACCGGTTTGTGGTGGTGGAGAACGACCTGATGAAAATAACCTTTTCTACCCGGGGCGGAAGAGTATATTCCGTGGAACTGAAGGAATTCAAAACCTGGGACGAACGTCCCCTGATCCTGTTCAACGGCGACAGCACATATTTCGGACTGAATTTCTTCGCAGCCAACCGCACCATCTCTACCAACGAC
>Ga0136651_10001987_pt1 | contig 11237 bp, 10 predicted proteins | sample Mar14236cmmetaG_FD_94867 | JGI IMG/M metagenome (GOLD analysis project Ga0136651, IMG submission 94867) | Marine hydrothermal vent microbial communities from Guaymas Basin, Gulf of California to study Microbial Dark Matter (Phase II) - Marker... ...
CCATTTGAAGATCGCCTCGGTTGCAGACATCATATCCTACCGGATGCGCACCGAGTCCTTTGTCCACAGGGCGGCCGAGACCGTTCTTCCCACCCCTTTCGGTGAGTTTAAGGCCATAGGCTTTGTTAACGACATCGATGAGTACGAGCATCTTGCCCTGGTTAAGGGAGATATCTCCGGGGACAAGGAGATCCTGGTAAGGGTACACTCGGGATGTTTAACCGGTGACGTGTTCGGATCTTACCGGTGCGACTGCGGAGAGCAGCTTCAAAAGGCCATGTCAATCGTACAGGAAGAGGGCCTTGGGGTGATTCTATATCTCCAGCAGGAGGGTAGGGGTATCGGGCTTGCAAACAAACTGAAGGCCTATGCCCTCCAGGACAAGGGCCTGGACACGGTGGAGGCAAACGAGGAACTGGGCTTTGCAGCCGATCTCAGGGACTACGGCGTGGGTGCTCAGATCCTGGCGGCTCTGGGGGTGAAAAGGATGAAGCTGCTCACCAATAATCCCAAAAAAATCATCGGTCTCGAGGGGTATGGACTGGAGGTTACGGGGAGGGTTCCACTTGAGTGTGTTCCAAGGCCTGAGAATGTTAAGTACCTTTCCACCAAATGCCATAAATTGGGACATCTTTTGAAGATGATTGATCAGTAATGATAAGTTCGTTAAAGACCAGACCTCCTGTGCGGTTAGACTTCAGCAATTGTGGATAAGGGATCTATCCCGCCCGTGGAGGGAGTCCGTCCGTGGGGGCCTCTTTTCCAAAGGACGCAAAACCTATCTCATTGCATAGGGACGGCAGCATGCGCTTGAAATAAGCTACGGGAAAGTCCCAAGAGAGAGTCTCGGTTGGAGCCTGTACGGGTTCCTGCCTGCTCCGAGGCTCCAATCCAACTAAGGGGGCGTCCCCCATGTCCTGTGGAATATTTTGTTGCGTCCTTTGGAAAAGAGGCCCCCACGGACTGAGGGTAACCGCGCAGGTCGAATAATTTAAAGAAAGTATTTTCCCGGCTCATCAGACGTTTGCCGGAGAATAATTTTTGTGAGGTCATAAATAAGGACTGAAAGGGGGTTTTTATGCCACGGCTAATGGAAGGCAGGCTTACTGCCGAGGGTTTTCGCTTCGCGATTGTCGTCAGCCGTTTCAACGACTTTATCTGTTCAAGGCTGATGGAGGGGGCCGTTGATGCCCTTGTCAGGCACGGTGGGGACGAGGACAAGATATCTGTTATCAAGGTGCCCGGGGCCTTTGAGATGCCCCTGGCTGCAAAAAAACTGGTCCAGACCGGGTCCTATGACGCAGTCATATGTCTTGGGGCCGTTATCAGGGGCGCTACCCCGCATTTCGAGTACGTGGCGGCAGAGGTCTCAAAGGGTATTGCAAACGTGGCACTTGAGAGCGATGTCCCGGTCACTTTCGGGGTATTGACCACAGATAACCTGGAACAGGCCATTGAGAGGGCAGGCTCCAAATCAGGGAACAAGGGGTACGAGGCAGCCATGGCTGCCGTGGAAATGGCCAATCTTTTCAGGGTGCTTGAGGGCCCTGCTACCTGAGGCCCTCAACCATACCTGTTTATAATGGAGAAACATGGGGGAGAGAAGACGGGCCAGGGAGTTGGCCGTTCAGGTCCTCTTTCATCTGGAGTTCAGTCCTGATGATCCATCGGAGGTCTTTGACCTGATATGCGAAAATTTCCAGGCAGGGAAATCTATCAGGGGTTTCTCAAAGAGGCTCGTTCTTGGTGTCTGTCACAGGAAAAAGACCCTTGACGAGCTTATCAGCGAGGCCTCGGAAAACTGGCGTATTGAAAGGATGAGCCGCCTTGACAGGTCTATCCTGAGGTTAGCCACTTATGAAATCGTATTTCTGGACGATATCCCCCCCAAGGTCTCCCTGGATGAGGCCGTGGAAATAGGAAAGAGGTTTGGGAGTGAGGACTCAGGCAGGTACATAAACGGTGTACTGGACAGGATCTACAATACAAAAGTCAGAGGTGATTGAGCAACTATGAAATACAACCCGCATGAACTGGAAGTTAAGTGGCAGGACTATTGGGAAAAAAATCGCCTTTTCAAGGTAGTAGAAGATTTATCTAAAGAAAAATATTATCTCTTGGAGATGTTTCCGTACCCCTCTGGCAAGATCCATATAGGCCATGTGCGCAACTACACCATAGGCGATGTGGTGGCAAGATTTAAGAGGATGCGCGGCAAGAACGTTCTTCACCCCATGGGATGGGATGCCTTTGGCATGCCCGCGGAGAATGCTGCCATTGAAAACAACACCCATCCTGCCAGGTGGACCTACGATAACATCGAAGCCATGAAGCTGCAGCTCAAGAGGATGGGCTTCAGCTATGACTGGGACAGGGAATTTGCCACCTGTGACCCCGAGTATTACCAGTGGGAACAGCTGGTCTTTTTGGAAATGTATGAAAAAGGCCTTGCCTACAAGAAAAAGACCTTTGTCAACTGGTGCGACAAGTGCCAGACCGTGCTGGCAAACGAGCAGGTGGAGGACGGATGTTGCTGGCGCCATCCTGATCTGGAAGTCACTGTGAGGGAGATGGATAGCTGGTTTCTCAAGATAACGGCCTACGCCGAAGAGATCCTCGAATATTGTGATAAGCTTCCTGGATGGCCGGACAGGGTCCTGACCATGCAGAAAAACTGGATAGGCAAGAGTTACGGGGCCATAATCCGGTTTCCCATGGTCGGTTCGGATGAGGAAATAGACGTCTTTACCACACGCCAGGACACGGTCTTCGGAGCGACCTTCATGTGCCTTGCCCCGGAGCATCCCCTGGTCAAACAGATCATCAGGGGCCTCCCACAGGAGAAAGAGGTGCTCGAGTTTGTGGAGCAGACACTGCGAATGGATAGTGTGACGCGTACCGCGGATTTTACCGCAAAGGAGGGGGCCTTTACCGGGAGATACTGTCTGAATCCGGTGACAGGGGAAGAGATACCCATCTTTGTGGCCAACTTCGTCCTCTTTGATTACGGCACAGGGGCCATAATGGCCGTTCCCACCCATGATCAGAGAGACTTCGAGTTTGCCAAGAAATACGGGCTCCGTCTCAGGGTGGTCATCAGGCCCCCGGGCGGGGATCTTGATGAGGAGACCATGTCAGAGGCCTATGTGGATGAGGGGATACTGGTGAACTCCGGGCCTTTCAACGGTCAGCGCAACCTGGAGGCCCTGGACAGCATTGCAGAGTATCTGGGATCTATAGGAAAGGGGCATAAGACGGTAAATTTCAGGATAAGGGATTGGGGCATATCCAGACAGCGTTACTGGGGTGCACCCATTCCCATAATCTACTGCGACAGGTGTGGAACGGTCCCCGTGCCAAAAGAGGACCTTCCGGTAGTCCTTCCCCTGGACCTCCAGATGAGGCCCAACGGGGCGTCGCCCCTTCCACTCGAGCCCTCCTTTTTCAAGACCACCTGTCCCCGGTGCATGGGTGAGGCCCGGCGAGAGACAGACACCATGGACACCTTTGTGGAGTCCTCCTGGTACTTTGACCGATACGCATGCCCTGATTATTCCGAAGGTCCCCTTGATCCTGTAAGGGTTGACTACTGGATGCCTGTGGACCAGTACATCGGAGGGATTGAACATGCCATTCTCCACCTCCTGTACTCCCGTTTTTACGCAAGGGTACTGAGAGACCTGGGACACCACAGGGTCAGCGAGCCCTTCACCAACCTTCTGACCCAGGGGATGGTCTGCAAAGAGACCGAAGAATGCCCTGAGCATGGGTTCCTCTACCCGGACCAGGTAAAGGACGGGAAGTGCATCCTGTGCGGCACAGGGATAATCACGGGCAATATCGTAAAGATGTCCAAATCCAAGAAAAACGTGGTGGATCCCCAGGGACTTATAGAGCGCTATGGTGCGGACACCGTCCGGATGTTCTGCCTGTTTGCCTCACCCCCGGACAAGGACCTGGAATGGAGCGACCAGGGTGTTGAAGGCTCGTACAGGTTCCTCAACCGGGTATGGAGGCTCGTGAATACCCATATTGAAAAGATAAGGGGTGTCAGGCCCTTTGACGGGAAGGCAGCCCTCTCAGGCCGGTCAAGGTCTCTTTTTCGCAAGACCCATGAGACCATAAAGAAGGTGACCGAGGACATAGAAAACAGGTTTCACTTCAATACGGCCATTTCTGCTGTAATGGAACTGATAAATGAGCTTAATCAGTTCCTGAACAGCGGGGAGGAGATAGACGAAACGGACTGGTCTGTGGCGCGGGAGGCCGTGGAGGCGGCTGTAATCCTTCTTTTCCCAGTGGTGCCCCACATAACAGAGGAGCTGTGGCACATGCTCGGGCATGATGACTCCCTGCTCAAGGTCCCGTGGCCCTCCCACAATGAGAGCGCCCTTCAGACCGAAACCAGGTTGATCGTACTCCAGGTCAATGGAAAGGTGAGAAGCCGGATCCAGGTGCCCGCCGCTTACGGCCCAAAAGAGATTGAGAGGGAGGCCCTGGTAGATGAGAGGATCCGGCGTTTTGTTGGTGAGAAACCGATCAAAAAGGTCATTGTAGTCCAGAACAAACTGGTCAACGTGGTGGTATAGCGCGTAGGCGCAAGGAGTATGGCCCAAGGCTCACGGTCGGGGAAGCGGGTGTCATGTTGAAGAGCAGGTTTTCCACATATTCAAGGTCAATCCTTCCATATTCGATCCTCCTCATCCTTGCTGCGGCGAGTGGATGCGGCTACTCTCTTCAGGATACGAGACAGCCAAAGGGGATAAGCATACCAAGTCTGGCCATACCCCTCATGCCAAGCCCCTCTTCCAACCTGGGGTTCGAGGGAGACTTTACCATGATGATCCGGCAGGAGTTTGTCAAACACTCCCAGATTCCCCTTGTGTCCAGGGAGCAGGCGGCCGTGGTCGTCATTGGAAGGGTGGTTGATAGCAGGACCGATCCCCTGAGCTACAGGACAACAGACGGTACCTTTGAGGTGACAAGTTCCCGCTGGCTGAAAATCAGACTGGCGGCCAGGCTCCTGGACAGGACCACCGGTAAGGTAATATGGGACGATGACAGTATGGTTGAAAAGGCGTCCTTCACCGTGAGTTCCGATCCCCTGAAGACAACCTACAACCAGAGAGAGGCCACCAGGCTCATCGCCAAGTTGCTGGCAGAGAGGATCTACCTCAAGACCATGGAACGTTTTTGATGCGTGCAGATCTTTCCCCAGCCCAGCTTGTTAATCTTATCAGACGCGGCCGCCTGGGCATGGTTTACCTGTTTTACGGTCCAGACGATTTTCAGATAGAAAGGGTCCTGGGTCTGATTCGCGAGACCCTGATCCCTGAGTCTGCAATGGATTTTAATCTTCAGACTTTTTACGGGGATAAGAGTACAAACCCGGCAGATATAATCGATTCTGCCCGCTCATTCCCCTTTATGGCCTCGAACCGTCTGATCATCGTAAGGAGGACCGAAGAGATCTCCGCGTCGGCACTTGAGGCCTTTCTGCCCTATCTTGACAACCCGGTTGAGTCCACATGCCTGATATTTATCACCTCCAGGACCGATTTCAAAACAAGATTCTATAAGAGAATAAGAAGCATGGGAGGATCGGTCAACTTCAGGCAACCGTACGACAATCAGGTGGTCCCGTGGATAAAGAGGATGGCAAAGGAACTGGGCCTGACTATCAGCGAAGAGGCCTGTGTTTACCTGCAGGGTATTGTGGGGAGCAGGTTGCGGGAGATCAACTCGGAGCTTGAAAAACTCTCTCTCCGTCATGGAACAGGGAAGATCGGAGTGGAGGAAGTAAAAGGTCTCGCCATATACAGCCGGGTTTATACGATTTTTGAGCTTATGGATCAGATATCGTTGAGACAACCATCAGAATCCATATCCGTATTGAGCAGGTATATGGAGGAGGAGGGAAAGGATGCGGTCTTTGGCCTTATGGGCATGCTTAACAGGCAGATTAGGCTGATCATGCGGGCCAAATCAATAGCAGGGGAGGGGGGGCAGGTGGCCGGAAAGCTGGGCGTGCCCCCGTTCCTGGCCAAAAAGATCGTTCAGCAGTCCCAGCACTGGAGCCTGGAGAGCCTGGAAAATGCCCTGGATCTCCTTTACCGGGCAGACGGACGGCTCAAATCAGGTGCCAGACCACGACTCGTGCTGGAAAACCTGGTCCTGTCTTTTTAAGCTAAACCCCTGGTCCGGGCTATGGCGGATCACCCTTCAGGTGCGGCCAGACTGTTGATCTGGGTGGCCAGCCGGGAAATCTTCCGGGATGCCTGGTTCTTGTGGATCACACCCTTGGAAGCGGCCTTTTGAATTATGGAAACTGCCTTTATAAAGCTATTCCTGGCCTGATCCACTGAGTTTTCAGACAGGGCAATGCGAACTTCCTTGACCGCCTTTTTGACCCTTGTCTTGTAACTCTTGTTTCTGACTCTTCTGACTTCGTTCTGCCTTGCCCTTTTAAGGGCCGATGGGTGGTTCGCCAAATCAAGGCCTCCTCATGAGAGTAAAGGTTGAACTATATAGGGCAACATATCGATATACATAAAAAACGGCACCCCCCTTCCTTTTTCAGGGGCACCAGGCCCTGTTGCCCGGTGGTCCGTATCAAGCTAAACATTTCTTTATATGGAAGACAGGGTATCATGTCAAGGATTTTCTGTGTCAATTAAAGGGAAGGCCCCTGAAAAAAGGAGTGTGAGCCGGGCTGCCGGGATTGTCAGTTTTTTCACCTTCCAGAGCAGGCTCCTCGGACTTGTTCGTGATATGGTCCTGGCATCCCTTTTCGGTTCGGGAATGGCTGCCGATGCCTTTTTTGTGGCATTCCGCATCCCCAATCTCCTCAGGCGCCTCTTTGCCGAAGGGTCCCTTACCATCGCCTTTATACCGGTGTTCACCGAGTATCTGACTAAAAAAAACAGGAAAGAGGCCTTTGACCTCGCACGCGTGGTGCTTACCGTCCTTTCCATCACCCTGGTACTGGTAACCGTGTTAGGCGTTCTCTTTTCTCCCTGGATCGTAAGGCTCCAGGCCTTTGGCTTTGGGGGGTCCGGTCTGAAGTACGATCTGACCGTCCTTCTTACGCGGATAACCTTCCCGTACATATTTTTTATCAGTATTGTGGCCTTCTTCATGGGGGTCCTCAACTCCCTGGGCCGCTTTGCAGCGCCGGCCGCGGCCCCGATCTTCCTCAACGTGGGCATTATTGGCGGAGCCTATCTGATCTCCCCCCACCTGCAGGCCCCCATTGTGGGTGTGGCAGTGGGCGTGATCATAGGCGGGGCCCTCCAGGTAGGCCTGCAGATCCCATGGGTTATCAGGGAGGGCTTAAGACTCCACCCTGAATGGGACCTGAAACACCCGGCCTTAAAGCGGATCGCCCTGCTCATGGTCCCCGCCATCTTAGGCTCTGCCGTTTACCAGTTCAATCAGTTCATGGGGACACTCCTTGCCACATTTCTCCAGGAGGGGAGTGTGTCATGGCTCTACTATGCCGACCGCCTCGTCCAGTTCCCCCTTGGCATCTTTGCCATTGCCATAAGCACGGCCGCGCTTCCCGCACTGGCCGCAGAGGCGGCCAGAGACGACCTGAACCAGTTCGGGAACACCCTGAACCACGCCATCTGCCTTGTCTTTTTTATCACCCTACCATCCATGGCAGGACTCATGGTGCTCGGCAAACCTATTATTCAACTTCTCTTTGAGAGAGGGGCCTTTGATCCTCGTTCATCAGCCATGACCACCTATGCCCTCTTTTATTACACCCTCGGGCTCTGGGCCTTTTCAGGTATCCGTATCCTTGTGGCAGCCTTCTATTCTCTCCAGGATACCAGGACCCCTGTAAAGGTTGCTGTAATAGCGGTCCTTGTTAACCTGAGCCTTAGCCTGGCCCTCATGGGGCCCCTGGGACACGGGGGCCTGGCCCTGGCCCTCTCCATAGCCTCCTCGCTCCAGTTTTTTTTGTTAGTCTTGTTTCTGAAAAAAAGGGTCCCCTGCATAGAGGCAAGGCCGGTTCTTATCTCTGTGGCCAGATCCTTCATTGCTGCCGCTGCCATGGGAGGAGCGGTCTATTATCTGCGCTCAGCATGGCCCATGACAGCCGGTCCCGCCGGTCCATTGGCAGCGATCCTAAATCTGGCCTGGCTTGTCGCGGCCGGGGCAGTGATCTACTTTGCCACTGCCCGTGTCATAGGTTCCACTGAAATCAGGTCGCTTATGGGGATCCTGCGGCCCAGGAAAAAGGACTGAAAGGGCCTGAACAACGGGAAAAACAGGAGGACCATGGTGAATATTGACAACATCAGAGGAGTTGCGCACCAAAAGGTCGAGCTGGCGAGTATTGACGATTTCCCTGGGCCCTACTGCATGAGCTTCGGCTTTGATCTGGGGCCCCTTGTGCGCTCCCTTGAAGGGGCGGGTCTGCTCAACCCTCCTCTTCTCACAGGGGATGAGAATGGCAGGTTCACCATAGTTGCCGGATACCGCAGGATAAAGGCCCTGAAACAAATGAAAGTAGATACGGCAACATGCAGGATCATACCGGTGAACGAGATCCCCCCTGCTGAATGCCTCCTCATGAACCTGTACGACAACCTTGCCGTGAGAGAACTGAACCCTGTGGAAAAGGGGATGGCCCTTACCCGTCTCAACTGTTGGTTCAGCACCGAGGAAATCGTTGACCAGTACATGGCCCTCCTCGGCCTTCCACCTAATCGGGCAACCCTTTCATCCTACTTGAGGTTTGAGGAAAAAATGGAGATTCAGGCAAAGGAGGCGGTGGCCCTGGGAAGGCTCTCCTTTAGAAATGCCATGCTCCTTGCGGACCTGGATCCGGTTTCAAGATCCGCTCTTGTCGATCTTATGTCAAACCTAAAGTTTACCATTAGCCAACAAGCTCATATAATTGATTACGTTACTGATTTAGCACTCATCGAAGGTGAGACAATCCCTGAGGTCCTGTCTGACAGCAGGGTGCGGGCCATAGTGGGGGACAGCCTTATGAACAAACCCCAGAAGGGAAGGAGGTTGATCTCCTACCTGAGAAGGAGACGGATGCCACGATTATCAAAGGCTGAAAAGGATTTCAGGAAGGTGGTCGCTGACCTGAACCTTGATAAAATGGTGAGGATAGAACACTCCCCCTTTTTCGAGTCCCCTTTCTATCGGCTTGAGGTGCTTTTCAGGGATGGACAATCCCTGAGGGAGAAGCTGGAGAAGCTGATGTCAGAGGACCTGGAGAAGATAGGAGATCCGTGGAAGGATAATGGCAGGGGGGATTAAAAAAATAGTCGTAGAGCAGGGGGCTGAAAGATTTCCCTCAACAGGAGCTATCCTCCTGTCGGTCGGAGACGTACCCGTGAGCAGGGCCCGGGGGCAGATGCAGGACATGGTCCAGGGGACAAATACGGACATGGGGAAGGATACCCTCCACCTGCTTTCCTATGCAGGTGAATTTCTCAAACCCTGTCCTGGCACCAGGAACTATATCTGCTGTGGATATCTGATACTGAACGTGGGCACAAACTGTCCCCTGGACTGCAGTTACTGTATCCTTCAGGCCTATTTCAACCTTCCCAACCTGAGGGTACACGTTAACCTGGAACAGGAGATCGACAGGGTATTTGAGGCCATAGACAGGGAACCTGAGAAGATATTCAGGGTGGGAACCGGAGAGTTCACGGACAGCCTCGCCCTTGATCCTGTCACCGGATGGAGCGGGATCATAGTCGAACGGTTTTCCATGAGAAAAAACACCGTACTGGAACTCAAGACCAAGACGGCCAATACCAGGGCCCTGCTGGAGTCTACATGCCGTGACCGGATAATCGTCTCATGGTCACTGAACAGTCCCTTTATATGCGCCACAGAGGAACATGGGGCCGCGGCCCTGAAAAAGAGGCTCGAGGCTGCCCGGGAGTGCCGCGCCGCCGGTTTTACCCTTGGATTTCACTTCGATCCCATGATACCCCACAGGGACTGGAAAGATGGGTACAGGAGGACCGTGGACCTCCTGGACCGATACATCGAGCCTGGAGGGATAATCTGGATAAGCATGGGATCGTTCAGGTTCATGCCTGCTCTCAAGCCTATTATAAGGCGACGGCACCGTGACACCTGTGTCCTGGATGGAGAGTTTATCAAGGGCCTGGACGGGAAGATGCGTTATTTCAAGCCCATACGTATTGAGCTCTACTCCTTTTTAAGGGAACTTCTCTCGCAGTGGCATCCTGACATGGGCCTTTACCTGTGCATGGAGTCCCATGAAGTGTGGCTGGAGAGTATGAGTTGGAGCCCAGAGACAACAGAGGGGCTGTGCGGGTATCTTGATCAGCGTGTAAGGAAGTTTTTCGACCTGTGCGGTTAGGCTTCAGCAATTGTGGATACGGGATCTATCCCGCCCGTGGCGGGAGTTCGTCCGAGGGGGCCTCTTTTCCAAAGGACGCAAAACCCTATCTCATTTCATGGGGACGGCAGCATGCGCTTGAAATAGGCTACGGGAGAGCCCCAGGAGAGAGTCTCGGTTGGTGCCTGTACGGGTTCCTGCCTGATCCGAAGCTGTAATACAACTAAGGGGACGTTCCATGTCGTGATGGAATATTTTGTTGCGTCCTTTGGAAAAGAGGCCCCCACGGACTAAGGGTGATCGCACGGGTCGAAGTTTTTCGGGTAGCAATTAATGAAAATATATGTTAGAGAATCTTTCCATAGCCTTCTACCTCCCAGGCTAAGGGGCAGGGGGGAAAACAAACTAACCGAGGAGAGAAAGCCATGACAATCAAGGAAAACGTTGAAAATGCCCTTCAAAAGGTGAGGCCTTCTTTACAGGCCGACGGTGGGGATGTTCGGCTCGTGGATGTGGATGAAGATGGCCTGGTCAAGGTGAAACTGATGGGTGCGTGCGGCGGATGCCCCATGTCCCAGATGACGCTCAAGATGGGGATTGAGAAGATCCTGAAACAAAACGTTCCTGAGGTAACAAGGGTGGAGTCGGTGTGATTCAATAACTCGTCACTCGGTATTGGTCATCTGCATTTGTAAAGCAGGGGTTTGCAGCATACCAAATTATCAATGACTAATTCAAAGGAGAAATCTATGGAGATCAAAAAGATTGGTGTAGTAGGGGCCGGTGCCATGGGAAACGGCATTGCACAGATGGCGGCCCAGATCGGCTGTGAAGTGGTTATGAGGGATATCAAGGATGAATTTGTGGAGCGGGGTCTGAGCAGTATTGA
>Ga0136651_10001989_pt1 | contig 11228 bp, 9 predicted proteins | sample Mar14236cmmetaG_FD_94867 | JGI IMG/M metagenome (GOLD analysis project Ga0136651, IMG submission 94867) | Marine hydrothermal vent microbial communities from Guaymas Basin, Gulf of California to study Microbial Dark Matter (Phase II) - Marker... ...
ATGGGTATATTTTCAGTTTTTTCTTCCAAAAAACAAAAGGAAGACCTTGACAAAGGTCTGGAGAAAACACGTCAGAATGTTTTTAGTAAAATCTCCAAGGCAGTTGTCGGTAAATCGAAAGTTGATGATGAAGTGCTTGATAATCTGGAAGAGGCATTGGTAACTTCGGATGTTGGCGTACAAACAACGCTGAAGATCATCGAACGGATTGAGGAAAGGGTGTCCAAAGATAAGTATTTGGGAACAGAAGAATTAAATGCTATTTTAAGGGAGGAAATTGAGAAACTGCTGGAAGAGAACAACACGGGGGACGGGGAGGATTTTGTATTGCCTGAAGATAAAAAACCTTATGTCATTCTGGTAGTAGGCGTCAACGGGGTGGGAAAAACGACGACCATCGGGAAACTGGCGTATAATTTTAAAAGAGTAGGAAAGTCAGTGATACTGGGTGCTGCCGATACCTTTCGTGCTGCAGCAGTCGACCAGATCACCATCTGGGCCGAACGTGCCGGTGTGCCGCTGGTTAGCCAGGGAATGAATGCCGATCCGGCTTCCGTAGCATACGATACACTTAAATCGGCTTTGGCGCAAGACGCGGACGTAGTGATCATAGATACGGCCGGAAGACTTCACAATAAAATCAATCTGATGAATGAGTTGGCAAAGATTAACAGGGTATTGCAAAAACTGATGCCTGATGCGCCACATGAAGTGCTGCTTGTTCTTGATGCATCAACAGGGCAGAATGCCATTGAACAGGCCAAGCAATTTATAGCCGCAACCGAAGTCAACGCGCTGGCTCTTACCAAACTAGACGGAACAGCCAAAGGAGGCGTGGTGATCGGTATATCCGACCAATTTAAGATTCCGGTGAAATACATCGGTGTGGGCGAAAAAATAGAAGATCTGCAGGTGTTTAACCGTACCGAATTCGTTGAAACCTTATTTTCAGGTATGTAATGAAGAAAATCAATGTTATTACACTCGGCTGTTCGAAAAACCTGATTGATTCGGAAGTGCTTATGCGGCAACTCCAGGATGATTATATCATCACACATGATGCAGCCGAAGATTCTGATATTATTGTGGTCAACACTTGTGGTTTTATCAACGATGCCAAAGAAGAATCCATCGATACAATCCTTAGTGCTGTAGAAGCGAAAAAAGCAGGGAATGTTCAAAAAGTATATGTGACGGGGTGCTTATCTGAACGCTATAAAAAAGAGCTGTCAGGTGAAATTTCCCAGGTGGATGGTTTTTTCGGTGTAAATGAACTGCCCGGTGTACTGAATGCGCTGGACGTCGATTATAAAAAAGAGCTTGTAGGCGAACGTTTGTTAACCACACCAAAGCATTATGCCTATCTGAAAATTTCCGAGGGCTGCGACCGTACCTGTTCCTTCTGTGCCATTCCGTTAATTCGTGGAAAGCATATTTCAAAATCAATTGAAGAGATTGTCAAAGAAGCTGCATTCCTGGCTTCAAAGGGGGTAAAAGAGGTTATGCTCATTGCGCAGGACCTTACGTATTATGGTTTGGATATGTATAAAAAGAGGAAAATATCAGAACTGGTACAGAAAATTGCAGAAGTGGAGGGAATTGAATGGATTCGTTTGCATTATGCTTACCCGGCCGGCTTCCCGGAAGAACTTCTGGAAGTAATCAAAAACAATCCGAAAGTTTGTCAGTACCTGGATATTCCTTTGCAGCATATCAGTGACCCAATTCTCTCTTCTATGAAGCGGGCACACGGAAGAAGTGAAACGATCCGGCTGGTAGAAAAGATCAGAAAAGAACTCCCCGAAGCAGCCATCCGCACAACTTTCATTGTTGGGTACCCCGGCGAAACCGAAGAAGATTTCAATCAGCTCATGGATTTTGTGAAGTCATACAGCTTCGACCGCCTGGGTGTTTTTCAGTATTCGCCCGAAGAAGGAACCTCTGCTTTTGCACTTGTAGATAATGTTCCTGCAAAAGTGAAACAGGAGCGTGCCGACCGGCTGATGATGTTACAGCAGGAGATATCGTTCGCGCTGAATAAAGAAAAGGAAGGTCGTGTCTTCAGAACGATCATCGACAGAAAAGAAGGCGGTTATTATATCGGACGTACTGAATTCGACTCTCCTGAAGTAGATAACGAAGTGCTGATTCCCACCGAAAATAAAAAGCTTGATACAGGAAGTTTTTATAATGTAAAAATCACAAGAGCTGAGTTTTACGATTTATATGGAGAAGTGGTTTAACAAACGGTTTTCCATCGTTATCCATAACTTTTTATATAAACCCCTATTTACTTTTGTTTTTTCTGTCAAACTGGTACATTTGTACCTTACATTCTTAAATTCAAAAACCATAAAAAATGAAAAAGTTAGCGTTATACTTTGCTTTATTCTTTGTTTTGCAAGGTTGTTACGGCCAAAACCCGAAAACAAAATCAAATACAAATGAATCGTCCTTGCCAGACACTATTGAATCGGGGTTTTATTCGGTGAAGAACGGGAGCCTTACTACAGAAGGATATTTTGAGAATTATCTGCCGGTTGGTAACTGGATAACATACCTGCCGTCAGGCCAGATCAAGAAGATGGAGCAATATAAAGAGGGCAGGAAAGACGGAATATATTTATCAATAGGTCGCCGGGGTTACATTGAAGAGCAGGCAGTTTACAAAGACGGTGAGTTAAATGGCCGAAGAATCAAGTTTGGTACAAGTGGAAGAGTGTTGCTGGATGAATATTATAAAAATGGTTTACTCAACGGCCACAGGACTGTTTACTACGACAGAGGTAATGTTATTCAGGAGGAAAGTGATTTTGTGAACGGCGAGAAACAAGGTGAAACAAGGTGGTATACACAGGATAGCAAGCTGGTGGCTGTTTATCAATACAGTGGCGGGCTGTTTGAAGGAGTTAACAGAACTTATTACACAAATGGTGTATTAAGGGTTGAACAAGAGTTTCACAACAATGATGCTGTTGGGTTTTACAAGGAATATTACCAGAATGGTAATCTGAAAGAGGAAGGCTATTACAAAAAAGGCCTCAAAAATGGGGAGTGGAAAGAATATTCGGAAGACGGCCAATTGGTGAAAACGATCAAATATAAAAAGGGAGAGGAAGTGAAATGAGGAAAATCCTGAATCCTTATGTCCATGTAGAAGGCTACAACTGTTTTGCCTGTTCGCCAAACAACGAAAACGGCCTGCAGATGCAGTTTGTTGAAGATGGTGACTATGTAACCTGCGAGTGGGAACCACGCGGGTTCTTACAAGGCTACAATAATATTCTTCATGGTGGCATTCAGGCGACTTTGTTAGATGAAATTGCCTCGTGGTTCGTACAGATAAAGCTGAAGACGGCAGGGGTGACTTCAAGTATGAATATCCGTTTGAGGCGAACCGTTTACGTAAATAAAGGAAATCTGAAACTACGGGCCTGGCTGAAAGAAACAAGAAGAAATCTGGTAGATGTGTACGTGGAACTGATCAACCCGGATGGTAAGGTTGGCGCCGAGGGTGTCATCACGTATTTTACGTTTTCCCCCGAAACAGCCAGAGAAAAGTTGAACTATCCGAAGCCGGAAGAGTTTTTTGAACAGAAAGAATAAGTGGTTTAGTTTATAAGGTTATCAACGGAAGTTCACGGCAAATTTCCTGAATCAACTGCAGCCTGATCTGTATGCTAAAATACCCTTAGGCTAAAACCAACTTCTTCACAGGTTTAACGTATTTTGTAACATCAAAATCAACAGGCATATCATCGCTGTTTCTAAAAATTTTAGATGTTAATCCTGTTTTATGCCATTTTCGGGCACCATAGTTTAATGAGAAGTAAAGAATTGTTTCTGCAACACTCGAGAAAATATGCGGAATTGCCCTGCTTAATATGGAACGATGACTATATACCCTGTCTTTGATATGAGAGTAACCCTCTTGTAATTCATCAGCAGTCATATTGTTAGGCGAGATAATAACCTTTTTAGCATCAAACTGTCTCCAGTCGTCCGTAAGGATTCTGTTTTCCTGTTTCATTTTTTCAAAAACCTGTGTTCCCGGATAGGGGGTTAAGGCACAGGCCTGAAGAAAAGCGGGTTTTGCTTTTTCTATAAATTTATAGGCAGTATCAAAAACTTGTTTATCATCATCATCCAAACCGAAAACCAAAGAAGCCATTGTCATTAAACCATTGTCTTGCAATATTTTAATAGCTTCCACATTTCGATCAAAACTGGCGAATGTTTTTCTGTATTTGTTCAGTCCCGTATCTGTCATCGATTCGAAACCGATAAGAAATCCTTTGCAGCCTGATTTGCGTGCCAGTTTCATCAACTCCTTATCGTTTACAATATTGATGGATGCCTGGCCAACCCAACCTTTTTTTAACGGGATCATCCTTTCAAATAATTCCCTCGAAAACTTTTTGTTTATGGTAATATTATCATCCAGAAAGAAGAGAAATTTTTCTTCTATCGATTCAATGTCTTTTATGATGCAATCAATCGTTTTATGTCGCTGTTTTGATCCGAAAGAAGTTGGAACAGTACAAAAATCACATTTATAAGGACAACCTCTGCCCGTTTCAATAGGTGCAATTTTAAATTTTCCGGCAACTTTTCTAACCAAATCACGTCTTGGTGCAACATAGCGATTAAGTTCAGGATACTTATCAAGTTTATAAAACTCTTTTAGTTTGTGCGCTTCAATATCATTAAGAACCTGCTCCCATAAGCCATTTTCGGCTTCGCCAATAACAACGGCATCGCCATACATAATAGCTTCTTTTGGCATTACCGTAGCGTGGATTCCACCAAATACAACAGTTTTATGTCTCTTTTTAAACTCATTTGCAATTTCGTAACCACGTATTGCTGTTTGGGTCATAATTGAAATTCCAACAACATCAACCTCCTGGTCAAAATCAATTACTTCGTTAAAAACTTCCTCTATTATCTTTACCTCGTGCTCTTCAGGCGTTAAACCTGCAATTAATGATAAAGTTAGTTGCGGAATTGCCATTGAATCATGGCGTTGATTATCATCCGGACAAGGTGAAATTAATAAAATATTCATAGAATGGAATTATATTAAGCCAGGTTCTGATATGTTACCAGTGCTAAAAGAATTGGCAAATATATACAGTTTCCCGGATAATTAGTGATTACCTTCAGAATATGTGTAAAAGCCATCACCGTAGTAAGGGCGATATATGATGCTTTGCTTTAGCAATAATCTTGTTCGGAATAATTCCATCAGGAATAAATGTCCACGTGGAACTGATCAACCCGGATGGTAAAGTTGGCGCCGAGGGTGTCATCACATATTTTACGTTTCCCCCCGAAATCGCCAGGGAAAAACTGAATTATCCTGACCCGGAAGATTTTTTTACGTCATAGTTGACTGAATTTTTCCGCCTTTCTTTTCTGTAAACAATGCGTGTTTGTACAAAGCGGAAAAATCATTGCTGATAAATTGCCTTATGGATAATGCAAAAAAATAGTATATTTGCCTAATGTAAAAGGCAATTAGCATGGAAAAGTTATTCGTTAAATCAACAAGAAAGATAGAAAATGTAACTACCCGGTTTAAAAGGTTCCTGATAGATAAGATAAACTGGGATAGAAGGCTGGTCGGGATTAAAGGGGCAAGGGGTACAGGTAAAACGACTATGTTGTTGCAGTATATCAGTGAAAAGTACGGCTCGTCAGATGAAGTATTGTATGTCAGCCTGGATGATATTTACTTTTCAGAAAACAAACTGGTTGATCTGGCCGATAATTTCGTGAAAATGGGAGGGAAGTTTCTTTTTTTGGATGAAGTCCATAAATATCCCAACTGGTCAAGAGAAATAAAAAATATTTATGATGATTATCCCGGACTTAAAATTGTATTTACCGGTTCTTCCATACTTGAAATTGATAAAAGCGAGTCGGACTTAAGCAGGCGGTCTGTTATATACGAGCTTCCTGTTCTTTCAGTAAGAGAGTATATTGCATTGAAGCATAGTATCGAAACAAAAGCTCATTCATTATCCGACATTTTAATGAATCATAAAGAAATTGCTATTCAGATTAACAAAAAAATCAAACCAATTAAAGAGCTTAATGATTACAACCGGCGAGGAACTTATCCGTTTTTTCTGGAAGCCGGAAACGAGTATTCAAATCATATTGAGAGGATAATAAATTTAATACTGGAAACAGACTTGCCGGCATCTAAATCCATTGATTTTAATTCAATAATTAAGCTGAAACAGCTTTTGTATGTAATTAGTGAGAGTGTTCCGTTTCAGCCAAATATCAGTAAATTAAGTATTAAAACAGGTGTAACAAGAGACACTTTGATCAGGTATTTATCATACCTGGAAAAAGCGCATTTGATATCTTTATTGCGATCAAATACCAAAGGGATCAGCAAAATGGCCAAACCGGATAAAATATATCTTAACAATAATAATTTAATGTTTGCTTTGCAGCCCGGGCTGGTTAATCCCGGTACGGTCAGGGAAACATTTTTTCAAAATCAGCTATCAGTGGCACATAAAGTTGACTTGCCCGCGAAAGGTGATTTTATTGTTGATGATAAATATGTATTTGAGGTTGGAGGTAAAAACAAAACACAAAAACAGATCATTGACATACCAAATTCTTATGTTGTTTCCGATGACCTGGAATATGGTTTTCAAAACCGGATACCGTTATGGCTGTTTGGATTTTTGTATTGAATGCTTTTCTTTCAATATTAAAACTTACCCCAACCCCTTCACCACCGCCACCACCATCGAATACGAATTGCAGCAAGCATCGATTGTTCAAATCACCATTTACAACCATCTTGGCTAACAGGTTGAAATAATTCAGAAAAACCAGCCACAGGGCAAACAGAAAGTTGTGTGGAACTCCGGGGATTTACCCGGCGGCATTTATTACAGCCTCCTCCGTGCAGGCAGCCAGACGGCTTCGGGAAAGATGGTGGTGGTGAGGTAAAAACTTTATGTTTACGTAATGTCGACAGGTTTATTTTTTTTGGCATGAACTAACAAAAGTGTCGCCAGCAACCCCACTACAGAAAATACTGCCAGCACCAAGTAAAAATGCTGGTAGCCTTTTAATCCCGGTGAAGCATCCAGAATGCGGCCGGCGAGGGAGTTGAAAAAAGCATCGGGGGTGTAGCCGATTACTGAGATCAGCCCTACGGCAGTTCCGGTAAGCTTGCCCGAAACTTTGGTTTCTTCCAGCAGCGCAAAATATACCCCACGCAAGGCGTAAACGGCAATAAAGGTGATGATGATGTTGGAAATGATAACTGTAACCATATGCTCATCCGGCTTGAGAATAGAAAGCAGAACATAGCTGATCACGAGTATGCCAAACAAAAACGAGATGACTTTACTTGCCGAAAGCCTGTCAACGATAAACCCGGCAGCAATGGCCGAAACAGCCCTGATGTACGAAGCATTGCTGACAAACCACGCGGAATCCACTTCGTTCATACCCAATACATCCACGCCATACAGTGAATAATAATCCAGTGCTTTGTAGGCACTGTAAGCACAAACTACAATGATGGCCTGGAGCCATACGACCTGTTTATGCAAAACCTCTTTTATACTTTTTCGGATGTTTCCCTTTTTTGGAATATTCTTTTTATCTGTGTCAGTGATAAAGAGCCATGTCAATACAGCAGCAATAATCGTCATGAAAGTATAAAAGTAAATGACCGCTTCCAGTGCTTTTTGCCTTTCTGTATCGCTTGTGTTTTCAATGGTCCCTGACATGAATGCACTAAGAATGAGAACTGCCAGAGTTGCTGCACCTGCTGCCACAAGCCCCCTTCCTCCGTCAAGAATGCCGAAAGCTTTCCCTTGTGAGAGGTGGCCGCCCCAGTCGCGCGTGGCTTTGATCATGGCTGCCCAGAAGAGAAAAATAGTTGTGATGCCCCAATATCCGAAAAGGAAAAACAAACCTGCCTGGTTGGGGATTTGCGCAAAATAAAAACCGCCCAATCCGGTTGCCAGTAGCGATAAGGTCATCAGTTTACGTGCCGAGAACCGGTCAGCCAGCGCACCTCCGGGGAAATAGGCGAGCATGGCCGTGATTCCATAAACGGCAATGATATCACCCAGTTCGGTATTGGTCAGATTGAAAACATCCAGCAGGGTAGGGCGGAAGAACCTGGCTACATGGAACGGCAGGCTGAAGATCATCTCGCCGGCAAAAACCAGGGAGAAGATGACAAACCATCTTGAAAACTTATTTTTAACTGGTAAACTGTCGGGCATAATTGCAGTAAATATCCGCATTTTTCTGTAAAACTACAGGAAGTATCTGCTTGATATGGTTAACGAAATGAAACGTACAATATATTTAACAGGCTTTTATCGGCATTGGTTTGCCTTGCTCGTCAATTCGCACAAACACCATTTTTGTGGAACAAACCACTACTTCCGTTTGATTTTGCAGGTCGGCGCGCCGGGCTTCAATTAACAATGAAATGGAGGTTTTTCCCATCCGGTCAACTTTACCGTATATGCGTATTTGTTGTTTCACTTGTACAGGCTCTTTAAACAACACTTCCTCCATTTTTAAAGTGACCATATTGGATGTACAGCAAACAGATGAAGCCATAATGCCCCCTGCTTCATCAAGCCATGAGAGCATGGCACCTCCGAATAAAATGTCGTTTACACCAATATCACTGGTTTTGCAGATTTTTGTTGAAATGAGTTCCATGAATGTATTTGCAGGTAAAAATACGGATTAATTTATACTGATCATTTTATCCGACAACATCATGGACGGCTCAGGCATGAAATTTTTCAGCTCGTGTGTGATCCTGAAATCGTATTCGGGATACCGGTAAAAAGGCATTCTTTCTTCAGTCTCGCTGGCTGAGTAACCCCATATGGTTTTATATTCATTGATGTCTTCACCAAGTTCCTCCATCTGCTTCAGATAACTGTTGATGGATTTGGACTCGATAATCACTACATTGCCCATTGTTTCAACAATCGGGCTGTGCGCCCTAGTCTGGTCGTGCTCAAATTCAAGAATGCGCCTGCCGTCATCGGTTATGCCAATGGTTCGGTAGCTCATGCTTTTGCCAACGCCCGGCATATTCAATACAGAACGGTCAGTTGAAAGGAATGGAATGTCCGTTTTGTCGCGGCATTTCTGAAGCGTTTCCGTCATATGATCTGCATTCTCGAAAAATCTTTTCGTCCGGCTTAGGTAGTTTTTCGGAATGGCTCCTATGTACTTCTCTTCTACGCGTTCCTGCACCGATCGTTCATTGGTGGCAAAATTGTAGTAATTTTCCATAAATCCTTTCACCGAAAAGGTGTAATACGGTACGATGCCTATGTCGTTCAGCACTTTGCGGAGTTTGGCTGTATGCCCCCGCCTGGATGAAGCTGCTGTGAATACCAGTTGATTGGTAACGATCCAGCCGGCGGCATTCAAACGCTCTATTCCCTGTTTTACCAAAGGTGTTATTTCCATGGCTGACTGAATATGCGTCTGGATGACAAATTGTTTGACACCGATTTTTGCTGCCTTTTCTTTGAATTCTGCAAGTATTTGTGCCAGTTCAGGGGTGATTCTTTGTGGTAAATACACAGGTAATCTGGTGCCCAGACGGATGCGAATGATTTCGGCATATTTTTTCCCATCCGGACGCTTGAGATTTGCTTTCTTTTTACGCAAAGCCATTTGATACACTTCCTCAAGTATTTGCCTCATCGATCGATCCGTATTCATCAAGGCATCACCTCCGGTTATCAGTATATCGCGCAATTGCGGATCATTTTCCCAGTATTCAAGTAAAAGTTTCATCTTCTCGGGCCAGCTGATTTTTGGTGTAAGCCGGGTCAGGTTAAAATTGAATCTGCCGCTCTGGAAGTCGTACATACGCTGGCAGGACACACATAATCCTCCGCAGGCACGACCAACTGTATCGGGAATAAAGATTGCTACCTCCGGATACCTGCGGTGAACGTTGGAATAAGGCGGAAGAATCCATCCGGCGGCATTTGGTTCGCCGGGCTTGATTTCATCTTCCTTTTCCCATGCATGGATGTTGCCGAACTCCTGAATCAATTCTTTATTTGGAAGAATATAGTCTCTTAAGGCACGGTCGGCTCCGGTCATACCCGGCTTGGTGTCGACACTGATCAACGACAGATAATGCGGATTTACGAAAATAGGGATGCCTTTATTCTGGGCTTTCTTTAATACCTTTAATGTATCTTCACGTAAAGAGTAATCAAGCATCTCGTTCAGATCTTCCGGTGTCCTTATAGCAAACGACAAATGAAACCGGTAATCGTTCCACCAGGCCAGTGCCGTTGTGTATTTCTCTTCATCACTTATGCCGGGCTTGAACTGAAACCTGCTGCTTTTTAGCGTGCCGTTGTCCAGCTTTTTGATGATCACGCGTAAAATACGTTCTTTGTTTTGTTCCCTGACTTTAAGGAATTCTTCATCAAGCCCCGAAGGATGATTGTCCATCCATTTCCGGATATGTTCCTTTTTAGGTATCCTGCGGCTCAGTTTTCCGTTCAGCTGCCGGAACAGGTAAAGCAGGTCAATAAAAAAATCTATGCTGGCACTCCCTTTACCATAATGAATAGCCAGCCAGAGGTTTTTGATGGGCTTGCTCACAATCCGTTTGTTCTTCCGGTTGGGATCAACAAACGACTGGCCATCATTGTCCAGGTAGTCCATAAGCCTGATGGCAGCGTAATCACGCCATGATATCCTTTTAAGGGCATTCATGCCTCTGGCTTTTTTCAGATAAAAATTTAAAGCGTGCTGGTGTTCATTCAGGTAATCCAGCAGCCACTGGCGTAATTTCATTCTTGCTTCCAGATAGGTTTCAGAGGATTCAAAAATATCTTTGATTTCAGGATTTTCAACAAGTATCTTATGAACTACTTTAAGTGTTTTGACATCTAAACTAACCCGGTCTTCAAAGTGTATTCTGTTCATAATCATTAATTTTTCTCGCTTCTTTCTCTTAAACGGAAATATAAGAACTTGTCTGTTTTTCTTGGGGGGATGCGAATATACAAAAAATAAAGGATTTTTCCAAGATATATTTGTCCAAAGAGCAATACTGTCCTAAATAAATATAATTTAGTAATGCCCTCAAGCCGGGCTGGCTCATCCTTTTTTTCTACAGCAAAAAAAAGGATGCAAAAAATGCCGCCACTGCTGAAAAAATTGCTAAAAAT
>Ga0136651_10001991_pt1 | contig 11223 bp, 9 predicted proteins | sample Mar14236cmmetaG_FD_94867 | JGI IMG/M metagenome (GOLD analysis project Ga0136651, IMG submission 94867) | Marine hydrothermal vent microbial communities from Guaymas Basin, Gulf of California to study Microbial Dark Matter (Phase II) - Marker... ...
GCAAAACGACCAAAAAAGATAAGCCTCCGCCCCTGATCGTCTTCAATTTTCTCATAATCAATTAAACTGGCTCCGGAATCTATCATATTCTGAAGCAGTGGCATATTATAAGCCTGCCCTTTTATTGTGTGGCTGAAAAATATATAGGTTTTATCCTTTTTGAAATAACCGACAGGCATCTCCTTCACACCGAGAACAATATCTGAGTCCGTCACCTCGTCAACAAGAACCGCACCCACAGCAGCATATTCTTCATCAGAGAATATGCGCTTTTCCGATCTGACCACCTCAACTTCCACTCCCTTGTCAACCAGCTGTTTCACATGATCCGGAACCAAGGCAACCCTGCGTTCCATCTTGTATTTATCTTCGTATCTTATTCCAATTTTATGCATATTTTTTCCTGTTAAAATAGAGAAACAAACTTATAAAATAAACCTTCCCGTATCCAATAAACTTACGAAATATTATGTACTAAAATGTTCACAAGAAAAACGGGCTCCATCCTGCATTATATTTTATCCTCATATTCATTTTATCTTAATGATTATCCATATCTGTAAGTTACAGATCCGGAAATGTCAGCGAGCCGTAATCCACTTAATTTCTCCTCTACTTTTCAGGCATTTGCACAGCGAGCAGGAATTACAATCGTTTGCAGGAAAAACTCTCTTAATTTAACTTAAAATACAGACTAGATAGCCTTTTATTTCTTACTTTTGCACACTTGAAAAATCAGAGCTTAAGTTTAATAAAACAGAAATAAGATGGCTAAAAAAAAGCACGTTTATTCTTTTGGTGACAAAAAAGCCGAAGGAAATGCGAAAATGAAAAACCTGCTGGGTGGCAAAGGTGCTAACCTTGCAGAAATGAACCTGATTGGCGTTCCGGTACCTCCGGGTTTTACAATCACGACAGAAGTTTGCACACTTTATAACGAAAAAGGTCAAGACCATGCAGTTGCTCTGATCAAAGAAGACGTAGAAGCTGCAATGGTTGAAGTTGAGCATATTATGGGAACTAAATTCGGCGACAACCAGAATCCGTTGCTGATGTCAGTACGCTCTGGCGCCCGCGCTTCCATGCCGGGAATGATGGACACTGTTCTCAACCTCGGTCTTAATGACAAGGCGGTAGAAAGTATAGCAAAGAAAACAGGTAACGAACGCTTTGCCTGGGATTCTTATCGTCGTTTTGTTCAGATGTACGGCGATGTAGTATTGGGTATGAAACCTGTATCAAAAGAAGATGCTGATCCTTTTGAAGAGATCATTGATCAGATGAAAGAAGAAAAAGATGTGTTGCTGGATACAGAACTGTCAACAAACGATTTAAAAGAATTAGTAAAAAGATTCAAAAAAGCCGTAAAAAAACAAACCGGTCACGATTTTCCAACAGATCCGTGGGAACAACTCTGGGGATCAGTAATGGCTGTATTTGACAGCTGGATGAACGAGCGGGCCATCTATTACCGTAAAATGGAAAAGATCCCTGACGAATGGGGAACAGCTGTTAACGTTCAGGCGATGGTTTTTGGTAATATGGGTGAAAACTCAGCTACCGGTGTGGCTTTCACACGTGATGCAGCCACAGGAGAGAATATATTTAACGGCGAATACCTGATCAATGCGCAGGGTGAAGACGTCGTAGCAGGTATTCGTACACCGCAACAGATCACTCTGGAAGGCTCAAAACGTTGGGCTAAACTGGCACACGTTGATGAGAAAACACGTGCCGAAAATTATCCTTCACTGGAAGAAGCCATGCCGGTGATTTATCAGGAACTTTTCGAGGTTCAGGATAAACTGGAGAAACACTACCGCGACATGCAGGACCTGGAATTTACCATTCAGGATGGTAAATTATGGATGCTGCAAACAAGAAGCGGAAAGCGTACAGGCGCGGCCATGGTTAAAATTGCCATGGACATGCTGAAAGAGAAACTTATCAGCAAAGAAGAAGCTCTGATGCGTGTTGAACCGGAAAAGCTGGATGAACTGTTACACCCCGTATTTGACACAAAGGCTATTGAAAATGCCAAAGTTATGACCAAAGGATTGCCTGCCTCACCGGGGGCTGCTACAGGGCAGATCGTTTACCACGCAGAAGATGCAGAAGCCTGGGCTGAAAAAGGCAAGAAAGTGATTTTAGTGCGTATTGAAACGTCACCGGAAGACCTGGCAGGAATGAATTCGGCAGAAGGTATTCTTACAGCCCGTGGAGGAATGACATCACATGCTGCTGTTGTTGCACGCGGAATGGGTAAATGCTGTGTGTCGGGTGCCGGAGGTGTTAAAATAGACTACAAAGCCCGCACCATTGAAATGGAAGGCAAAGTTTATAAAGAAGGCGAATTTATCTCATTGAACGGATCTACCGGCGAAGTATATGACGGACAGATTAAAACTGTTGATCCTGAATTAAGCGGCGACTTCGGCAAATTGATGAAACTGGCTGACAAGAAAGCTAAATTACTTGTTCGCACAAATGCTGACACACCCAATGATGCCCAGGTAGCCCGTGATTTCGGCGCGAAGGGAATCGGACTATGTCGTACCGAACATATGTTCTTTGGTGATGAAAAAATTGTAGCCATGCGCGAAATGATCCTTGCCGAAGACGAAAAAGGCCGGAGAGAAGCGCTTGACAGATTATTGCCGATGCAACGGAAAGACTTTGAAGGCATTTTCGAAGCTATGAAAGACCTTCCTGTTACCGTTCGTTTATTGGATCCCCCGTTGCACGAATTTGTTCCGCACGATGCTAAAGGTCAAAAAGAGATGGCTGAAGTAATGGGCGTAACACCTAAAGTGATCAAAGAAAAAGTCGAAGAGCTTTCGGAATTCAACCCGATGCTCGGACACCGTGGTTGCCGTTTGGGAAACACCTATCCGGAAATCACTGAAATGCAGACCCGTGCCATTATCGAAGCTGCTTTAAATCTTAAGAAGCGTAAAATTAAAACACATCCTGAGATTATGATCCCGCTTACTGGTACATACCAGGAGATGAAAATGCAGGAAGATATTGTCAGGGCAACAGTCAATAAGGTTTTTGATGAAAGAGGTGATAAGATTGACTACCTAGTAGGTACCATGATCGAAATTCCGAGAGCGGCGCTTACAGCAGATGAATTTGCCAAATCTGCCTAGTTCTTCTCATTTGGAACGAATGACCTTACGCAAATGACCTTTGGTTATTCGCGTGACGATGCCGGAAAATTCCTTCCGATTTACATTGACAAAGGCATACTGAAAAACGATCCGTTCCAGGTACTTGACCAGGAAGGCGTTGGCCAGTTAGTTGAAACAGCTGTTAAGAAAGGAAAGAAAACCCGCAAGAAGATCAAGCTGGGTATCTGTGGTGAACATGGAGGCGAGCCAAGTTCCATCGAATTTTGCCACCGCGTCGGATTACATTATGTAAGCTGTTCTCCGTACCGCGTTCCGATTGCACGACTTGCTGCAGCACAGGCTGTTATTATGAATAAAAGAAGCTGGAAGAAGAAAAACTAACAGCGGACACTAAATTATTAACAAAGTCATATGCGAAATTTCGTATATGACTTTGTTCGTTTATAAAGCATAAATTCGTAAAATTGCAATTCAAACCAAAATCTTAATTCTTTAACAAATAACCAATGGCAGCAGACTTAAATAAGATCAAAGCAGATCTCGAAAATTATGGAATTAGTAATGTCAGCGAAATTATCCATAACCCCTCCTATGATTTTCTTTTCGAAGAAGAGTTAAAACCTGAACTGGAAGGTTTTGAAAAAGGACAATTAACAGAACTTGGAGCTGTAAATGTAATGACCGGAAGATTCACCGGTCGTTCTCCTAAAGACAAATATATCGTGTACGATGGCAAAGCTATAGATACGGTATGGTGGGCTGAGCAAGCCAAATCATCCGATAACAAACCTATCGACAATGCCACCTGGAAAAAACTATACGACATTGGCGCGGAACAGCTGACTGGCAAAAGATTATTTGTTGTTGACGGATACGCAGGTGCTAATGAGAATTCCCGTTTGAGAGTTCGCTTTATTCTGGAAGTAGCATGGCAGGCACATTTTGTTAAAAATATGTTCATCAGGCCTACAGAGGAAGAACTTGCTTCATTTGAACCTGATTTCGTTGTGTTAAACGCAGCTAAAACAACCAATCCGGATTGGAAAAGCATGAAACGAACCGACGGCGTCCCCTTCAACTCAGAAGTATTTGTCGCTTTCAATCTCACCGAAGGAAGAGCTGTTATTGGCGGAAGCTGGTACGGTGGCGAAATGAAGAAAGGTATCTTTTCTATTATGAACTATTACCTTCCGTTAAAAGGTATAGCAGCCATGCATTGCTCGGCCAACGTAGGTAAAGACGGTGATACAGCCATTTTCTTCGGACTTTCCGGAACCGGAAAAACCACCCTTTCCACTGACCCTAAGCGGGCACTCATCGGTGATGATGAACACGGCTGGGATGATGATGGTATTTTTAATTTTGAAGGTGGTTGCTACGCGAAGACTATTCATCTGGATAAAGAAAGCGAACCCGATATTTATAATGCGATCAAACGCGATGCCCTTCTGGAAAATGTAACCGTTGACGATAACGGCAAAATAGATTTTGATGACGGTTCAGTAACTCAGAACACACGGGTTTCCTACCCGATTTATCATATTGAAAATATTGTAAAACCCGTATCAAAAGCAGGGCCTGCCAAAAAAGTGATCTTTTTAACAGCAGATGCCTTCGGCGTGATGCCTCCGGTTTCAAAGCTTACGCCAGAGCAAACAAAATATCATTTTCTTTCGGGATTTACTGCGAAACTGGCCGGTACCGAGTTAGGTGTTACCAAACCTCAGCCCACTTTCTCTGCCTGTTTCGGAGCTGCTTTCCTGACACTTCACCCAACCAAATACGGACAGGAGCTGGTGAAGAGAATGGAAGAAAACGGTGCAGAAGCCTATCTGGTAAATACCGGATGGAACGGAACGGGAAAACGTATCTCCATTAAAGACACCAGAGGTATTATCGATGCCATCCTGGACGGCTCGATCGAGAAAGCAGAAACAAAAATGATCCCGATCTTTAACCTTGAAGTTCCGACAAGTCTTCCGGGAGTAGATCCTGCCATCCTTGATCCGCGCGACACCTATGAAGATCCGTCGGAATGGGACAAAAAAGCCAAAGACCTTGCAAGTCTGTTTATCGAAAACTTTAAACAGTACACCGATAACGAGGAAGGAAAAGCGCTGGTGGCTGCAGGACCTCAATTATAGAACCAAAAACCAATTAATATATATGGGCTTCCAATTGCGGGAGCCCATTTTTTTTACACGCAGTAAGAGCTATGCTTTTTTCAATCTCAGAACAAGCTTTTACAGTGAATTGAGTTTATCAATAACAAAACCGACAGGTGCCACTGTAACATTTTCTCTTACAGGATATTCAGAATCCACCGGGGCAATTATCCAGGCATGATCTGTTTTCAGGTCATTGATTGCATGGAAAAATCCTGCTGATAATTTTGGCGCTGAAGAGAACTTGCACTCAACGGCGTATCTCTTGTTTCCTTTTTCCAATACAAGATCTATTTCATTTCCGTTGGCAGTTCTGTAAAAGGAAGGATTATAATCATCTGTTATTCCGAGTAAGTTTTCAATCACAAGAGTCTCCCACGAACTGCCTGCAACAGGATGACTCAGCAACATGTCAAAGTTTTCAATGTTTAACAATGCGTGAAGAATGCCGGTGTCGCGGATATAAACTTTGGGAGATTTTATAAGTCTTTTTTTCAAATTTCCGTGAAAAGGTTTCAATATACGTACCATGAATGTTTGTTCCAGCACATCAAGGTAATGGCGTACCATGGTATGGCTCACACCAAGCGAGTTTCCGAGTTGCGACAGATTGATGACCTGCCCCTGAACGTGCGCCAGCATCTGCCACAATCTTCTCAAAGTTGAAGCGGGATATGAAATCCCCATATTTCGGATATCCCTTTCAAGAAAAGTTTGTATGAAACTTTTACGCCACTTAAAACTAATACTATCGTCCTCAGCAAGATAACTTCTCGGAAAACCACCTCTTATCCAGTATTCTTTATGCAACGAATCCGAAAGCACTGTGGGAATTTCCTTTATTAAAAACGGTGTTAAATACTGATACATAATTCTCCCCGCAAGCGTTTCGCTACTTTGCCTTAACAAATCTGGTGAAGCCGAACCGAGAATCAAAAACTGGCTATTGCGATTACGAAGATCAATAGTGCTCCGCAGTACGGGAAAAAGTTCAGGTGCTCTCTGTATTTCATCAAGACAAATAAGCTTGTTTTTGTGTTCCCTGAAAAACAAGGACGGTTGCTCAAGTTTAACAAGATCATCGGGATTTTCAAGGTCAAGGTAAATGCCGTCCGGATAGTCTTTTAAGATATGGCGGGCCAGTGTAGATTTTCCACATTGCCTTGGACCCAAAATAGCCACAGACGGAAAATGCTTCAGATCATGTTTGATACTCAAGCCAATACACCTGTCTATATATTCCATAATTGGCAAAGATACGCAAATAATATGCATATTGCAAATGCTGTTTTCAATTTACACTTTTAGTAACTAGGCACAATTCCATCCATCCCAGTGTCAGACTCGCCATTGTGTATTATTATATGTGATGCGCAGAAGCATTCAGCAGCGCCAGATTTCTGCACTTGCTTTTTGAAGCTGAATTTCGTATCTTAACAGGGTCAATTAAAAATGAGAAGCCATGCAAACTTACGTTCTTCTTACCAAGCTGGCACCCGAGGCAAACGAGCAGCTAAAAGACCGGGACAGAACCAGCCACGAATGGTACAATCGGGTCAAAAAGGAATGCCCTGATGTTAAGTTCCTTGCCCATTACGCCTTACTGGGACAGTATGATTTTCTGGATATTTACGAGGCACCTGATGAGGAAACAGCCACAAAAATATCGATGATCAGCCGGATGGGGGGAGCCCTTTACGCCGAAACGCTTATAGCTATCGAACATAAAAAGTTTATTGAGCTGGTAAGTTCGATAGATACTTAAAATTCGAAATGATAACCGATGGATATGGCTATCGGCGCGGGATTTGATATGTCGATAGCCGGGTTGTTTTTCAACTCATCCAGATCTTTCCTGAACTCTGACGAACTGACAGGGAAATTCAGATCAACATTCAGTCCGTGTGACGTTCTGGAGCCAAATCTGAATTCGACCCCGGCCCCGGGTGTAAAGCCGATGTAATTCTTATTATACGACGAAGCTCCCTGCACTATAATTACGCGGTTTGAACCGAACATCACTTTTCCATACGGCCGCACCTTTTTTATATTGTTTTTTGGCAGGATGAAGCCCGTAACCCCAAGTTGCCAGCCAAAAGCAATCAGATGATAGCCTGCAGAGACAAACAGGCCTAAGTACTTAACCGGCACAAAAGTGCCCTTTGCACCAAAAAAACCTCCATAATCGAGACCAAAGCCAAAACCTACATCAAAAATACGCTTCACTTCAGTAACCTCCGGCTTCTTTTCTTCCTGCTTGTTTGCTTTTACATTCGTGGCAAACTTCTCCTGGGCAAAGCTTAGCATGGAAAGCATTAGAAACATTATAAGAATTACACGTCCTTTCATTGGTTTATCAGAATGTTTTTTGTACGGCAATATGCCAGTCTTCAAGGTATTTCTTTACGTATTTTTTATCCATCTTAGGATTGAATTTCTTTTCCAGCGTCCATTGTTTCGCCAGTTCGGGAATATCTTTCCAATAACCGGTATTCAGACCGGCCAGATAAGCAGCTCCCAAAGAAGTGGTTTCCAGAATGGCCGGCCGTTGCACCGTCTTTTGAAGGATGTCAGCCTGGAATTGCATCAGGAAATTATTGGCAGAGGCACCCCCGTCAACGCGGATCGTTTTAATCTTCACGCCAATATCCTGCTCCATGGCATGGAACACGTCATAGCTCTGATAAGCAACAGACTCCAGGGCCGCACGGGCAATGTGTTCTTTTTTTGTTCCCCGTGTAATTCCTGTAATAATTCCCCGGGCATGCTGATCCCAATAGGGTGCTCCCAAACCTGTAAATGCAGGAACAAAATAGACTCCGTTATTGTCAGGTGTAGTTTTTATCATAGCTTCCACTTCTGCCGTCTCTTCAAAAAAGTCGAGCTCATCGCGCAGCCACTGCACCACCGCACCACCAACAAACACGCTGCCTTCCAGTGCATAAGTAGGCTTGTCTCCAAGTTTCCATGCAATTGTAGTAATCAGCCTGTTGCTGGACATAGCAGGCCGGTTGCCAATATTCATCATCAAAAAACAACCGGTACCGTATGTATTTTTGGCCATACCCTTTTCAATGCACATTTGTCCGAACAAGGCTGCCTGCTGGTCGCCTATCAATCCCGCTATGGGAATCTCTGAATTCAGGATAGACGCCGTACTGTTAGCTATTATTTTGTCGTTGGGAACTACTTCCGGAAGCAACTCAACAGGAATATCAAACAGCTTTAACAACTCCTCGTCCCATGTCATTGTGCTGATGTTAAACAACATAGTACGCGAGGCATTGGTCACATCGGTCACATGGGTACGACCGTGTGTCAGGTTCCAAACCAGCCAGGTGTCGACTGTACCGAATGCCAGCTCTCCTTTAGCAGCACGGCGCTTCGCTCCCCTAACATTGTCTAGTATCCATTTAATTTTCGTAGCCGAAAAATAAGCATCTATCTCCAGACCTGTTTTTTGTTTTATCAGCTCACCATAACCACTTTTTTTCAACTCTTCGCATATCCCGGCCGTACGATGGTCCTGCCAGACAATGGCATGATACACCGGCTTTCCTGTGGCTCGGTCCCAGATGATTGTTGTTTCTCTCTGGTTGGTAATACCGATAGCGGCAATTTCCTCCGGCTGAACACCGAACCTGGCAATTACCTCCGAAGCCACTCCTATCTGCGATGACCAGATATCCATCGGATCGTGCTCTACCCAACCCGGTTGCGGAAAGATCTGCCGGTATTCTTTTTGAGCTACCGAGCAAATCTCGCCTTGTTCATTATAAATGATCGCTCTGGAACTTGTCGTCCCCTGGTCAAGCGACAGAATATATTTTTTCTTTTTCATGATCGGTAATGATAATGTTCCTGTTACATAGCCGGTTGACGTTTCTTTATCAGAAAGTTTATTGAGTTATAGCTGTTTAAATGTCTCACTTTTTTGTCTTGAAAACCGAAATGCGCCAATTGGTTATTATGGCCACCTATCGTATTTTTCTTTTCAATCAGTCTATAAAAGTCTCTTTCATTACTGATTTTATTTCTTTGATCTCAGCTTGGGATAATTTTCCCAAAACTTTTATAATTCGTTGCTTGTCAATTGTCCTGATTTGGTCAATTACAATCCAATCTGTTTTTCTGTCATGTTTTACTTTAATTCTGGTTGGATATTTTCTTGATTTTGTTGTCATGGGAGCCAAAACAATTGTCCGAAGATATTTATTCATTTCATCCGGTGAAATAATTACACACGGCCTGGTTTTTTTTATTTCACTCCCAATTGTCAGGTCAAGGTTTACAAGGACAATTTGATATTGATTTAATTCCATTCTTCCAGGTTTTCATCTTCAAAAACATCATTAAATAAGAGTTGATCTTCTCCATTTTCATTCATGGCTTTGAATGCTTTATCCCAGTCTTTTCTGGGTCTGGAGATAGGCTTGAGTATAATATAACCTTTTTCAAGAATAAGTTCAACCTTATCTTTGATATTGTATTTTTCAATCAATGTTTTAGAAAGTCTAAATCCTTTTGAATTTCCAATCTTTATTATTGATAATTCCATAATGCTTATTATTTCTTATGTAATTACAAAGTTACTACATTTATTTAATTCTCCAAAGTTTTTTTTTATTTTTTTTAAATGGCAGCTAACTTTCAAAGTTAAAAGAATTAATTATATCAACAGTATTCTGTCGCCCTGCTGAATTGTCTTATTTTTGCCTTCGGAAAGTACACATGAAACTAAAACTGACATCTGATTATAAACCCACAGGCGATCAGCCTGAAGCTATCCGGCAGCTTGTGGAAGGATTGTTGCGCGGCGACAGAGCACAAACACTGCTGGGCGTCACCGGATCGGGCAAAACATTTACTATTGCCAATGCTTTGGCCAGAGTGAACAGGCCGGCACTTGTACTCAGCCATAACAAAACACTTGCAGCGCAATTATATGGAGAATTCCGGCAATTTTTTCCTGAAAACATGGTAGAATATTTTGTTTCGTACTATGATTACTATCAGCCCGAAGCATTTATTCCGGTAACCAACACCTATATTGAAAAAGACCTTTCTATTAATGAAGAAATTGAGAAGCTAAGGCTGAGTACCACATCAGCTTTACTCTCAGGGCGCCGGGATGTTATTGTCGTTTCCTCTGTTTCCTGTATTTATGGTATTGGCAACCCGGATGATTTCACAAACAATGTCGTCACGCTTCTGAAAGGCATGAAACTGAGCAGGAACAAATTTCTGCGCGATCTTGTCAATGCCTTATACTCCCGTAACGAAGTAACACTGGGCCGTGGCAATTTCCGTGTTAAAGGAGATACCGTAGATGTTTTTCCCGGTTATGCCGATTACGCTTACCGTATTATTTTTTGGGGAGATAAGATTGAAACCCTTGAGATGATTGACCCTCTGGATGGCAAGATGATTGAATCAAGAGAGCAAATTTCCATATATCCTGCGAATATATTTGTCACTTCCCAGGATAAGATGAAATCGGCCCTTAAGGACATCCAGCTTGACATGGGCAGGCAGGTAGCCTATTTTAAGGAAATGGGGCACCATCTGGAAGCCAAACGACTGGAAGACCGCGTAACGTACGATATAGAGATGATGCGGGAACATGGATATTGCTCGGGAATTGAGAACTATTCACGTTATTTCGATGGCCGTTCACCGGACAGCAGGCCGTTCTGCCTGCTGGATTATTTCCCTGATGATTACATAACTATAATTGATGAGAGCCACGTGACCATTCCACAGATAAGGGGAATGTATGGTGGTGACCGTTCGAGAAAACAAAACCTGGTAGAATACGGATTTCGGCTCCCAGCCGCTATGGACAACCGTCCTCTCAAATTTGATGAGTTTGAAGAACTGACAGGACAGACTATTTATGTAAGTGCCACACCTGCCGACTATGA
>Ga0136651_10001992_pt1 | contig 11221 bp, 11 predicted proteins | sample Mar14236cmmetaG_FD_94867 | JGI IMG/M metagenome (GOLD analysis project Ga0136651, IMG submission 94867) | Marine hydrothermal vent microbial communities from Guaymas Basin, Gulf of California to study Microbial Dark Matter (Phase II) - Marker... ...
AATCAAGGCGGGAAAAAGAGGAGTAAGGTTCCTGTTTGAATGACGTAGATGTCAAATTCATGAGACTGGCCCTTCGTGAGGCGCGGAAAGGCCTTGGCCGCACCTCGCCCAACCCTGCTGTGGGGGCGGTGATTGCGAGGGGAGATGAAGTGGTGGCCCGGGGCTATCACCGAAGGGTAGGACTGGCCCACGCAGAGGTGGAGGCCCTCAAAAGGCTTGAAAATGCCTCCCCCCATGATACCCTTTACGTGACCCTGGAGCCGTGTAATCACACTGGAAAGACCCCACCCTGCACCCTGGCGATCCTGGAAAAGGGTATCAAGAGGGTGGTAGTCGGCATGAAAGACCCAAACCCGTCGGTCAGGGGGGGAGGCTCTGACTTCCTGAAAGAGCACGGCGTTGAGGTGGTCACCGGCGTGCTTGAGCCTGAGTGCCGAAGGCTGAACGAGGATTTTCTGTTATTCGTGGCATTGGGCAGGCCCTTTGTAATCTCCAAGTCCGCGCTGACCCTGGACGGATGGATTGCCACATCTTCAGGCCATTCCCAATGGATCACCAACCCTAAGTCGCGGCAGTTCGTCCACCGTCTCAGAGACCGGGTGGATGCTGTGATGGTGGGGATCGGAACGATCCTCGCGGATGATCCCTCTCTGACCACCCGCCTCAAAAGGGGCAGGGGGAGAGACCCCCTCAGGGTTATTGTTGACACCCGTCTCAGGACCCCTGACCATGCAAAGGTCGTAACCGAGGGAACTCCTGAGAGGACCCTTTTAGTGGCAGGTGATGACACTGACCCCGGACTTATGGACAGATTCCGGGTCAGAGGCATCCCCATACTCCAGTGCCCTGTGAAGGACGGTCGGATCGACCTGAGCTTCCTCATGAACAGACTCGGAGAGATGTCCGTTATGAGTCTTCTTCTTGAAGGGGGTGGAACCCTCACCGGGAGTATGCTCAGGGAGGGGCTCATTGACAAGTTCTACATCTTCAAGGCCCCAAAGCTCCTCGGGGGAGGTGACGGCATTCCCATGGCTGCCGGTCCCGGCGCCAAGAAAATGGGCCAGTGCCTCGTCCTGAAGCAGATCAGGGTACGGAGGTTTGGGGACGATATCCTCATAAGGGGCTATCCGGGCTACCACCATTCTCCCTGACAGGCCCTTGCTCTGCTGGGTACTCGATACTGGGTACTCGATACTGGATACTGAATAAGGGAAATTGCAGAGGGTCTTGATATTCCAAAACCCAGGCTCAAGATTCACGATCTTGCCCATGTAGACGCATGGACCGGCCTGTGCTGGAGGGGGGGGGCCTTTAATCCTCGGGAAGGTTTCCTATGATTCCCTTCCACAGGTCTGACAGCACTGAAGAGGCCTTCCTGGCCACAGCTATCACATCTTCCATGGAGATCTCCTCCATGCAATCGGGCCGATTCACGTTGGTGATGACCACGATCCCTAAGATTTTGAGGCCGCAGTGAACCCCCACAATGGCCTGCGATACGGTGGACATACCCACAGCGTCGGCGCCTATCATCCTCAGAAAACGTGTTTCAGCGGGTGTTTCAAGGGACGGCCCTAAAACCCCCACATAGACGCCCTCTCTGATAAGGACTCCCATTTGAACGGCTGTTTTCCTGGCGAGGCCCACGAGATCAGAAGGGTATACCCGGCTCATATCGGGGAAACGGGGAAAAGACCCGCCAAGGTCGGGACCCTGCAGGGGGTTGACCCCTTTGAGGTTTATATGGTCTGTTATGATCATGAGGTCTCCGGTGAGGAAGTGTGGATTCAGCCCGCCGGCCGCACTTGACATCAAGAGATACCTGACCCCCAACTCCGCCATCACCCTGACGGGGAAGGTGACCTCATAGGGGGAGTAACCCTCGTACAGATGAAAACGTCCCTCCATGGCCATGATAGATCGTCCGGCAAAGGTGCCTGCCGCCAGCACCCCTTTATGACCTTCAACCGTCGAGTGAGGAAAGTTCGGTATCTCCCTGTATGGAATGCGCAAATCAGCCATGATCCTTTCCGTAATTTCGCCCAGGCCCGTTCCGGTGATCATTCCAACCAACGGGGGACGCACAAGCTTCGATCTCAGGAAATCAGCGGTCTCTCTTATCTTCTCAAGCATCAAAGGCCCTCCCTTCAGCCCCCTCAGGTCGTGGCTGAGGCGGGATGGGATCAGGTTATATGGTTGCTGCCCGTTATTTAGGCTGCCGGCACCTTAAAGTCAATAATTTCCTCAGATCCATCTGTTCCGCTTTATGGCTTTTACGGCACAATAAGGGTTGTTAACGCCACACCGGGGCTTGAACCCTTGTTTTAAGAAACTTCCCTTTGAAGGGTAAACACCAATAAAATCAGTTAGATGCCAATACGACCTCCTTTGGCATAGAAAATGCTAAGGTCAAGATCACCCCTTGCTGAGGGGAAAGTTCAGATTCGGCAGGCTTCTTGACAGTTGTCGTGGGGAAACTATAGAGTTTCAGATAATGATTTTGGCAAGGCCAGAGGGAGGAATCGGAGTAAGTCGTACCCATAGTACGTCGTCGACGATTCCGACCGATGACGCAGTCCAAAATCTTTATCTGGAAGTCTATATGTTAATCTTTATCATATAATGAGGAGGTAGTTCAATGGACGAAGACTCATTCACAGGACGGTTTTCCCTTATCACCTGCCTGAGTATCGGCCTGGGATTTCTCTTTTTTCTCCAGCCCGTCAACGGATCTGCCGGGGAAAGGGCTGTGAAAACCGATACTCCCCCGCCGAAGGTTCGTGGGACTCCGCCTGTTTCTCAACCTCAAAGGGAGCTGATGATCCCCAGGGCCTTTCGTAAAAAATCGGCCCTGTTTCACCCGATCATTCTGAAGGCCGCAACCCTCCACGAGGTGGACCCCGCCCTTATCAAGGCCGTTATCATGGTGGAATCCAGGTACGACCCCCGTGCCGTGTCCAGGCAGGGTGCAAAGGGACTCATGCAGTTGATGCCGAGGACCGCCCGGGCATTAGGCGTGGAGGATGTCTTTGATCCGGAGCACAACGTCAACGGCGGTGTCAAATACCTGAGGCAACTCTTAGATGAGTTCAACCATGACCTGGAATTGGCCCTGGCAGCCTATAATGCCGGAAGCAGCAAGGTGAGGCGGTATAGAGGGGTGCCCCCCATAAAAGCTACCCGGCGTTACGTTACAAAGGTCTTCGAGTATTATCGTTACTATAAGACCCTGCCTGTTAAAAAGGCGGACGACGTGTGAACCCTGGCCTTTGTCAGGTCAATTCATAACCCCTGGTCCCGCCATGGCCCACGTTAAGCAATAATCACCCTGGTGCCACCCCCTTTTGAGCTTGACCTGCCTCTCCAGTCTAATATAAGTATACGGCGAAACCGACCTCAAGATATGGATGGAGCTCGGGGGAGGTCCGGTACCAGGCCATGAAAATAGATCTGCATATTCACTCCAGGGACTGTTCAGACGGCAGGCTATGCCTGAGCGAAATATTTCAAGAGGCCCGATCAAGAGGGATCGGGCTGATTTCCATAACAGACCATGATAACGTGGACTGCCAGGAGGAGGCAGAGGCCCTGTCTTGCCGATACGGGATAAGATACATTGCAGGTGTTGAACTGAACATCTCCTTTTCCCATCCGCGCTACCGGAACGGAAAGCCGGTTTCCCTGGATCTTCTCGGTTACCAGTACGACATCCATGACAGGGCCCTCATCCGGAAGATAGGGGATTTGAAAGAACACCGCAGGCTCAGGGCTCAGGAAATCCTCGAAAAGATAAACAGGGAACTGCGAAGCAAACATCAGGAGCCGTTCACCGAAAGGGATCTGGAGGCCATCGAAAAAAGCGTCGATGGGTCCTTTGGCAGGCCGCACATCGCCAACTACATGGTCAAGAAGGGGATGGTCAGGAACAGGCAGGAGGCATTTGACAGGTATCTGGTCAGGTGCAACGTGCCCAAAATGCCCCTCTCCTTGGAAGAGGCATCCACCCTGATCCACAGGGCTGGAGGAAAACTGATGTTAGCCCATGGCAATGACCCCAACGGTACCTCCCTGGTTTCACTCACCCCCTCCTTAGAGGAGCAGTGCCAGATCATAAGGGAATCGATGCTCCCCTTCTTAGACGGACTTGAGTGCTGGCATTCAAGGCACAGCCCTGACACTGTTTCTGCTTACCTGGCCTTTGCAGAAAGGGAGGGGCTGATGGTAACGGGCGGGTCTGACTGCCATCAAGACCCCGTTATCATGGGTACGGCCAAGGTTCCTTCGTACGTGGCAGCGCAGTTCAATACAGGGGAAGGAAAAAGTCATCCATGAGCACTATTATTCAAGATCTTCAGGATCCAGGGGCCCTTCCTGACAGGACTGAAAAAGTAAGCCTGGTTCAGACCCATATCTCGCTGGTATTTGTGGCGGATCTCTTTGTCTACAAGGTCAAGAAACCGGTGGATTTCGGTTTCCTTGACTTCTCCACCCTGAAAAAGCGGGAGTATTACTGCCACAGGGAGGTGGAACTGAACAGGAGATTGAGCAGCGGGATATACATAGACGTACTCCCCGTTACCCTGCACAGGGGGAAATTCACCCTCAGGGAAACCGGAGGAGAGGCAGTGGACTACGCCGTGCGCATGAGGAGAATCCCCGAGGACAGACTAATGAAGTCCCTGTTCTTCAGAAACGAGATCACCCGCGATCACCTGAAAAGTGTTGCCAGGGTCCTTGCGGACTTTCACTCCCGGGCGTCGAGGAATCCCGAGATAGACAGATTCGGCGAACCTGAAGTCTTCAAGGTCAATACCGATGAGAATTTCCAGCAGGTTGAGAAATATGTGGGGATAACCATTTCAGAAGATCAGTTAAGTTCCATAAAGGGGTGGACAGAGAATTTTTACTCTGCCAACAGGGACCTCTTCCTGGAGAGGATAAAGAAAGGTCGGATCAGGGACTGTCACGGCGATCTTCATATGGAGCATATATGTCTCACCTATGGGACCCCGATTTTTGACTGCATTGAATTTAACGACCGGTTTCGCTACAGTGATACTGTTGCGGACCTTGCCTTCCTCCTGATGGATCTGGAATACCACGGCGGAAAGGACCTTGCCAAGGTCCTCTGGGAGGAATACAGGGCCTTTTCAAAGGAGGAAGATGTGGACATGCTCCTGGGATTCTACAAGGTGTACAGGGCCTTTGTCAGGGGAAAGGTGAACGGATTTCAGGTGGACGACCCTTCAATCCTTCCTGAGAAACGGGAAGAGGCCGCTAACAGGGCCAGGAAATATTTCGAGCTTGCCCACAGGTATGTAAGGGAATTAGGGGATTGAGGGATTTGGAATTCCTCAATTATAACAGGCCACAGGAGTGTTATGATGAGAGAATCTTTTGTTGATTTTATGAACAGGGAGTTAGGGCCCAAGACCGTGCTCATAGCCTGCGGGCTCCCCGCCTCCTATAAAACAGAGACCACAGAGGTGATCGCGGAGATGAAGGGGTACAGGATCCTGCGCTCAGACCTGATTCGTCTTGAGGTACTGAAGAATGAGGATATCTTCGATGAAAAGGTGGCCTCCAGCATGAAAAAGAGGACCCTGGTGTACGACGAGATGTTCAGAGTGGCCCATGAAATGGCCGCGGAAGGGCAGGGGGTTATCCTGGACGCCACATTCGTGACCCAGGCCCTGAGAAGACGGGCCGCTCAGGTGGCGGCTGACCATGGGATGACCCTGGTCATCCAGCAGACCCAGTGCCCAAGGGAGGTCTCCCTCAGGCGCATCTCCAGGCGCACAAAAGAGAATTACGAGTCCAACGCCCTTACGGAAAAGGCGTATACCAACAACGTGAAAAAATTTGAACCGGTGGATCTGGCGGACCTCAAGGCCCTTTACCCTGAACTTAATATGGTTCATCTCCTTGTTGATACTACCTCAGACCTGACTGAAGAATGGTATGTCATAGGAAAGGTGACACGCTGAGGAGAGGGGCGAGGCTTGAAGGGGATATTTTTGTATGGGTGACAAAGAGATAAAGGATCGGATCCATGCCCTGAAACAGAAGATCCGTGCTGCAAGGGGAGAAATACCGGCGGATCTGGTGCTCAAAGGGGGGAAGGTGGTGAACCTCTTTTCCGGGGAAATCATGGAAAGGGACGTGGCGGTCCTTGACGGGATCATCGTCGGCCTTGGCCCAGACTACCACGGAAAAGAGGAGGTTGCGGTAACTGGTAAATGGATCGCCCCTGGGCTCATTGACGCTCATCTTCATATTGAGAGCAGTATGCTTACCCCTTCCAATATCGCGGCTGCCCTTCTGGTCCACGGAACCACCGCCATTGTGGCCGACCCCCATGAGATAGCCAATGTCATGGGCCTTGAAGGGATCAGATATATGCTGGAAGACAGTAAATCTATCCCCTTTGACATCTTTTTTACCGCCCCCTCCTGTGTCCCTGCCACACATCTTGAAACATCGGGAGCAGTCCTCAGGGCATCAGACCTGAAAGATCTCATGGATGAACCCCGCGTTTTGGGCCTGGCAGAGATGATGAATTTCCCTGGGGTCCTCATGGGTGATGATCAGGTCCTTGAAAAGATCATCCTTTTCAGAGACAAGGTCCTTGACGGCCACTCTCCCATGTTAAGGGGATACGACCTTCAGGCCTACCTCACCGCTGGGATCGCCTCTGATCACGAGTCAACCGATCCTGATGAGGCCCTGGAAAAGATGGAGAGCGGGATGTTGATCATGATCCGCGAAGGGACATCCGCAAAGGACCTTGACCGGTTGCTCCCCCTAATCAACCAGAGGACCTCCTCCCGGTGCTGCTTTGTTTCCGACGACCTTCATGCAGAGGACATTAAGGAGAGGGGACATCTTGATTTTGTCCTACGAAGGGCCATAAGATCAGGCCTCGATCCTGTTACCGCCATCCGGCTGGCCAGCCTCAACCCGGCCCAATACTTCGGGCTTAAACGAAGAGGGGCCATTGCCCCGGGCTATGGCGCTGATATGGTGATACTGGATGAGCTCAGGGGTTTTGCCGTCTCCTCCGTGTACAAGAACGGTAGACTCATTGTAGATCAGGGAAAGCTTGTGGGCTTTGCCGGAAACCGTGCTTCTTCCTCCCATGATCAAAGCCTCCCCCTTAAGATCGCCTCCCTGAACCCTGAGGATCTCAGGATACCCCATGCCGGGGGCAGGGCGCGGATAATAGAAGTGGTCCCGGGGCAGATAATAACCCGCGCAATTTATGATGAGGTCGGATCGTCAGACGGATTTGTCCTGACCGACGTGGAAACCGACCTGCTGAAACTCGCTGTGGCGGAGAGGCACAGGGCCACAGGCAATGTGGGACTTGGCCTGGTCCGGGGCTTCGGGTTTATGGAGGGGGCCATTGCCTCATCTGTGGCCCATGATTCCCATAACGTGATCGCTGTGGGAGTCAGCGATAATGAAATATTGAGGGCCATCCGGGCGGTGGGAGATATGGGAGGCGGACTGGTAGTGGTGCGCGGGGAAAATATCCTTGCGCAGGTTCCCCTGGGGATAGGAGGACTCATGTCCACTCAACCCCTGGATACACTTGTCTGGTCCCTGAAGGCCCTTAAGGAGGCCGCTTCAGGTCTTCGAGGTGGATTGGAAGAACCGTTTATGGCGCTTTCCTTCCTTGCCCTTCCCGTGATCCCCGAACTGAAGCTGACCGACAGGGGGCTGGTGGATGTGAACCGCTTTGAGATTGTGCCGCTTTTTGTTGAAGGATAGCCGTGTCGTTTTCATCGGTGGGAATAATATACAAGCACCACTACGAGCCAGCAAGGAGAGAGGCCGGGAAGCTGGGGGACTGGTTCAGGAAAAGGGGTATAGCCGTCTACTCAGAGGAGATGAACGCCGATGACGCGGTAAAGGACGACCTCGGGACCTCATCGATTGTTCCCAGGGACGTGGACTGGGTCGTTGTCTTAGGCGGGGATGGAACGCTCCTGGGAGCGGCACGGCGGGTGGGCCGGTACGGTGCTCCGATCCTCGGCGTTAACTTGGGGGGGCTCGGTTTCCTCACCTGCATCCCCTTGAACCAGGTCTACTCCGTTGTCCAGACCATGATTGACGGTGGCCTCCACGTGGAAAGCAGGGTTATGCTGGAAACCAGGGTCATACGGGAGGGGAGTGAGGTAATCCGGTTTCAGGTCCTGAACGATGTGGTCATAAACAAGAGCACCCTGGCCAGAATAATAGACCTTGATGTAACCATTGATAACGAGATCCTTACCACCTTCCGGGCAGATGGCCTTATCATATCCACCCCGACCGGCTCCACCGCCTATAATCTGTCGGCCGGCGGACCCATCCTCTACCCGACCGTGGAGAGCTTTATCCTTACCCCCATCTGTCCCTTTACCCTGACGAACCGGCCCATAATCGTCCCGGATACCGCACTCATAGGGATAAGGATGGGCAGGGAGAGTGAGGGGACTGTAGTGCTGACCTTTGACGGACAGGTGGGGTTCGATCTCCACCACGATGATCTTGTGGAGATTCATAAGTCCCGCGAAAAGATCAACCTGTTCAGGCCCCCTGACCAGAGTTATTTCAAGATTCTCAGGACCAAACTGATGTGGGGCGGGGCAACGCAGCTGATTGATGATTGATGACTGCCGATCCATCAACCATAGCCCTTAGATATCGTGTGGACAGGAGAGAAATCGCATATCTCAGGTTTACCCTTGAATCCTACGGCGGTATGGCCGTGGTAGGCACTCTGGACCCGTTCATTGCCCTGATTGAGGTTCGGGTCGCGCCGGGATGCGAAAAGATGGTCCGCGATCTTATCAGTTCCCTCAGGCGCGATGAGGGCCTTAAAATAGAGGAGGTGCCGGGATTTGAACCATAGATCCCTTTCAGCTAAATTCTACATAAAGACCATGGGCTGTCAGATGAATGACTACGATTCAGACTACCTGGCCAGGCTCCTCCTCAACAACGGCTATTCCCCTGCGGGTTCACCGGAACAGGCCGATCTCATTCTCATTAACACGTGTACGGTTCGGGCCAAACCTGAACAGAAGGCGTACAGTTTTTTAGGCCGCATGTCATCCCTTAAGGAGCGCAATCCAGATCTTATCATCGGCATGGTGGGTTGTCTCGCTCAGATGAAAGGACCGGAACTTCTGAGAAGGTTCCCTGTCCTCGACATAGTTGTGGGGCCGAGGGAACTGGTCCGGTTCCAACGGGTACTGGACAAGGTCCAGGGAAAGTCCAGGAGGGTCGTGGCTACCTGCCTGGACCTGCGCCCCCCTAATCCGGTATCCTTCAGGGGATATTTCAGCGGCAGGGTTACGGCCAATCTGTCAATCATGCAGGGGTGCAACAACTTCTGCAGTTATTGTATCGTCCCCCACGTGAGGGGGCGGGAGGTATCAAGACCCCACCGTGAAATCCTGGCCGAGGCCGGAAGCCTCATCAGGGAGGGGGTCAGGGAGATTACCCTGTTGGGTCAGAACGTGAATTCCTACCGCTGGCAGGGAGACGGAAAAACCTGGGATTTCCCACGTCTTCTCGGTGAATTGGGAGAGATGGGTGGACTCCTGAGGCTCCGCTTCACCACCTCACACCCCAAGGACCTGTCAGAGGATCTTATCGATTCATTTAGCCGTATCAGGAACCTGTGTGCACATATCCATCTCCCTTTCCAGGCCGGCTCAAACCGGATACTTAAACTCATGGGACGGGGCTACACCCGGGAAATCTACCTGGAACGTGTCCAGGCTCTCAGAAAATCCATTCCCCCTATTGCCATAACAAGTGATGTTATGGTAGGCTTTCCAGGCGAATCGGAGAGAGATTTCGAGCTGACCCTGGATCTCATCAGGCGAGTGGGGTTCGATTCCCTTTTTTCCTTCAAGTACTCCGACAGGGTTGGTACCTCTGCGGAGAAGATGGGCGGAAAGGTGCCAGAACCTGTGAAGGCCTCGCGCCTCAAGGCCCTGCAGGACCTCCAGAAGGAGATAAGCATAAAGCTTAACAAGGCCCTTGTGGGGACCCTGCAGCAGGTGCTGATTGAAGGACCGAGCAAGAAGGGTGGCGAGATCACAGGACGGACAGAGTCAAATAAGGTTGTAAATTTTATATGTGATCAAAGTATGATAGGCCAACTACATAAAGTACTGATTAAACATGCGTCTTTAAATTCGCTTTGGGGTGAGATTGCAGATTGATGGAAACGGAAAAAATCGATTACGGAGATGAGTCTGCCCTGGTGGTGGATGACCAGGAATCTGTCAGAACACCGGTGGCCGCCATGTTAAAACACCTGGGATTTAGAGCGGAAACAGCCGAGAGCGGCGAGGAGGCCCTGGAAATGCTCAAGGAAAAGCCCTATACCTTCCTGCTTACGGATATACGCATGTCCGGCATTGACGGCCTGGAGTTGATCAGACGAACCAAGAAAAACCATCCTGAGATCTGCTCCATCGCAATGACAGGCTATTCAAGAGAGTTCGCCTACGTTGACGTGATCAATACCGGTGCCACTGATTTTGTCAATAAACCCTTTGGAATAGAGGAACTTGAGGCCAAGATAAGGAGGGCGATAATTGAGAGAAATACACGCGAGGAGCTACAAAGGCTCTCCATAACCGATGCCCTGACCGGACTTTATAACCAGAGACATTTCTTTGCACGCCTGAACGAGGAGATTACCAGGAGTAAAAGGCAGAAGAGCAGGTTCGGTCTGATCCTCTTCGATCTGGACGATTTCAAGCTGTTTAATGACACCCTCGGACACCTTGCCGGGGACGAGCTTCTTCAAAAGGTGGGGAAGGTCATAAACGGCAATATCCGTCAGGGTGTTGATTTAGGTTTTCGCTACGGGGGTGATGAATTTGCCGTGATGCTCATAGACGCGGATGGGGCTGCCACTGAAATGACCGCGGAACGTATCAGGGAGGGGATCTGGGAGGAGTGCGGCATTATGGCTAGTTCAGGAAGTGTTCTGTACCAAGAACCAATCACAGCAGAAATCATGGTCAAAGAGGCGGATCGACGTCTGTACCTGTCCAAGAAACAGAAGAACAGCGAAAAGGGCAAACGGATGGTTGCCCTGGCTTAGGGGTTGGTGTTTTGCAGGCGTATGAATAACGTCTGATAATGTATATTATGTCAACTAAAGCGACGGGATGGCGGGATCGCCGCCGATCCTTCGCATGACCTTATC
>Ga0136651_10001994_pt1 | contig 11215 bp, 5 predicted proteins | sample Mar14236cmmetaG_FD_94867 | JGI IMG/M metagenome (GOLD analysis project Ga0136651, IMG submission 94867) | Marine hydrothermal vent microbial communities from Guaymas Basin, Gulf of California to study Microbial Dark Matter (Phase II) - Marker... ...
CTACGGCCCATTTAAACCCGGTGGCATCATGCGCATTAAATAAAAACCCGTTGCCCGTATCATTTTCATGATCGAGTTGATGAATGGTATCATGCAACCCTCCCGTATCATGGACAATGGGTAATGTTCCATAAATCCCACCCACCATCTGGGGGAGACCGCAGGGTTCAAACGAGGACGGCATAAACAAAAAATCACTGCCTGCAAAAGCCTGGTGGGACAATCCCTCACTAAACCCGCAAACAGCAACTCGATTTCCAAGGCCATGGAATCTGACAATATCATGAAAATGTTTCTGAAATTCTCCCGAGGCCACAAAAACAATCTGGGGATTGGCAGCCCAGTACTGGGAGGTGATATCATACAGTATATCGGCCAGAAGCTGGCACCCCTTTTGTACAGGATCAAGCCTTGACGGCCAGAAAAACATGACAGCATTCTCGTCTTTTTCAAGATCAAGTATTTTCTGAATACACAGTTTATTTTTAGCTTTCATTTTCCTGTGATTTTTTGGGCCATAATTATATCGGATCAGCGTATCAACTGCAGGGTTGAAGTCGGGTTCAGGTGCATTCAAAATTCCTGTGGCGCAGTCGCTATGATATTTATTGCTTAATTCATTTTGCAGGCAGCTTTCGACAAAAGGATGACGATGTTCAACAATTTCAGTTAAAAACGTGGGACTGACCGTATTCACATAATGGGCGGCAAACACCCCGGACGTCAAAAAATCGATCCGGTTCCAGTCCCGGCTTTCTTCATAATTATAAGGCGGTTTTTTAAAAAACAGCCATCGCCAGAACGATGCCGCATCAATTCCTCGATCCTCTATTTCCGCCATGGTGGATGTCATGGTATGAATATTATGAATTGTAAAAAGACAGGGGATTTCAATTTGTCGGGACATGGCGGGGATCAAGCCTGTCATCCAGTCATTGCAATGGATGATATCGGGTTCAACCCTTGGAATGATGTTATTGATGACTTCCCTTTGAAATGCCAGGGATACTTTAAGATCCTGGTCCGAATATCCCGAATAGACATTATTCAGGTAATAAAATGCCCTGTCAGCAGCCAGATGAATTCTTTCCGCATCCAGACTTTTTCGAATTTTTGCAAGTTCCAAGTTGTGTGTCTTTGTTGTGTATCCGTTAAAGATAGAACGATAATCCGGCAATGCCACATGGACATCACAGCCAAAATCAAACAAAGCGCTGATCAAAGCAGCAGACACATCGGCAAGGCCACCTGCCTTTGCTGAATAATGGGACTGATCCCCCATAGCCTCGGGAAGATAGGTCACCTCAGGCGTTACAATCAAAATCCTCGGTTTTTGTGCCATTTTCCTTTTCCCCGGTTCACTTTTTACGTGTAATTTATATCATTTCCATGGACCCAGGTGATAAGACCCGGCGTATTGCTTAATACCTCATCACCTTTTGGAATCACCCTTGCTGTATACCCAAAGCGCCCTGAATCTGAACAGGTAATGGTGCAGGCATAAATGTGAGTCCCTTCGGATAGGGTTTCCTGCAGCCACATAAGTTCCGCCCTGCTGCCCTCAAGGAGTTCTGAAGGTCTGACTTTGCCGTGATAAATCTGGACGTCAACCTCTTCGGGCGTCAATTCGCCAAGAAAGACCTTAAGGGTGATCCTGAAAGTATCCCCAACGATAAAGTTATCCTCTGTGGTAAGCTTTGGTGTTGATACGCGAATGCTGCTCCACAAAGATGTGAGTCTTGACTGTGTCAGTGCCAGTTCCTTGGCTTTCCAGGCGGAATCATCTGTTAACAGTTTAAAATTTCTTGATGCAGGAATATAAAATCGTGTTGAATACTCCCTGACCATCCGGTCACTTGAAAAATCAAGAATGGCCATTTTCATGGCTTCTTTCATCATCTTTATCCATTTTACAGGCGGATTGCCTCTTTCTCTGTCATAAAATCTTGGAATCACTTCGTTTTCAAGAATATTGAACAAGGCCTGGCTTTCAACCTCATCCTGGTATTCATGATCATCATAAACATCTCCGTTTCCAATACTCCATCCCCGGCTTTCCTTGAATCCTTCACACCACCAGCCATCAAGGATGGAAAGATTTAATCCGCCATTGGCAGAGGCCTTCATACCTGATGTGCCGCAGGCTTCATTGGGTCTCCTGGGCGTGTTAAGCCATATATCACATCCCTGAACCATATATCTTGCTATATTAATATCGTAATTTTCAAGAAAGACCACCCGATGTCTGACTTCAAGTACCCTTGCAAATTCAACAATCCGTTTAATGATATCTTTGCCTTCATTATCATTGGGGTGGGCTTTTCCTGCAAATACAAGCTGAATAGGTCTGTCTTCATCCGCGATGAGTCTTATCAGGCGCTGGGTATCTTTGAGTAACAGCCCTGCCCGCTTATACGTGGCAAACCGTCTTGCAAAGCAAATGGTCAATACGCGATGATCCAAAACACCGACCACGTCATCCAGCACATTTCTAGGTGCCGTCCGTCTTTCATACTGTGTTAATAATAACTGACGACATTTTTTCACCAGATTGGATCGATCCAGTTCATGCACATGCCATAGATCGGCATCTTCAATATTATCTATTCTTGAAATCAAATTACGGTTGGACAGTCTGTTGGACCAGTCAGATGACAAGTAGCGTTCAAACAAAGAATTTTTATGTCTTGAAAGATAAGAACAGATATGTACTCCATTGGTTATATGGGAAATAGGGATTTCTTTTACATGCCGCCGCGGCCATAAAGACTGCCACATACGGCGGGCCACCTGACCGTGAAGTCGACTGACACCATTAATGTAACCTGAAAAATTTGCCCCAAAGATAAACATGGAAAATTTGCCTGTATCCTTAATGCCATGTGGCTCTCCCAGAGCGAGTAGCTCATCATCTGAAATGGCAAATTTTTCCGCATAGGGCTTAATATACGGCAAGATTAATTCCTTTGGAAATTCATCATGTCCGGCCGCAACCGGTGTATGGGTTGTAAAAACAGAACTTCTCTTACAAACTTGAACAGCACTTTGAAAATCCAGGTTATACTTGTCCATGATAATGGAAACCCGTTCCAGAGCAGCAAAGGAACAATGACCTTCATTCATATGACAGATATTGGGGAATATATCCATAGCAACCAGGGCCTTGATGCCACCGATCCCTAAAAGTATTTCCTGGGCAACCCGAATCTCACCATGACTGGCATAGAGCCTTGATGTAATATACCTGATATTGGTTGGATTTTCCGGTAAATTGGTGTCTAAAAGTAACAGCTTGATTTTGCCGACCCTTAATTGCCAGACGCCGGCACAGATATTACCTTCAGGTCCCGGTATCTCTATTATTATGTCAAACCCTGAGCTGTCCTTTACTCTTTGAACCGGAAGTTCAAACACATCATTAATCGGATAGGTCTCCTGCTGCCACCCGTTATGGTCAAGAAATTGTCTGAAATAACCCTCGTGAAACATGAGACCGATACCGGTCAATGGAATCCCCTGGGTAGAAGAGGCTTTTAGGTGATCTCCGGCAAGAATACCCAGCCCACCGGCAAAAAGCGGCAGCGATTCATGAAGGCCGAATTCCATGGAAAAATATGCAATGGTTTCTTTGGAGCCCAAATCAAATTCTTTAATTTGTGACACATAGGAAAACATTCTTTCAAATTTAGCCTTTACCCGCCGAAGATGCCCCAAAAAACTTTCATCATTTGAAAGTTCGTCAAATCGCCTTTGGGAAATATGAGAAAGAAACGCAACGGGATTTTTCCCGATTTTTTCCCATTGTGCAGGATTAATTCTGTAGAACAACTCAATAGCTTCAGAATTCCAGCACCACCACAGGTTCCTGGCGAGATAGTCCAGAAAAGATAAGGGTTCGGGGATAGCAGGATATACTTTATAAATCTGCATCTTTTCCATATGCGAATGATCTCCTATAACATATTTTATTTCGAAGAATCTATTTATGACATAAGTTAGTAATTTTGTACATAAGTTTAAAGGAAAATCAAAGAATCATACAACAAAAAATAATATCAGGGACTGCCTGCTTTGGAGGACATATGATTTCCATTGCATTTTGATTATTCGTTTGATATTGTCATAACCAAATTACCTCTAAATTAGAATATTAGATATCGTTTCCAACACCTTTATTTTGGGCTAAAGTTATTAATGATTTCTGCGAAATATTAAACAAGATGATCAATTAATAAAAACAGAGAAAAAAATATGCTTAACAGAATAAGCCCGGACAAAACACAGGCGTGGGAAAAGCTCACCGACCACTATCAACAGATAAAAGATATTAAGATGAAAGATCTTTTTAGTGAAGACTTTCAACGGTTTAAAAAATTTTCCATCCGATTTAATTCTATTCTCGTTGATTATTCCAAAAATAGAATCAATGAACAAACCTTGAAACTTTTAACGGATCTTGCTGAAGAAGTCAGGCTGCAGGATGCCATTGACAAAATGTTTTCCGGAAAGTTTATAAATGAGACAGAAAACCGGCCTGTCCTGCATACGGCATTGCGAAATGTAGAGAATACCCCCGTGCTGGTTGACGGTCATGATGTAATGCCGGGGATCAATGCTGTACTTGCGAAAATGAAGGACTTTTCTTCAAGGGTTATTTCAGGCCAATGGAAAGGCTATACGAAAAAAAAAGTGACTGATATTGTTAATATTGGGATTGGTGGGTCAGATCTTGGGCCTGTGATGGTTACCCAATGTCTTAAACCCTATGCAAAAAACGGATTGTCAGTCCATTTTGTATCAAACATTGACGGCACACATATTACTGAAACCTTGAAAACCCTTGATCCTGAAACCACTTTGTTTATGATAGCGTCGAAAACATTTACAACCCAGGAAACAATGACCAATGCGTTTACAGCGCGGAAATGGTTTTTAAAGTATGCTAAAAAAAAATCCCACGTGGCCGAACATTTTGTGGCGTTGTCCACAAATTCAAAGGGGGTGCAGGAATTTGGAATTGATACGAACAATATGTTTGAGTTCTGGGACTGGGTGGGAGGACGGTATTCACTCTGGTCTTCCATCGGCCTTTCCATTGCCTGTTATATCGGTTTTGAGAATTTTGAAAAACTGCTTTACGGTGCCTTTGAGATGGACCAGCATTTTAAGAGAACAGACTTTAACGAAAATATACCGGTAATACTGGGATTAATTGGAATTTGGTACAATAATTTTTTCGGTGCACAGACAGAAGCCATTTTACCTTATGATCAATACATGCATAGGTTTGCTGCTTACTTTCAGCAGGGCAATATGGAAAGTAACGGGAAAACCATTGATAGAAATGGACAAAAAGTCCCTTATCAAACCGGTCCTGTTATTTGGGGTGAACCCGGAACAAACGGCCAGCATGCCTTTTACCAGTTAATTCATCAGGGGACAAAACTTATTCCTACAGATTTTCTGGCACCTGCCAAAAGCCATAATCCCATCGGCGATCATCACAAGATTCTGCTGTCAAATTTTTTCGCCCAAACCGAAGCCCTTTTAAATGGGAAAACCCGCGAAGAAGTTGTTGATGAACTTAAACGAGCCGGAAAAAGCAATGAAGAGATCCAGGCCTTAGCACCCCACAAAGTTTTTTCAGGTAATCGTCCGTCAAATTCAATCTTGTTTAAAAAACTTTCGCCGCGCGTTCTTGGAAGCCTTATCGCTATGTATGAGCATAAAATTTTTGTTCAGGGTATCATCTGGAATATTTTCAGTTTTGACCAATGGGGTGTTGAATTAGGCAAGCAGCTGGCAAAAAAAATCCTTCCTGAATTAACGCATAAAACATCTGTTATATCTCATGATTCTTCCACGAATGGATTAATGAATACCTTTAAAGAGTGGTCGTAAAGGTTTTTAAAAATAATTTTAAATCAGAGAGGTAAGAAATTGAGCATCAAAAAACAGTATTTAAAGACCCGCCCGGTCTGTAAGGTGACATTCAGACTCTCCAGTAAAGAAACCCGGGATGTAAAAAATGTTTTCCTCGTTGGCGAATTCAACAATTGGAATGAAACTGCAACACCGATGAAACCGCTTAAAAAAGGTGGATTCGTTGCCACCCTCGTTCTGAATACAGACAAAGAGTATCAATTTAGATACTTTTTTGATCGGACCACCTGGGAAAATGATCCCCAGGCCGATCTATATGTTCACTCTTCTTATGGAAGCTGCGATAATTCCGTTATAAGAATATAAAAAGACACCCCTCATTAAATTACATGAGCGGGCAAATGACAGGATCGTCAGTGTCGTAACCAGTGCATTACCCTGGCAACCTCACTTGACCCCCAGGCCTGTGCATCACACCCCCTCGGGGTATGAGGGAAGTCTCCATCAAGGATTTCAGGGATATATCCTGCGGCACCTTTTCTCATCAAATCAAGCACACTGCCCAGCCATGCAAGACTTGTAGAATGACTGTTTCTACCAAATACCTTTGCCCAGGCTTCACAAAATACCGGAAACGGCCATGTCCATGCTGTGCCATTATGATAGGCAGGCTTTCTTTGCGTGTCTTCGTCCCCTTTATATTCTCCTGAATAAGGAGCATGGGGATCTTTTAGCAATTTATCATTATAAAAAATATGAATGGGCATTTTAACTTTTCTGTCAGCAAGACTTCGAATCCCGCCCGGCACCAGCAGTTCCTGACATGTTTCAACACATTTTTGTGCAATTTTTTTATCTTTTATCACATCAAGGGTGAACAAAAACAGCTGATTGGGTCTTAATGCATCGTCTGCAAGAGCGTTTTTTGCCCCGAAAGGACCATCTGAATGCAGGCAATCTGAAAAAAAGCCTGACCTTGCATTGTAAAAATGATCTAAAACAGCTTCTTGAACCCTTTTTGCTTTTTTCTGCCAGTCTATTTTATTGTCTGTATCAACAGATGCCAAAAAGTCCAGTGCATTATACCATAATGCCTGAATCTCAACCGGATATCCCTGGCGTGGAGACCCTGCCGGAAAATTGGTGTCCATCCATGTAAAATGAGCCGGGCTATACAATAACAGGGTCTCAGGATCAGCAACCACCCCTGTTTTAGTCCCCTTTATCAATGAATAGGCAATAGACAAAAGAATATCTTTAACACTCCGGCCATCAAGACTTTCATTTAAAAAATCAGAATTTTTTTCATTTTTAATCAAATCTTTACAACAGGCAAAAAACCATAAGGGTGCATCAGAGGTTTCAATATTACCAGCATCCTCACCGCAGATCATATTCGGCAGGGTCCCATTATTTTCAAATCTGCCAAAGAGCCTTAATACAGCTCTGGCTTCTGAAAACCGGCCCAATTCAATCAGGCCTCTGCAAAATATCAGGCTGTCTCTTCCCCAGTCCAGAAACCAGGGATATCCGGCAATGATACTTTTATCGCTGCCACGATCCACAATAAAGGCATCAAGACTTTTATTAACGGCCTCAAAAAGAGGTGTTCTTTTTTCAAAAACTTTTGAATCCAAGTCGTTTAATAGTTCATCGAAACAAATTTTTTTGTCCTGATTCTCAATGACATCTGCATTTAGCAATACCTTTTCACCCCCCAGACAAAAGACCTTAAAATATCCCGGGCTGAACAAGTCAGAATCGGGATCAAGCCCCCTTTGAGCCTCCAAAGGCCGATGAATCATATAATGCCATTCAGGCTCATGCACAAAATCCCCTTTTGATATGGCAATACTTAAGTTTTTCCCGTTTGAAAGGGAAAAAACAAATCGATCATCAAATGAAGCAATTGCATGGGGCCATGCATTTTCCGCCCCCTTGAACGCTTTAACGGTTTCATGAAAACTTCTGTCTTCGATATCTGGCCGGATGATAAGGGTCACCCCTTTATCATCATCAAGAAAAGATGAATTCTTTTCAGAGGATTTCACTCTTAACAGGGACAGGCTCACATGATTATCTTCAGGATCAATGGTGAGACAAAGCTCCAAAGCATAATACTTGCCTTCTGATGTAGGAATATGGAACAGCCATTTTCCACCGTGATCGTAAGAAAAAATAAATTTTTCAAGACAGTCCGGTGCAAGCGCTATGGAATATCCCTGAAAAACAGCCCATATTCTGTATCTTGACAGTACCATCCATCGGTTCTCAGGTTGGTGTTTGGCCATATTTGCCCCGAGAATTCCATCATACCGGCTGTCAAGCCTGCCCCACCAGGCAGCGGCCCTCATCATGCCCCCTTGTCTGGTGGTGCCCAATAATTTCAAAAATGGCGTTTTTACAATCTCCTGCCTTGTAAAGGACGACTGCATATATAAGACGTCACTGGGGGCAAGATATAACAATGAAGCTTTTTCAATCTGCGTGCCATTGGTTTCAAATACCCTGAGAGTTAACGTGCACTGCTCATGTTGATCCTTTATTTCTTTTGGAAAAAAGAGAGCGAAAAAACCTTGTCCGTCAAGGATTGGAATACCTTCTTCATAGCCCAGATATGTCTTGATAGAAGTTTTGATGAATTTTTTTTCACCCAGAATCCGGGCCCTGAATCCTGTCTTGCATCTTACTAAAAGGAAAAAACCCGGGGGAACCATCAATTGCCGTTTTAAATCCCTTTCCCAATCAAACACAACCACCCGGCTTTCTTTTGACTCTTTATTAAAAGAACGAATAAACTCAATTGGATCACGGGCAAAGGACAATGCCTCCTGCTCAACATTAATGCCTTTTATATCATTGTAGCCATTCAATCGGGCATGAATCGATAATACTTTTGCCTTAAGTTTTTGCAAATAAACCCTTTCGGGAGTCCCATTTTTGATCTTTGTGCTTTTTTCAATTGTTTTAATATCATCAGGGTCAGGTGTCAGGGCCAAAACCTCTCCGGGCGCAAGCTGTATTGCACAATTCCCGTTGGCTTCTTTGATTTTAATTTTGCCCCCTGAAATCAGATCCGCCAACATTGTTTCTTTGATATGGCTATCCTGTCTCAGCCAGGATGCCTCACTTACATTTTCACAATCAAGATTAATTAAAACAAGAAGCTTTTTATCCCTGATCTCATTGCAGCGCAGCAAAACCAGACACTCGGAATGATTATTCTGAATTAACTCAAGCCTGGCATGGCTAAAAAAAGCAGGATGATTTTTTAATATCAGATTCAGCTTTGAGATATGATCGACCTGATTTTTCTCACCCCCCCAGTTAAGGCTGCTCGATTCATGGACATCAATTTTTTGAGTGGCAAACCATTCAACCCCATTGGCGAATCCAAAACCGCCACAAAGTGAAAACAGAGCACAAAGTGACGTCCTCATTTTTGCATACACCCTTGAAACAGATGCCAGACGGTTGTTGTCATGGGTTTCTGCAAAATGAATGGTATGCCCGCTGGTGTTTGATATCTCACAGGCTTGCGGCAGGTAATTTGATATTTCCTGCCGTGTATAATTTTGGAATAACTCGGAATATGCAAAATTAAAGTTGGCCCTGCTTAAAATTTCGCGTGTTACACTTACTTTCCCCCCAAGCCCCTCCAAAAAGAAAAGCGTTTCAGGATATTGCTGCCTTACCTTTGCCACAATATATTCCCAGGCTTTAACCGGAACCATATATCCGGCATCACACCTGAAACCATCAACACCTCTGTGACACCACAGCAAAAAAACATCAGCCATATATTTCCAGAGCTCAATATTTGAGTAATCCAGCTTTGTTAAATCCGCCCATATAACCCCCCATGCACCAGGAGCTTCTATCTTACCGTCTTCTCCTCTCACCAGCCACTCAGGATTGGTTTCATGGATGGAGGCTGCCCAGCCGGTATGATTAATGGCAATATCCATGAACAGGTAGCCATTATAAAGATGAACCGTATCCACCAGCTCCATAAACTGCTCTAAGGGGGTTGCCGAAGGGTCAAATTCAGCCAGGGCAGGATCAACTTCAGTAAAGTTCAATGCTGCGTAGGGACTTCCAAACCGTCCCATCCTGGCATAAGTCGTGGGAGTGGGGTGTATGGGCAACAAGTGAAGGATGCGGCATCCAAGGCGGGAAAAAATAAATTCCACTTGCCTTTTAAGATCCCTGAACTTTCCTGATTCAGGGATAACGGTATATCCCTTTGTATCTAATTCTTTAATAATGGGTGACAACTCTTTGGTGTCGCTCACACCGGATTTGGATCTGCCGAACTGCCTGACAAAGGCATTATAAATGATATTGGCACAGCAGGTGCCTGCGGGTTCCACATTAAAAATACAATTGTCACCCGCGGGCCAGACAGGGGTTGTGCTTTTATTCGGAACAAAAAAACATTTTGCCTGGAAAAATCCTGTCTGGTGCAACGGCAGAACTATTTTATAAACAAGATCTTTTTCCAATGCCATTTCAATGTCATACCAGGCTTCATCCAGCTTGATTTCATTATTTTCCACCCGATGAATAATTTCTTTTCGTGCAATGTCAGCCGAACCAAGATTGGTTCTCACCCAGGCTTTGCCTTTGACATGGCTTGGAAGCGTTAATGTAAAGGTAATACAATCCCCGCAATACATGACCCGGGATTCTCCGGGAAGAGGCGATTGAGTGATACCCGGCAAAGTTTCCATAATTATTTTTTCCATCCGCCTATCAGATGAAGATGAATATGAAATATGACCTGCCCCCCACCTTTTTCAACATTAAACAAAAGTTTATATCCCGACTCATTGACACCCTGCTCTTTTGCCATGTCTTTAGCAATCATGAAAAGATCTGAAAGTATTGACCCATCTTCCCTTTGCAGGTCATTCATACTTCTGATATGCTTTTTGGGCACCAGCAGCAGATGAACCGGGGCAGCGGGATTGATGTCCCTGAAAACGACGAAATCATCATCTTCATATAGAAACTCAGTTGGGATTTCCCGATTGACAATTTTACAAAACAAGCAGTCGCTGGACATTAAAGAAACTCCTTAAAATAATTATAATTTATCGATCTCTTCCATCAATTTTTCCATGGCATGACTTGCTTTTTCCTCAAGGAAAATATCAGTAACAGATCTGGAATATTCAGAAACATACGGATTGATTTCAATGATTTTGGCACCATTTAATTTTGCAGCCGATGGAATCGTATTTGCCGGTGCCACAGTCCCTGTGGTACCGATCAAAATAAAACAGTCGGCCTTTTTTGTTTCATTAAATGAATTTTTACCCGCAGGTTC
>Ga0136651_10001997_pt1 | contig 11214 bp, 10 predicted proteins | sample Mar14236cmmetaG_FD_94867 | JGI IMG/M metagenome (GOLD analysis project Ga0136651, IMG submission 94867) | Marine hydrothermal vent microbial communities from Guaymas Basin, Gulf of California to study Microbial Dark Matter (Phase II) - Marker... ...
GCCACAGAGATTTATGTAGAATCTATCTCCTGAGATATTAGCAGCCCACGAAACTTCAACGAACATGGTAGCACCATTTTCAAACTTTATCATTGCAGTCGCGAGATCTTCCACGTCGTTGAGTTTCCCATCTCTCAATCCGTCTCTCACATCTGAAGAATCCCATGTTTGTCTTCCGTCTATGTGGTACTCCGGGAATTTTTTATAAGTAGTTGCAAAAACAGAAACGGGTTTTGGATTTCCCATTAAATACCTTGTCAGATCAATTATGTGGACACCTATGTCTATAACTGGTCCACCACCGGATTCCCTCTTAACTGTGAACCACCCTCTTGGAGTTCCTCTCCTTCTCATATAACCAACACGTGCGTAATATATTTCCCCGAGTTTTCCAGAATCGATAAACTGTTTTAGCTTTTGTGCATCCCCCCTGAATCGATTGTTGAACCCCATCATCAAAATTTTTCCGGTTTTCCTGGATGTCTGAAGCATTCTCTGAGCCTCATCAATATTCATAGCCATTGGTTTTTCACAGAGGACGTGCTTTGAGCTCTCAAGGGCATCGATCGTCATTTGAGCATGCAAATAATTAGGTGTACAAATGCTTACTGCTTGAATCTCGGGATCGCTGAGGAGTTCCTTGTAATCCGTGTAGACATTTGGAATATTAAATTTTTTTGCCACTTCTTCTGCTCTCTCTTCTACAATATCACATACAGCTACAATATCAGCATCAGCTTCCAAATATCCAGGAATATGAGCCATCTGAGCAATTAATCCACTTCCAATTATGCCGACTTTTACACCCATAAACATTATCCCTCCAATTTTTAGAGGTTAGAGTTTTCGAGTTTTCAATCAGAATGAATTATATACTCCACCAATTGCTATTTCAATGTTAAATGATCTTGACAGCACTTTTATTTTTTCTTGTCACAATGTTCACTGTGTGATAAAATTTGATAAGGAAGTTCATAAAGAATGCGGAGAGATGGCCGAGCGGTCGAAGGCGCACGCCTGGAGAGCGTGTAACCGGCAAAACCGGTTCGTGGGTTCAAATCCCACTCTCTCCGCCATATAGAAGAAGGGAGTACTCCCTTCTTTTAGCTTTTAATTTTAGAGGAGACCAAAATGTTATTGGAAACTAAGTCGATAGTTTCGACGTACAGACCTTTGGTCTGGCTGAGTATTGTTGGAATTGTTTGGCTTGTAATCCAACTGGATGCTTTCTCGGTATTTTTCGGAAGTATAATCGGAATCTTCTGGTTGGAATTTTATATCGTCAAGCGTATTCTTTTAAATTTGAAGGTTGAAAGATTCTTGGAAAAAGATCGTGTGTTCATAGATCAAGAGCTGAGAATTTCTTACACAATCGAAAGCGATTCTTTGAACTATCTCATCGTTGAGTTTAGACCTTCCTTCTATGGAAACACAGTCTTGTCAAAGTTCTCCACTAAAAAACTCAAGTTGGTGGGCGGCAAAAAAATAAAAGTTGATTTTGATGTATCTTTTGCTACGAGAGGATTGAAGGATGTCTCAGGTTGTGTTTTCTTTTATGTAGATCCATTGGGACTTTTTAAACATTGGGTGAAGTATGAGCGTAGAAAGGAGATTCTCGTTCTTCCGAATGTGATGGATATAGAAGAATTTCCAGCACGTTTGAGAGAACTTTTACCAGGGTCATTGAGCGATTTTAAATTGTTGGAAGATTCGACCCGAATAAGGGGAATGAGAGAGTACAATCTTGAACCTTTAAATAAGATTCATTGGAAAATGTCGGCAAAAATGGGGAAACTTTATATCAAAGAGTTTGATTATACAGCCAGAGCGAACATAAAGCTCTACGTTGATCTCAATTTATCGAAGGAAATTCACGCTAAAAATGTGTGGTCGCAAATAAGAAAGTTTTATCAAGAAGATGTGATAAGGCTTGCATGTGCTTTGGTGTACCATAGTCATTTGAAAGGTAACACTATTGATTTGACGATCATTGGAAATGAGATCCTAAGGATGAAGAATTCTACGGATTGGGTACGTAGTATAGAATTACTTGCATTGGCTCAAGGAAGTGATAATGGTCCGCAATTGAATGAAATCGTAAAAAAAGATTTGGAAAAATTAACCCCTTCCTCCACTCTTGTTATATTTTCAATGTTTTTAACGCATTCGATATTGCCAACATTTGTCGAAGCAAAAGCAAAGTGTTCGAGGGTTTTGGTGATTCTCATGCCTTACGGTTTTAGGGATCCCAGGTATAAACCGACAAAAGATTATTCACTCTATCCAGAGGATATGGAAAAATTAAGAGAACGCGCTTTATTACTAGAAGATGAGCAGGTGATTGTTAGGATAATAAGGGCTAACCAGAGTTTCCAGGAGGTTCTGGGTGAAATTGAAAGATCATAGAAAATTACTATTTTTATTATTTCCTTCCCTTTTGTCTACGTATGTGTTTATAAATGTTTTGCCTTGGCCAAAGGCCTTGGTAATGATTCCAATTTCTTCGATGTTTTTCTTTTTGAATAGGGGCTCATCTATCCGTACAATCGTATTGTTACCATTTGAATTCATTGCCATCACCGTTGCTTCGTTGGCATTAAAAGTTGGTTTTAATGATATCCTTGTCTTTCTCTTCTTCAGTTGTGGCTTGATGTTTTTGTCGTCTTTAAATATTGCTATCTCACTGTCTGGACTAATGATCATGGGAATCTTTCTGACGATCCATGGTAATAAATGTTCCCCAATGCTGAATTTTTTGGTTTTTGCTGGTGTCATTGTTGGTTGGCTGATCTTGAAAGAGAGATTGAACAGACGTATCCTCTTGATGCTCATTTTCTCCGCTTTGCTGGTGTTATCGCTCTTTGGAAGTTTTCAATTTCGGTCGTTTGATACATTAATCAACGCTTTCAAAGATTTTCAACGAAATAATTCAGTACAATCTGAGCCCAATAAAAATCTGACTGAAAATCTCAAAAGCGTGAACGTTGGAGGAAGTACATTAAAATCGAATAATGATCATATCATCCAAACGAGTGGGCATCTCAGCTACATCGCTTTTAAAGGAAAATATATAGAGATTTTGATATCCCTGTTTTTGGTAATCGGAGGGTTTTTTTTAATTTTCATCGCAACGAAAGTGATTAAATCATCCAGTATAAGGTTAAAAAGTATTGTGTTCTCATTTCTATATTTGTTTGTTTTGGTCGGTTTTTTGATTCTAATATTTTCGTGGTTTGAAAATTACCGAGCCAACAATCCAATATTGGGTATCAATCCAATCACCTCGGTGAGAAGATTACCAATGATCCTTGAATTTTCTCCGGGCAACATTCTGTTACCTGAAAAACAAAAAGGTATAAATTCAGGTTTTGAAATGTTTTTTATAAGAACACTCGAAGTTTTCGGAACAGTTGGATTAACAGTAGTTGCTGTATATTTGCTTTTTTATTTTTTTAGATTCACCCGTGAGTTTAATATCAAAAATGAAGGTAACGAAAAGAAGTACATTCCCCAAGGCATCGAGATGTTGCCGCTTGACCAGATTCCTACTTTGAAATACACCAAAGATTATATATTAGCAGCATATTGGTGGCTGAGGAGGAAATACTTCGGTTCACTCGATTTTTTAACACCCTATGAATTGTTAGATAAAGTTAAAAAAGTAGATTACATAAACCAAAAAAATTTTAAATTCTTGACTGAAAGTTATGTATTGGTTCATTTTGGGAATAAAAAGTTATCGAAAATGAATTTTAAACGGTTCGACAAGAATCTAAGGGAGATAGTGGATGATTTAGAAAATCTTGACCAAATTGATAAGTTTTAAAAATAAAATTAAAATAAGTTTATGATACAATCTTGGAAATATTATAGAATATTATGAAATCCGAGGGGTGAGAAGCTTGTTTCCGCTAAAAGATACGATCCCGAGTTACAGGAAACCGTATGTCACCCTTTCCATTATAGTCATAAACATCGTGGTTTTTATTTATGAGTTGAATCTTCCCTCAGGTGAATTATTGGAGTTCTTTTATAGATTCGGTATTGTTCCAGCAAGATATACTTCAGCTGAATTCTCTATGTTAATGGGGCTTTCGAGATTCAATTTATTCCCATTTATTTCTGCAATGTTCATCCATGGAGGATGGTCACATATCATAAGCAATATGTGGGCACTGTGGCTTTTTGGTGACAATGTGGAAGATATATTGGGGCATTTTGGTTTTGCGGTTTTCTACGTTCTAAGTGGACTCGCTGCAAGTTTATTACATTTTTTGTTTAGTTGGAATTCGCAAGTACCAATGCTTGGCGCTTCTGGAGCAATAGCCGGTGTGATGGGAGCGTATTTCGTTCTTTTCCCTCATTCAAGAATAATAACTTTTATACCCCTTTTCTTCATACCATTTCTTGTCGAGATACCTGCTGTTATTTACCTGGGTATATGGTTTATAACGCAGTTTTTCAATGGAACGATTTCCACCCTTATGAGAGGGAATTTTGGTGGGGTCGCTTGGTGGGCTCATATAGGTGGATTTTTATTTGGGATGAATATGTGGAAGCGTTTTTTGAGGGATAATCGCAGAAGGTACATTCATTTTGGATGACCATGGTGAACATGACTGTTCTACAGCTAAAGAGGACCACGGATATCGAATTTATAGGAGGTGTGTGTTGAAATGGATGAAAAAATCGTAAAGGTTGAAAAACCAACATCTGAGGATTTGAAAAAATTGAATCTCGATGAATGGGGAATCTGGGAGAAGGAAATCAGCAAGTTCGATTGGTATTATGATACAAATGAAACTTGTTACTTTTTGGAAGGAAAGGTTGTAGTTACAACGGAGGATGGACAAAAATATGAAGTTGGAAAAGGTGATTTAGTAACTTTTCCGAAAGGTTTAAAATGCGTTTGGGAAGTAATCGAACCTGTGAAAAAACGGTACAAATTCTTCTAAGGAGTTGATCCGAGTGGATTTTTTGGGAAAAAATGGGGAATATCCGAGGAGTTACATAATAAATGGTTCTTCAACCTATAGGAATCCATTTCAAATAGTGGACTCTGAAAATTTTGTCGTGCTGTTGAAAGAAATATTGGAAATGCTTGATGAAAAAAACGATGAATCTTTGAGCCTTTTCAGGGAGTACTTTCTCATCAATGAGAAGTCAGAAAGGATCAATGAAAAATACGATGTCAAGAGGATAGTAGATCTTATCTTGATACTCAGTTTCAAAACTCCGGAATATATTTATGAAAACTATGGTATAGATATGATGAAACATAGAAAATCTTTTTTGAATTTCATAGAGATACTCTACAATCATTGGAGGAATAAGCATAGATTCATAATAAAAAGTGAGAGATATATCTCCGATACGAGTCAAAAACTTGCCGCTTCGTATTCTTTAATAAGATCCAACAACGAGTTTAAGGAACTGATAAGGGATCTGTACCGCCAAGTGGCATTCAACGTCTCCGGTGAAAATCCAAAAGTTCTTAGACAACTTCCAAGTGGGGCACAGGTTGCTTTTTTGATTGATAAAATGAGAATTCCAAAGAATCAGAGATTCAAGAATCAGTGGTTGTACGAACCGAGGATGGTTTGGAATGTTATCTTTGAACCTCCAGCAATTTTCTATACGTTATCAAACAAAAGACAAGGTGTTTTTCCATTCAAGAGGAGGAACATATTATCCGAACTCAAGCTTCCAAAATTGCATTGGGTTTGTTTCCCAATATACGTTGGAAGAATGCTATTCTATGTGTACGTACATGTGGAATTTTTGGCTATGGGTGCAGGGGTAGCAAATCTGTTTGAGATCGCGGATTTAAAGGAAATCATTAATAGGAAACCTGATGGAATAGTGGTTTTTGGACTATCAGAGAAGATGGTATCCGAAGATGAGAAAAGGGGAGTTGTTTATTTAGATACAGAGGAAGATGTAATAGTTGGTGTGGTGCCGTTTTCGCCCGCTAACGATTATTTCGGGTACATGAAGAAGAATATACTCACTGTTCATAATCTCAGAGTTATAGAACGAGGGAATCTTCCCGTTCATGGGGCCCTGGCAAAAGTAAGATTGATCAATGGAAAAAGTGCGTACATTTTGCTTATTGGCGATAGTGGTGCTGGAAAGTCAGAAACGCTTGAGGCCTTGAATAGGTACGAAGAAGTAGCGAATGTGGATATCATCTTTGATGATATGGGATCACTTGAGATTCAGGATGGTAAAATTGTCGCATTTGGCACTGAAGTTGGAGCATTTGTTAGATTAGATGACCTTCCACCTGGATATGCTTATTCCACAATCGATAGAAGTGTTTTCATGAATCCTGATAGTGTGAATGCAAGAGTGATAGTTCCATTCAATAATTTCGATGAAATAGTTAAGCCTTCAAAGATCGATTATGTGTTTTACGCAAACAACTATTCAAAAGTTGAGGATAATGAGGATGAAATAAGATTTTTCGAAAACGTGAATGAAGCTCTCGAGGTTTTTTCAAAAGGTGCAAGAATGGCAAAGGGTACTACACACGAGCGTGGTATAACAACATCTTACTTTGCTAATCCCTTTGGAGCTATTCAAATGAAAGAAAAACATCATGAAACAGCGATTAAATTCTTTGAACAAATGTTCAGAACAGGAATGAAAATAGGAGAGCTCAAGACTCAACTTGGTATACCTGGCTATGAACATGAAGGCCCTCTTAAAGCGGCAAGAAGATTAATAAAGTTGATCAACGATGGAAAATGAGTTGCGATGAAAACGATCATAAAGCTTTTCGATATTAGGAGTGGGCGAAATGCTCACTCCGAGTAATGGAATGAGCTGTAATCTCCTATCACAAATCTTAGAACACGCGGCCGAATATCTGATCTTACCAATTTGGCGTTACTACCTATTATGCTGTTATCTATACGTTTTTCAATATTTATTATTGTCGTGTTATCCATAACTATGGAGTTTTCTATTTCACTCGCTTGAATGAAAACGTTGTTGCCTATCGATGTGTATGGACCTATGTATGAATCTTTTATCACTGTGTTCTTTCCTATTATCACCGGTCCACGTATTTGTGAATTAACTATTTCGCTGTTTTCCCCTACTTCAACAATTCCATATATATTTTTCATATCGTCAACATTTCCCAGTATCTTTCTACTCGCCATTTTTTCAAGAATTTGCCTATTTGCTTCTGAAAGGTCCTCTGGCCTTCCCATGTCTTTCCACCAACCATAGATTACATGCGATCTGACTTTTTTTTCGTTCTCTATCAAGTATTCGATAGCATCTGTTATTTCGTACTCTCCTCGCCAAGAAGGTTTTATATTATCTATGGCTTCAAATATTTCTTTTTTGAAAAAGTAAACACCTATGATTGCAAAATTCGAAGGAGGATTCTTAGGCTTTTCGACAACTTTCACGATGTTTCCCTGTTCATTTAAAACTGCTATACCAAACTGCGAGGGATTTGGAACCGGTGTCAGCAGTATAGAAGCTGAGCAATCATCTTTCAAAAACTTTTGGGTATATTTTTTCAAATTTTCGAATATTAGATTATCACCCAGATATAGCATGAAAGGGTCATCTTTTAAATAGTTCCTTGAAATCCCAACTGCGTGTGCGAGTCCTTTGGGCTCTTCTTGAAGTATGTAGGTAATCTTGACTTCGTATTCACTACCATCCCCCAGTTTATCTTCAAAAGACATTTTGTTCTCAGTGTTGACAACTATGCCTATTTCTTTTATTCCGGCATTCCTTATGTTTTCTATTGAATACAATATAACAGGTTTGTTGGCAACGGGTATCAGCTGTTTGGCATTTGAAAATGTTAGTGGTCTCAGCCTCGTACCCTTTCCAGCACAAAGAATCAATGCTTTCATTCTGTCACCCCTTTTATATCCGCTAATCTGTCCATCGCCATCTTAAAATATACACTGTTTTTAAACGATTTATTTTCAATGAGTTTTGAAAACCAAGAACGTGCTTTATCCACTTTACCGAGTCTCAAATACAATTCTCCGATTAAGTATATGACTCTATCTTCGTTTTTTTGATTACCTTTTTCGTAAACTTCCTCTAAGGATATCAACGCCTTGGAAAGTGCGATCAACTCGTTCTCTTTATTACCCTTATCTCTGTAAAACCAGGCTAATCTGAGATATATCTCAGCGAGTTTGTTTTTCATGTCCGCAATTGTATAAGTTATAATGGCTAAACTATGAATTTTTATCGCATCGTCTATATCCCTGTTTTCCGAAAGATTTATCTTGAATCTTTTTTTTGCTATTGTCAAAATTCTTTTCAATTTCAAAATTTTATCAGGATTTAAGTTAAGAAGAAGTTTATCAAAATCATCTTCAAAAGCTGTATAATAACAGTTACTACAGGTTATCAATGAATAAAACAACGGATTAACACCCGAAAAATTTGGTTTCAAATCGGTCTCACGTGATTCTATTCTCACAGCATCGCTGAAAATACTCACATGTTTGAACTCAGTTGTACAAAGAGGACATTTTATGCGTTTTGACCAAAATTCTTTCATCATCAAGCCTCTTCAAACAATGATTTTACAAAGTCTTCTGCTGAAAAAACTTCAAAATCATCTATGTTTTCACCAAGCCCAACGAATTTTATCGGTATCCCAAGTTTTTCTCTTATTGTAATTGCAATTCCACCTTTGGCAGTTCCATCCAACTTAGTTATCACCAGTCCAGTTATATTAACTGCTTCTTTGAATTTTTGAGCTTGAACAAGTCCATTTTGTCCTGTGGTGGCATCCACGATTAACAGTACTTCATGTGGAGAATCCGGAACGATTTTTTTGGTTACCCTATGAATCTTATTGAGCTCATTCATCAAATTGTACTTCGTGTGCAATCTCCCTGCTGTATCTATTATTACAACATCTTTCCCGGTAGCTTTTGCATGGTTAACTGCATCGTATGCAACCGCAGCTGGATCAGAACCCATTTGATGTGCAATAAAATCTGTTCCAGCTTTTTGAGCCCAAATTTTGAGTTGATCAATGGCTGCAGCCCGGAAGGTATCTGCCGCAGCGAGTACAACGTTCTTTCGATATTCATTCTTTAAATAATAAGCCAGTTTACCTATCGTGGTTGTTTTACCCGTTCCATTTACCCCAACAACACTTATAACCGTTGGTGGAGCATCTGCGAAATGTAAAGAGGTATCTCCTGAGAGTATCTCAATTAATAGTTTTTCGAGTTCAACTAAGGGATCACCTTTAGCTTCTAATAATTTTTCTATGAGCATTTCAGTTGTTTCAATCGAAACATCAGCCAAGACCAACAATTCTTCAATTTCTTCTATATCCTCTCTTGAGAGCTTTCCACCACGCAGAATAGAAAAAATCCTCTTGAAAAAGGAATTTCGTGTCTTCGTCAAACCTTTCTTGAATTTTTTACCAAATAATCCCAAGTTTCTTCACCTCAGTTGTGTAATAGATTGTATATGTACTTTTTGGAGATCTTTCTCATATTTTGATATATTTCCTCAGATTCTATATTTTTGATTTGCCCGTTTTCCATGACGATCTTTCCACCTATAAGAACTGTATCCACATTATGCCTTTGTAATATTTCGAATATTATGGCTCTGTGAATCCATTCTTCATCGAGTTCAAGAGAAGTACTTGGTTTTAAGAATACCATATCAGCTTTGTAAGCGGGTTTTATCTTTCCAATATTTGCATTGAACACATCACTTGCAAATTCATAGTTGTTCTTGAAAAAGATCTTTATCAACTCATAAACGGCGGCAACGTTGTCGGTTTTTCTGATATGTCTTTGAAAAATATATGTGTCTTTTGCTTCCGCAGTGATATCAAAACCAAGTTGGCCTGTACCACCCCCAACTTTTATGCCTCTACCAAGTAATTCAACGATATTCCTTGGATCCAAACCATATATGAATTGCGTTCGTGGTGTAGATACCACATTCACATTGAGAGAAGCTATCGAATCGATTTCGACACTTTCTATTAGTCCACTGTAAATAACACTACTTGTTTCTTTGAGGATTTTGTGTGTCCGCAACAATTCGAACAGATCTATTCCAAACTTTTCTAATATTGCTTTTCTCTCTGCTATCGGATCATCAAGAATTACCCTGTTGGGAATTCTGTCAATCATCCGACTGTCCAATAACTCAAGCATCTCATTGCTGAAAAGACTTATGGCGGATATGGGCAGATTCACTTTGAAGTGATCATTGTCTTTGTACTTCTCAAATTTTTCAATTATCTGTTTAATATTTGTTTCCAAACTCTTTATGTTTATCTCACCGAGTTCACGTCCCATAGAAACCCTGAGACCTAAAAGTTCCACACCGCTCCTAAAAATTTCTAAAGGATCCTCAATAGATGAATCTGCCAGAAATGTTCCCATAATTGTGGTTATACCATACTTTATGGACTCAAAAGCGGCGTATTGAGAAATAATATAAAGGGTTTCTTCATCTGTTAATTGTTCAAGCGTTTTTTTCATACCTCTATTATATTCGAATATGGATGAGTTTTTGTTGTAGAAAATGGGTGCATTTATCGATGCAAGATTGACTTCAAGGTGGGCATTGACGAATCCAGGTACAACCAACATTCCTCGACCATCGTATATTTCCTCGTTGGGATAACTTTTCTTTAATATATCGGCACTTCCAACATCGATGATCTCATCACCAATTATCAATATGGCTCCGTCTTTTATCATAAGTTCTAATTCATCATTGGTAAATATATTAACATTCGTTACGAGCACAGATATCACCTCATTTTTTCTTTCAATACCCTATAAACGAAGTGTGAAAGTTCAAAAGGTACTTTCCATTTTTTTAGTGGATCTTGAAATATTCTATACAACCATTCCAACTTCATTTTTATTATGAACTTCGGCGCACGTTTTTTCACACCACTTATCACATCGAAGGATCCTCCTACCCCCATTGCGATCTTAACTCCAAGAGAATTCCAATGTTCCATTATGAAAATCTCTTGTTTTGGTACTCCCATTCCAACGAAAAGTATATCTGCCTTTGATTTATTTATAAGTTTAACTACATTTTTTTCTTCCTCTTTTGTGAAGAAGCCATGATGCGTTCCTGCAATTTTAACACCGTATTTCTTATTCAATCTTTTCCCTGCTAAGTCAGCAACTTTTTGTTTTCCTCCCAGTAGGAAGATCGTTTTATTCA
>Ga0136651_10001998_pt1 | contig 11212 bp, 4 predicted proteins | sample Mar14236cmmetaG_FD_94867 | JGI IMG/M metagenome (GOLD analysis project Ga0136651, IMG submission 94867) | Marine hydrothermal vent microbial communities from Guaymas Basin, Gulf of California to study Microbial Dark Matter (Phase II) - Marker... ...
ACGGTAGTACAAATCCTCGCGAAATGAGCCATCTTCAATGAGTTTTTCCAGATTCTTGTTTGTTGCCGCAATAATGCGTGCATCTGCTCTGATTGATTCCGTTCCTCCGAGTGGTTCATAGGTTTTTTCCTGCAGGACTCTTAATAAGCGAACCTGGAGGGCCGGAGAGATATCCCCGATTTCATCAAGGAATAAAGTGCCGCCGTCGGCTAATGCAAACCGTCCCGGTTTATCCTTACGGGCATCGGTGAAAGCCCCGGCTTTATAGCCAAAAAGCTCCGATTCCAGTAATGTATCTGGTATGGCACCGCAATTTATGGTTACCAGTGGTTTTTTCTTTCGCGGTGAAAGATTATGAATCGCCCGGGCGAATAATTCTTTACCGACACCACTTTCACCTTCAATTAATACGGTACTTTCGCTTTCCGCGATACCGGGCAGAATATCGAATATTTCAAGAACCTTATCATTCTTGCTGACTATATCCTGATATGAATATTTTCTATCCAGCCTGCGTCGCAGTTCTTCTACCACACTAAGATCACGGAATGTCTCGACTCCTCCGATTATATCGCCTGCCTTATTTTTCAACAAAGCGGTAGATATCGAGATCGGTATAGTCTCACCGTCAGAATTAATAATATAAATAGGTCGGTTTATTACCTGCTGGCCGGTTTTCAGTGTCTCTCGCAAGACACAACCCTGCTCGCAAATGGAAGCTCTAAATATATCACTGCATTGCTGTCCAACAGCCTCTTCTTTGGTAATCCCGGTAATATCCTCTGCGGCTTTGTTAAATGATGTAATACACCAGTTGCGGTCAATTGTAAAAACGCCGTCGGCAATTGAGTCAAGAATTATATCAGTCGAATCTGATTTGTTTTTCCCATCAGCCATTATTTTATTCTCCCGTCTTCGCGTACTATATGAAAATCATTGCGAAAATGCAAATAGCTTATAATTATGCAACTTGAGTAGTAGTTTTTTCATGATTGCTACCAGAGCCAGCATTTCAGGTTTGATATTACGTTCCTGAATGCATGGAGTACATATGAGAAACGATCCACCTTGCTCTATAAAGGAATCCATCAATTCCTTAAGCGGTGGTAGGCCTGCTGTTGTGACCATTACATTCATAAAGGATTGGAGGGAGAATCGAACCCCATACTCGCGTTGTGACAAAATAACATAAACCCTCCCGTGACCAATCTGTCCGTTTTTGGACAGCTGTTGCAGACTGCGGATAGTTATCTTGATTACCGCCCATCCTCAGTAGCACGATAAAAACCGGCTGAGGTCTGCATTGGGTACGGCGTGCAGACACTTATAAGAAGAAGTTAGACTGGGAAAAAACCGAAATGCGGAGAAAATGAGGAATGACGAAGCAAAATGGCAAGATATGTATTTGTTTGGACGTTAAAATTCCGTACCTGTTTTTGGACTTGACAGGAATATATTATTATTTATATTTACACAGGCACACTTCTGTCTAGTCGTTAGTTTGGCTTTTGCATATCTTGAGGCCGGAAGGGTTGAGAAATATCATTATCGATACCTCTCTGGGTTACAATCAGTTCTATAATGTGAAAGGATCGGCTTTGATTGATGATTGGGATTGGCTCTTTCCTACCGAACCGTCACCCTTTTACGGCGCATTTGTCGGTGATCCTTATTGTTGGACGGTTGAACATATCTGTATTGATACCGATGGGGATAATGTCGGTGGCGTTTGTCAATGGATTTGTAGTGATGCTAATAATGATGAACTTGTCAATATTTCAGATATTGTTTACTCGATAAACTACAAGTATAAAAGTGATCCTGTTCCGCATCTCTGGAATCAGCTGATACGAATAATGACTCTTTAATTAATATTCCGGATATTGCATATCTGGTTGACTGCATATATAAAAAGGGCCCAAGACCGATTTGCAGTAGATTAGCAGAATAAGTAACGAAAGGAAATTAGAATATGGACTTCAGACAATACGGAACAGAAAAACTGAAGAATGTTTCCTTTATAATCAAATTAAATATATTACTGTCATTTATCATTCTTTCCGGGCAATTTTCATTGGCCGAAAGCAGAATAATTAAAATCCCTGAATCACGAGAAACGGAGAGTTTCCAGGATTTAAATGAAAGAGACAATTGTATTCTGACCAATTATTCTGGTTATGATGAAAGTAGTATGCTGGATCTGAATGACGGTGATATGATAGTTGAGTATTTTGATCCCGCCGATTGCGAGCATGATCCAACATATCCATTTTCGTTAACTTCAATTGAATTTCAATTGTTTGATGATGATGCGTACGTTGATTTTACCTGGCCCTGTCCGATTGATATTATTGTCCTGGACGTTAAAGATCCTGAAAATCCATGCCCCGAACCGGGCGATGAATTGTACAGGTTTTCCTATGTATGTGACTCTTTGATTTTTTGTCGACCCAGATCCGGAGTCATTACATTTCCAATGTTCTGGTGCGTTGATAGTATATTTTTTATAGGAATAGAATATACCGGTACAGAAGATGCCTACCCGTCAATTATGTTTGATGATACGCCTGATCCCATCAATTGTCATCTGTATGGCTATGATAACTCCGAACCGGATCCAAATTGGACTGAGTGGTATGAATTCAGCGGTCCGACTGTGGCCGGTTATCCGGCATGGCGAGTCAACGGGGAAACAAAATCACCTTTTTGCGGATCCGGTTCTATGGTTTGGAATGAGCCGGATGGAATTTATATGCCGGATTTTGATCAGGACACGGTGTCCTGGTTGGATTATGCAGGGCCGACAGCCACGGCGAATTGTTTATGGTGGTATGACAGAAGATTTCCTGAATGGAATTTGGTTCCGGATGGATCCACAGTTACTGATTTTATTGAATCTCTGGCAACATTGATGAGTACCAATGTAGAACCCCCAATAGGAACAGATATTGACAGTCTAAAAAGTGGCGTTGAACAATTCTTGGGTCAGCGCGGACTTTTACAATTCCTGGACATTACCATAATAGACCAGCCCAGCTTCGATTACTGTCGCGAGCAGTTATTGGATACTGCGTGCGTAATTCTGTATTTGGGTGGCTGGCACGCCGATTCTGTCAAATATGAAACGCCCACTATCGATTGTATGGAAATCTATTGGTCCAGAGTGAGTGAACACTATGTTACACTGGCTGGCGTTAATCCGGTTGCCGATTACATCGGTATAGCCGATCCAAAGGAAAATCGCGCCGCCTTATTAGGATGGTCGGAACCGCCATGCAGAGTGGTGGGGGATAATCACAAACTCTGGGAAGGAGATCATAATAATGACGGTCTGACTATATCATTTGATGTCTATAATGTTTCCACCCAAGCTATTAACCTGGGCGGATTATGGAAACTTCCCGAGTATTTCTCATATTCCGCGAAATCTGCTGAAGGTGAAGACGGCAAAGATGTTTTTGAGCCTATTCCATTTAGAAACGGCAGTGCCGTTACCGTGTGGTGCGATGATGAACCGGGATGGTTTCAATATGGAATGACTGTAGCCGAAATTGAGGCGGCAGTTATTATCAGCCCGATCCGAAAGCCGGTTATTGGTAGGATTAGTCATAGTGTTGACGGCTATATTCCTGACGAAATTAACGGTGATCCTACCGGAACCTTTTGGAATGAACTCTGGCCGAATTATGAAAATGAATGGCAGTTAACCGCCTGGTCTGATAATGGTGATGGATATTTGAGTTTCTGCGATACCGTAGATATTATATACACGTCATCCGGATGGGTTACTCGGGAACATATCGAATGGGTTGGTCCCACGCTCAAATTATCAGATCTGGATGATCCGGGGATAATTGTCTATCTGGAAGAAATTGATCCCAATCCAATGGTTAAAATCATAGGAGATCCTGAGGGGTCTCGCTGGCATGAAGTTTATCCAGACTATGGAAAAATATGGGAAATCAGTTATCACCTCGATAATGGTGACGGCATTCTTGGCTATTTGGATGTCATTCAGATTTCAAAGGTCGATGGCCAGGAGTTTCTAGTTTATAATGTCGATGCAGTGGAAACAGATATTGTTACGACACCATTAATTGTGCCTGGTGATGAATATGACCACAACACCGATGATTATATACCCAATCTGCCCAATGGTGACCCGACAAATACTACCTGGCATGAACTCTGGCCGAATTATTGTACCGACTGGAATCTTACTGAGTGGCGTGATAATGCTGACGGCATACTCAGCCGCGGGGATTCGGTTAAATTTACAGGTCAATTTCTACCCGACTCTATTATCTGGAAACTTGTCGAAAAAGTAACACCGACAATAACCGTTTCGGATGGACAGGATACGTATTACATGGATTACATGGGCAATGCTCCTGATATATCCCCAATAACCGAACCGGTTGGGACCTACTGGCACGAAACCTATCCCCAATATTCTCATAGATGGTTATGCCTGGATTGGGTTGATTATGTCTATGATTTATCTCTTGGTGTTGGTGATAGTCTCTCTCTTTTAGAATTGGATGGAGATGACTCAGGCACGGTTGCAGTATTTGAAGTTGTAGATTGGGATACAGATATAATTTCGACCTATATTTTCCCAAACCCGCCCGATCCTCCTGAAGGAGACTTAAATCTGCATAATAATAATAGCTATAGACCTGATGCAGATCCCGTCGGTACGTCATGGAATGAATTATGGCCACAATATAATCAAAGTCTAACGCTGACCAGTTGGTTTGATGTTGACGGTAATAGCATGCTTGGCGTTGGCGACTATATTGACCTGACCGATGATATTACCGAAGCATGGAATAAGTACAACGTTGACTGGGTGGGCCCCACGCTTACCATTCTATTAGATCAGACAACCATTTATCTGGAATATATCGGATTCGATAAGCCTGATGTCGGCCCCATTGATGACCCCCGGGGGACATACTGGCAGGAGGTCTATCCAAATTATCCGCAAACTTATGTTCTTCTGGATTGGACAGATGGTGGCGGCGGATTCCTCGATAATGGAGATAGCGCCGTTTTTCGCAATGTTGTTACCGGCGAAGATATAGCGGTTAGTATTGATACCGTCAAAACCGATATTATTTTGACGGAAATTTCCAAAACCCCGCCCAATCCATTACCAGTCGGGACGGCCATGCATAATACTAATTTCAATCCGCATTATATGCCGGATCAGGATCCCAGCGGTTCGCAGTGGGAAGAATTTCATCCGATTCAAAACTGGCAGGTATCTGGATGGTTTGACAATAGCGATGGCAGTTTGAGTATCGGTGACTACTTGGATTTTTATAATCCGGTTTTAGGATGGAAAAAACTCAAGGTTGAATGGGTGGGGCCCACAATCCAAGTATCGCTTGATCAAAATACCTTATATCTGGATTATGTCGGATTTGATAAAACAGATATGAGTGATATAACAGATGTTATCGGTAAATACTGGCAGGAGATATCTGCCGCCGAGGGTACATATTTTTATTGTGTCGGTTGGACAGATGGCGCAGATGGAACGGTGGGAGTATTGGATTATGATGACAACCTGATTCTGCAGAATATGACAACCGGTCAATCCGCAATTTATCATATTGACGATCTTGCGACCGATATAATTGTCTCAGAAATTGAACTGCCTGATCAAATAGATGGTATTAATCTGCATAATCGGAATGGATGGAAAACGACCGATGGTGACCCAATAAATAGCAACTGGCATGAATTACTGCCTATTTATTGTCAGGATTGGGAACTGACGGGCTGGATTGATAATTCAGACGGTAAGCTCAGTGTGGGTGATAAAGCCAGTTTTAATAGTCAGGCCGAACCGGAATATGATGTCAGATGGTTGGGGCCGACCCTGAAAATTTCTCTGGGCGAGGACACTTTATATCTTGATTATCTCGGGGTTGACAATCTGGAAATTGACCGGATATCTGATCCGATCGGCATGTTCTGGGGCGAAGTTTTGCCTGAATATAATCAGATTTATTTCTGTCTTGACTGGATTGACGAGGGTGACAGTTACTTGGGCAATGGCGATGCTATAACTCTTCAGGAAATGACCGCGGGTGCAAGTGAGCAGTACGATGTATGGTATGTTCAAACCGGTTTGATAATAGGCGAATGCGATTGCGTCCCGGGAGAAATAGACGGTGTTCCGTCTATAAATATCCTTGATATAGTTTATCTCATCAACTATAAATACAAATCCGGTCCGGAACCTGTACTATATGAGATATGCAGCGGCGATGTGCAGCTCGACTGTGTTATTAACATTCTTGATATTGTCTATCTTATTAACTTCAAATATAAGAGCGGTCCGGTCTTACCAGTATGTGAGGATTGGACAACCGAATGCGGCCCATTAGGAAAATAAACCGAGGCGATAATTTTGAGAAATTGTATCAATGGTGATTCAAAACTGATAAAACTCAAATTTGAGGAAATTGATCGGAGGAAATATGAAAATTGTTAAACTGGCTGTCTCGTTAATTCTAACCCTTTTGGTAACAGCCTGGTTATTCGCAGACGATTTTTCCAAACCGCTTCACAAGAGAGATCTATCGCCTGTGGTTGAAAAATTGGATGTTATTCCAAAATCAGACGTAAGAAGCAGTTGTGATTGGCGATGGTATTTCAATTCCAGTGGATCTGGCATTGTCTGGAAGGTCCCTGATCCAACTTACAATACCCAGACATATGCTATGCGTTTTACATCCGAATGTCCGGAAACATTAATCGGTGTAAATGTTTACGTTTATAACTCTGAGGACGGTACTTTTGGCAACGATGACATTATCATTACCGTCTATACCGATGATGGGGAGGGATTTCCGGATATACCGTTAGCTACGGGAGTTGTACCGGCCGGAACATATCCTCAATTTCCAGCCCCAACTTATGTTGATTTTTCTTCTTACGGGCTGGTAATGCTCGGTCATTTTCACGTTGGCTTTTCTTCCAGCGGAGCCGCAGGAATTGACTATGAACGCTGTATATCGGATGATGGAACTGACGGCCTAAACAGATCATCTGCCTATGAAGCGGGAGCGTGGTATTCTATGCAGAGCCTGTGGGGAATAGACTGTAATTTCTTGTTTGATATTTTTATCTGCTACGAAGATTCTGATGGTGATGGCGTCGGCGATGATTGCGATAATTGTCCGACAGTAAGTAATGCGGATCAGGCCGATTACGATGATGAAGGTATCGGTGATGCCTGTGACAACTGCCCGTTTTATTGGAATCCGAGCCAGTATGACAGCAATTTTGACGGCATTGGCGATACCTGTACTTTTGACCAATCAACACCTTCCGGGAATGATGTTTCAATTGCACTGGGAAACGATATCATAATGACTTTTGAAAATATCAGCACCGGAGGAACGACGAACTTGACAGAAACAGCCACCGGGCCGGATCCTGACAGTCTTGAAATTATTCCGGTTTCTCTGCCAAAATATTATAATATGACGACAACGACAACTTTTGACGGATTAATTGAAATCTGTATCACCTACGACGATACTGGTATTGATAGCGAGAACGAAAATTTTCTAAGCCTGCTTCATTATGACGGCTATGAATGGATAAATATGACAACATCATTGGATATTGTCTCAAATAATATCTGCGGCACCAGCTCTTCGCTATTTATGGCCATGAGACAAGACGATCCAGAATCGGAGGCAACGATAATAATTGCGGAAGCATGTTTAGTATGCGGTGATGCAGATAACAGAGATGGTCGTGTAACCATCCTTGATGCGGTCTTATTGATCAATTATAAATATAAGGGAGATGCACCCCCTTATAATTACAATTGTAGTGATGTTAATAATGATGATTTGGTGAACATCCTCGATATAGTATATATAATTAATTTTCTGTATAAGGACGGACCGGCCCTGATCTGCCAGTGATAATACTGTTATTGTAACGGCCTTTTTAAAAATGTCTATTCTGTCGGTTGAGAAGAGTGGCGCCCGAATTTTATAACTAACTCTCAATTGGGAGCGCGTTAAGTATAATTCATATTATTGTCCTTTGTTTTTATTGTTAATAATTTCTCTATTTTCATTTATCTGTTGTAATGAGTGAGAGGGTTCAAAGCGGTATCAGTGAGCCGCTCTGTGCCAAAATCTCGGCCTATTGATCAAGAGGCAAATTGGTTGTATCGATAACACTTGCCTGCTCATATCGTTTGAAAATAGCTCGAAAAGAAGTTTCGCCCCTGTCGTCGAGAGGGGGCATATCCACACCCGTCAACAGTCGGGAAATTAGAATATCGTTTTGCTAAGGACAGATCGGTTCGGGTCCGTCTTTATATTTGTAATTTATAAGATACACGATATCCAGGATATTTATCGGAGGAGTGCCGTCGACATCGGCCGCCTCCGGAAAATCAGGGGCCGGGCCATCTTTGTATTTGTAGTTTATAATAAATACAATATCCAGGATATTGACCAGTTCATCTCCATTGGCATCACCGCAAACATACTGGCATAAGTCACCGATATTATTTCCATCGGTATCAATCTGATCGGGATTATAAATATCGGGGCAGTTATCGCAAACATCACCGACTCCGTCGACATCCACATCTGTCTGGTCAGTGTTATAAATTTCAGGGCAGTTGTCATCCGGACAGTCATTGGCCGTATAACCGGGATTGCCAAAACTATCATTATCGGTATCGGTACAATTATCGCAGGCATCACCGATATTGTCGCTATCGGCATCCAACTGATCGGTATTCGCTATATCAAGACAATTATCGCATAAATTACCGACTCCGTCGCCGTCATTATCATACTGGCTGGCATTGGGTTCTGATACGCAATTATCGCAGACATCGCCAATGCCGTCGGAATCTCCATCAGCCTGGTCATCATTGCTGATTTGAGGACAGTTGTCACAAACATTGCCATGCGCATCGAAATCATCATTGGCCTGATCGGGATTGTTCAATACCGGACAATTATCGCAGGCATCGCCTATGCCGTCACTGTCGCCATCGTCCTGATTATTATTTGCATGATCGGGACAATTATCGCACAGATTGCCATAGTTATCGAGGTCGTTATTGGCCTGATCAGTATTACTTACGACCGGGCAGTTGTCACAGACATCGCCGACATTATCGGTATCACCATCAGCCTGATCATTATTGGCAGTGTTGGGGCAGTTATCACAGGCATTTCCAAGCGTATCAAGATCGGAATTAATTTGGTCGGCATTACTTACAATGGGACAATTATCACAGCTGTTTCCCACTCCGTCATTATCAGTATCTGCTTGGATTGGATTAGAAATATCGGGGCAATTATCGCAGGCGTCGCCAATACTATCACTATCACTATCTGACTGATCGGGGTTGGAAACAACCGGGCAATTATCGCAGGGATTTCCAACACCATCATTATCGGCATCAGCCTGATCTGAGTTGGAAATGGCCGGACAATTATCGCAAGCATCCCCGACCCCATCGGCGTCACCATCAGCCTGATCATTGTTATTCACACCGGGGCAGTTATCACAGGCGTCGCCAAGGGTATCAAGATCGGAATTGATCTGATTGTTGTTGACTATGCTTACACAATTATCGCAAACATCCCCGACTCCATCGCTGTCAGTATCAGCCTGATCATTATTATCTATATTGGGGCAATTATCACACGCATTGCCGAGCGTATCAGGATCGGAATTAAGCTGATCTGTATTGCTTATTGTCCAACAGTTGTCGCAAACGTCGCCAACTCCATCAGCATCAACATCTGCCTGGTTACTGTTAGTGCTGTCGGGGCAGTTATCGCAGACATCGCCATAGCTGTCGAGGTCAGAATTTATTTGATCGGCATTACTTGTTGACGGGCAATTATCACAGGCATCGCCCAGTCCGTCGGAATCGAAGTCAGATTGGCTTGCATTTGTGATGCCGGGACAGTTGTCGCAGGCATCACCAAAACTGTCCTGATCGGAATTGATTTGATCCGTATTGCTTATTGTCGGGCAGTTATCACAGATATCGCCTAAATTATCAGTATCGATATCTGTCTGGTCGTTATTATAAATATCGGGGCAATTATCGCAAACATTACCAAGGGAGTCAGAGTCTGAATTGATCTGATCATCGTTCGTAATATCGGGGCAATTATCACAGAGGTTACCAAGAGTGTCAAGGTCATTATTGGCCTGATTCTCATTGCTGATTGTCGGGCAATTATCGCAGACATCGCCTAAGGAATCGTTGTCAACATCAGATTGATCGTCGTTTGTAATATCAGGGCAGTTATCACAGACATTTCCCAGACTGTCAAGGTCGTTATTGGCCTGATCGACATTGCTCACGGTCGGGCAATTATCACAGGCATTGCCGATACCGTCACTGTCGAATCCTTTTTGATCAGGATTTGATATGGTTGGACAATTATCGCAGGCATCGCCGACACCATCGCCATCACCATCGGCTTGATCGACATTGGCAATATATAAGCAGTTATCGCAGACATTTCCAATGCCGTCATAGTCCCGATCCGCCTGATCAGCATTTGATACCGTCGGACAATTATCGCAGGCGTCACCAAGATTATCTCCATCACTTGCCTGCTGGTTTGTGTTTGCGGTGGTTGGACAATTATCACAAACATCGCCGACATCATCGCTGTCGCCATCAGCCTGGTTCGAATTGGATACTGCTGGACAGTTATCGCAGGCATCCCCGATTCCATCACTATCACTATCCAACTGGCTGGAGTTGGCAATAGACGGGCAATTATCGCAAGCATCGCCAATACCGTCACCATCGCCATCCGATTGATTTGAATTTGAATTTGACGGACAGTTATCGCAGGCATCTCCGATTCCATCACTATCACCATCTAATTGGTTGGAGTTAGCAATGGCCGGGCAATTATCGCAAACATCACCAATCCCATCAGCGTCACCATCAGCCTGATCATCATTGATAATATCAGGACAATTGTCGCAGACATTACCAAGGCTGTCCATATCGTTATTGGCCTGATCTAAATTGCCTGCTGCCGGACAATTGTCGCAGACATCACCAAGCCCGTCAACATCGGCATCAGCCTGATCGTTATTGGTGCTGTCGGGACAGTTATCACAGACATTTCCCAGACTGTCAAGGTCGTTATTGGCCTGATCGACATTGCTCACG
>Ga0136651_10002000_pt1 | contig 11206 bp, 14 predicted proteins | sample Mar14236cmmetaG_FD_94867 | JGI IMG/M metagenome (GOLD analysis project Ga0136651, IMG submission 94867) | Marine hydrothermal vent microbial communities from Guaymas Basin, Gulf of California to study Microbial Dark Matter (Phase II) - Marker... ...
ATAGAGTGCTAAATGGATTCTATTTATTTGATAATTTACCAGTAGAAGATGATATAGAAATTGAAATATGGGCAAGGACAACAAAAGGAACAATCAATGTTCAAGGAGGAAGTTTAAGTATAGCAAAAACAAATTTCATACAAACAGAAGAAGTATATCCAGTAGAAATAGAATTTATGAATCCAACTTGTGGAGAAACAATGAATACAATACACTTGTATTGGAGAATAAATTCAGACATAGAATTAACAGATTACAAATATTTTATTAATGGAACAGAAAATCCAACAGACCCAACAACATTCTGTGTAGCAGATGGAAACAGCAAACTATGCAATTGGGGAGAATGGAGTTTAATACCTAACGAATGGAATTTAATACAAGTATACGGAGAAAACGAAACAGATGGTTCAACAAGTGATTGTAATTATTATTATGATACAAACAGAAATGGAATTTATTTTTCAGCAGGTGGTTGGTCTTGGATTCTTGTTCTTGGATTGTTTGTAATAATTTTTTGGGTTTTGTGGAAAAATCAAGAAAATGGAAAAGTTTAAATAGTTGAATGTGTGTTATGTAGTTATGGACAGTAGAGGTCAAATTAATGTTGCTGGTGCTGCAATATCTGCAATAGTAGGGATTATAGGAATTATAATCTTCGCAGAAGTATATGCAGGATTGAATACAACTAATGTATCAAGTTCAGCAGTTTCATTATTGAACCTAACCGACCTGATTTTAGCAGCAGTGCTAATAATTGGAGTTGTTGCAGTATTAACATATATTGGAACAAGACGATAAATAACACCAAGTGTTTTTTGTCGTAGTCAGTTTAAGCGGCTCTCGGAGAGAGTCGCTATATAAAATTAAATTTGAAGTGAAAGGAAAATGGCAATACCAATAATAGGAATAATTTTTTTAATAGGACTAATTGTGTTATTATTCGTATTAGGTGTTTCAAGATATAATGTTAATTCAAGTTTAGGATTTATTATTTTTGCGTCAGTGTTAATGATGACGACTTCAATGTTTGTTATGAATGAAGGAGTGCAACTTGAATCAGTTAGTGAAGTTAATCCTGACACTGGTTTAATAACTTATGAAACAATTTCTTATAATGTGAATTCTTGGGATTGGGTTAAGGTTGTAACTGATACTTTATTCTGGGGAAGTTTTGTTGGAATAGTTTTTGGGTTTGCTTATAATTTTAATCGGAGTAAGTCAAGGCGTGTTGTTGATGAGTGGAATGTATAGGGGGCTATTGAATGGGTTTTTTTGAATCCAGTGAAGCTAAAGAACAAAGAAGAAGTTTGGAGAAGCAACTTGATGTTCAAAAAGATTCTTCTGATGTTGGTTTGACTCAACAAATGGTTGAACAAGGTAGGGTTGCTTATGACCCTCAAGTTAGTGCAATGCTTCTTGAATGTAAGCGTAGATTTTTGCCTTGGAAACCGAATTATAAAAAAGGAACTATTGAGTTAGATGCAAAGTATAGTGGGCTTGTTGAACCTTTTGGAGAAGAAGCTCTTGGTTTTTTAACTGATGAAGAAAAATTGTTGTTGTATGATATTGACGCTAACCTTGGCGATGTTTTTGCTTATGGAGAAAAGTATGGTTTTGATGGAAACACTATAAGGTTGTTTAATAACATTGTTAATTTTAGGACAAGTTTTTTAGTGGGGTCTCGGACTACTGGGAAACCGCAGAAGTTGGCGAAGAGTTTTTATGTTCAGGCACAATCTCGTATTGAGCGGGGCAAACCAACTAATGGAAAGCAAGATAAGTTTTTAGGGATTTTTTAATGGGTAAATTTGTTTTGAAGGATTTGCGAAAGAAAGCAAGGGCTTTGCGTGGAGCAATTAAACTAAAAGCAATTATGAAAGGGAAACAAGGATTGTATGTTTTTTATTCAATTTGGTTTTCAACTATTAAAGAATACATTAAAGGGAAACCAAGTTGGACTTACCAACAAGCATGGAAACTTTATGTTATTCCTTTTATTCCAAGAGATTGGCGTTGCACAGACCCTGGTTTCATGGGTGTGAAAGCAAAAGTGCGTTGTAAAAAAATTAGCAAAGAATTGCGTGAGTTTGGGGAAGTTAAAGTTGGAAGTAAGCGTTGGCTTCAAGATGAATTATTACCAAGTTTTGAAAAAGATTTTTTGAATAAAAATATGGATTTTAATGCTTTGGGAGATATTCCTGAAGATAAGATTAAGAAGAAAGTTTTAGAATTAAAAAAAGGAAATAAATTCAAGGAGATGTTAAAATGAGTTTTGGAAGAATAAAATTGTTTGGAAAGAAGAAAGAGGAGAAAGAGGTTGTGCCGACAAGCACGACAAGTGAAACTATTTGGCGTGAAGTAAATTTGTTCATACCTGAAACAATTGCTCTTGCTGGTGCATTCATTTTTGTTGTTATAATGTTGTTTGTTTTGCGAATAATGAGTATGAATTCTCTTGAATTGATTAGAAGTAAGTTAAGTGAAGAAGCATATAATGAAGTTGCTGGTGTTTTAATGAACATGAATACTTTGTTTGTTGTTGTTGGTGTTATTCCTTTACTTGTGTTTGGGGCTTTTTGGGTTTTAAGATTCATTAATTTTACTCCAAGGAAAGGAAAGTATTTAACTGCAAGAGTAATGGACACTGGTGCAATTAGGTTGAGTGTTGATAGAATTAAAGATGGTGCGATTAAGTTTTCTCAAGGAATGATGGGGGACACAATGAAAATTAATAATCCTAAAAAGCATTTGTTAGAGAATACTGGAAAACCATTTTTGTTTTTGTTTGAGCACGATGATTGTAATGCGGATTTGAATATAATGGCAGGAAATATTAGTGGTAAGGCAAAGTTTGTGAATACGATTAATGAGAATTCTTTGGCTCTTGGGCGTAGAATTGAAAGGTATATGCAAGAGAAAAGCGATAACTTGTTTTCTAATCCTATGTTTTGGATTATGTTGGCTATTGCTGGGCTTGTGGTTTTGTCTTTGTTTTTTAGCTTGAAGAATCCTGAAACTACTGCAGAGTTGCTTGGCAAATCTGCTCCTGCTTTAATAGGGGGTTTTTAAATGAAGTCAATATTTCCTTTTGTTTTGTTGGGCATTGTGTTGTTGGTAATGTTTGTTGTTGGTGGTTTTAGTATAGTGGCATTACAAAATACAACTGTTGATTTAAATAATACTGAAGCAGAATTAGTTTCTTGTAATAATGAGAAACTTGTGTTGTATTCTGATAAAGTAAAGTTGCAGGATAAGATTGTTGAGTTGCAAGAAAATATGGAGTATAGTAAGCTTCAGGTTTTTAATGCAAGAAAAGAAAGAGATGAATTACAAGAAGTTTATAATAATGTGTGGTATGATGCAACTACTTGTTATTTTGCAAATGTTTGTGCATATTATGAACAGGATTGTATAGATTATTTTAAAGACCCTATTTGGGAGAATAAATTTGATGGTTGGACTGCACAAGAAATACATATTTATTATAGTAATTTGTGTGATGGTTTGATAAGAGATTGGGACGAATACCAATCTTTTAATACTTATGAGGTGGAATAAAATGGTTCATAGTGGTTCTAATGGTGGAAGGCAATGGAGTATTTCTGTTGTTGAAAAGTATGCTGGGCAAGAAGTAGTTGTTTTTTCAAGCAAGGATTTTGCTAAAAAAGAGTTTGGTGGAACTGGTTTTGAGCGTCCTGTTAGGGCTTTTTCTTTGTTTGTTGATTATTGTTTAAAATCTCAAAAGGTTAATGAGGATAGTATGCTTGGGATAGTAACTACCAGGTGTTTTAGTTTAACTGGATTGTCTCGTGGGTTGAAAAGAATTAGTAGTGTGTTAAATGAACCTTTATACAGAAAAAAAGAGTAAAGCTTAAATACAACTTGCGTAATTAGTATATTAGATGGCTACATATAAAATAGTGAATGGAAGATTTGTTAGAACTGACGGGCAACCGAATAAATCTTATTCTGGTCTTGCTCGTTCAACTCCAAGCGGAAGGAGAACTGTTTATTCCACTGTTCCAGATGTTGAAAAAATAAAAGCTTTTGAAAATTTAAAAAGAAAAGAAGCTTTGATGTATAAAACAAAGACAAGAGAACGAATTGATTTGTTTAAGAAAAAGAGGAATGAAGAACTTACTGGACAAACTCAATCAAGATACAAGAAGTATGCTACAATTGGGAGAGTTACTGAAAAGGGTTCTTCTAAATTAACTCAAAGTAGGAAGTCAAGTTCTTTGGCTGGTGTTGAAAAAGAAATTGTTGGATATAAGCAAAAAGCAAACATTGATATTATTAAAAAAACTCAAGATGAGTATTCTGAATTAAATAAAAAGATTGATAAAATTAATAAAGAGATTCAAGGTTATAAGCCAACAAAAAAAGTTGCACATTATGTTTCATCTTATGTTTATAAAGGCAAACCAATTAGTTTTGCTTCAGGACAAAAGTTTGAGAAAGAGTATAAAGAATACAAACTTGCTTTAAAAGATTATGAAGCAGAACAATCTGTTCCACAACAATTTCTTTTTCCAAATTCAATAGTTGCTCCTGGTTACAAAGTTGTCAAAGGAAAAATAGTTAAACAAGAAGAAAAGAAAGATTCAAGATACCCAGGATTATATAAATTATTAGGCAACAATTCAAAAATGGTTTCAGTTAGTGATATTGAACAAGGAATAGACCCAAGAATAAACCGACTCCAATTAGATAAAGATGAAATAGTAATTGCACCCGAATTTGTCACTGGAAAACCAGAAGGAGTAAAACTTGAAAGATTAACTTCTTCAAGTGCATTACAAAAAGGATTAGTTGGGACTGCAACACAACTATTTGTAGAGGAACAAGATATTTATAAAGGGCAAGATAGAATTGATATTCAAAGATTACCATTTTATGTTGCAGGAAATGTTTTAGAACCAGCAACAAGTTTAGGGCAAACTGTTGGGCAATATGTTTTTGATAAAGGGCAAGTTGAATACTTAAGTAAGAGTGGAGAATCATATTATATTAGTAGTAAAAAAGATATTGAAAAAAGAGTTGGCGATATAACTCAAAGTTTTGGAGAATCTTTTTCAAGAGACCCTTTAATGTTGAGTGCTGTTTCTGGTGTTGCTGGTGGGATATATACTCAAGCTACAACCAAACCAATCGCGTTCGGTTCTCAATTAGTTGGTAGCATGTTGTTATTTGAAGGTGCTGGGAGAGTTATTAGTGCTGGAAGAAATGTATTTGGTAGGGTTACTTCTATTGGAAAACAATATGTTCCTTTTGAAAAACTTGTTGCAAAAGAAGTTATGAGTGGAAAGAAATTATTTCCTGAATTTAGAGGGACAGGAAAACAATTACTAAAAGAATATAGGACTTCAAGTTATTCTAAAGCATTAGGTGGGAGTAGAAGGGTTTATTCTGCAACAGATTATTTATTTGCCCCTGGAAAAAGAACATTAACTATTGAAGCTGGTAGAGGATTAAGCAAAAGTGCAGATGTCCCTGGATTATATACTTCATTAAGAGGAGTTTCAAAATATTTTTTAAGAATGGATAAAGGATTAAAAACAAGATATAGTTTATTACCAAAATTAAGGCAAGGCAGTCCAAAAATTCTTTCTTTTGTTGAGAAACCAGCACAAATTCCTGCAAAACATTTAACTAATATTTCTAAAGCACAAAATTATTTTGGGAAAGTTGGAAAAGAATTTGTTGGTGGAAAAGGAAGATTAGGAACTCCTTATGTTTCTCCTGCTTTTGAGTTTGGGTTAAAGAAAGAAGCAGAAGCAGTTATTCAAGTTGCAAGTAAATTTAAGAGGAGTGGGTTAAAAGGAGTTTGGCAAAGATTAACTGGTTATTCTAAATACACTACTTATAAAGGAAAAGTAATTCCTATTTATGAATTTGAAAATACTTTTGAAATTGGAAAAGGAATTGCAAAAAAGTTTCTTTCTAACCAAGGTTATTCTTCAAGTATGGTTGGAAGTAGTTTTGGAGAAGGTGCAAGTAAATCAATTGGAAGTTATGCTGTTAGTGGATTAGCTGGTTCTTATACTTTTAATAAATCTTCTAACAAATATAATAATTATTCTAATAAAAGTTTAAGTAGTTTTGGAGAAAGTTTAGTTAGTGTTCCAAGCGCTGTTAGTGTTTCAAAAGTTTCAACTCCAATAAAACCAAGTTATCCAGTTCCACCAGAACAAAATTATGTTCCTTTAAACTACCCAAGTTATTTGCCTTCTTATGTAAAAGGTTTTCCATTGCCAAGTTACAAACCAATTGAATCTTCAAGCATAATACTTTCTAACCCACCACCAACTACTCCACCAACAAATATATTTTTACCAAGACAAGAATCTTATAAACCAAAGAAACAAGGAACTCAATTGTTTATGCCGTATGTAAGAGTTAAGAAAAATACTCGTTGGGTTAAAGCGAGTCAAAAACCTTTACCTTACAACATGGCTTTTAACCAAGGATTGTTTGTAGCAGACAATTCAACCGCAAGAACTGTTAAACTTGAACCAAGAGGAAGAACAAAAACAAAAATAATGGACGCTGGATTCATTAACGATTACAAGTTTAGAACAAGGAAAACCAAGTCAAAAATTCCTGGAAAAGAAAAAATTTTCGTGGAAAAAACTCGGTTCGCAATAGATACTATTGGAGAAAAGAAAGGTTTAAGTGCTGCAAAATTATTAAAGAGTTTGAGGTTGTTTTAAAGTGAGTTTTCTTGAATTGTTAATTAGTATTTTTGTTGTGATTCTTGTGTTGGTTGTATTCATGCAACCATTAAATATTTTGCGTGATACTGCTCACGATTCTGTTGATGGTGCTGGTAGCACAATGAAATATGGCACTGATAGTGAAGGAAATGTAATTGCTGTTGGTTCAAGCAGTGCTTTTCCTGATTTAACTACTGCATTAATGTATTTAATTGGTTTGGGTTTTGTCGGTGGTGCTGTTGTGTGGATTATCCGATTTGGCAGAGGGGGATTTTACAATGATGAAGAATACTGATTTTTGGAGTAAAATTCACGATTCAGAGATTGCTAAAAAGCATAAAGGACAAGTAACTAAAGTTAGACAAATGATTCAAGACGAACAAGGAGTTGTTGAAGTATATGTTTAAAAAATTCCTTATATTACTAATGTTTTTATTTTTAATTACTAATGCTTTTGCATTAACTTCTTCAGACGCATTTAGTTATTGGAATTTTGACGAAACTACAGGAACAACATTATATGACCAAAATGATTTAGCTAATGAAGATGGGACAAATGTAGGTGGGTTATCTATAAATCAACCAGGTTATATTAATACAACTTATTATGGTTATTCAGCAGGAAGCAAACACATAAATTTTGGCGATTCAAGTAGAATAGACCCTACAAGCACTGATGCTTATTCAATTTGTAGTTGGATAAAGAATGATGCAAATCCTGGAGGAACAATTATTGCAAAGGTTCCTGATAGTTGTGGAAAATCATATTGGAGTTTATATATTAGTGGTGCAACTGATAAACCAAGAATGTTAGTAAGTCGAGATTGTGGTGGGGGTGGCAATGCAGAAGGCGATACAGTATTATCTTCTGGAATTTGGTATTTTATTTGTGGAACTTTTGATGGAACTACTAATACTAATGGAATAAAGATTTATGTTAATAGTGTTCTTGATGGAGAAGCAACCTATGTGGGTTCTGGAACTGTTCAAAGTTCTGCTGAATTATGGATTGGAGATAACCCAAGATTTCAATCAGACCCATTTAAAGGTTGGATTGATGAAGTAACTTTTTGGGATAGAGAATTAAGTGAAAATGATATAATTAGTTTATATGGGAATAAAGATTTTTATATTGTTAATCCTAATGGCGATGTTAATTATAGAACTACTATTGATGTTAATTTTCTAATTAAAGATGCTACTGAAGAAAATACTATTTCTTCTGATTTTTATATTTCTTATGTTAAAGGTGCAAAAGAAACAAGTTTTTATTCAGATTCTAATATTTTAGATGGAGTTGGAATAGTTTGTGAAGATTATAATTTTTTAGATGATACTTATTGTAGTTTTAGCCAAAGTATTTTTATTGATGAAAATTATTATTATATTGATGGAAATATTTTAATAGGGGTGCAGTCAATAAATAGTTCTTCAGAACAATTTTATTTTTATCCGACAGGAACAACTGCTGATTTTAATTGGTTTATAGATAAATCTAATTCACAAATTAATTTGTATGATCAATCAATAAACACAGATGTTACTATTAATGATTGGAATTGGTTGGTTGATGGAAGCACAACTGGTTTAGATGATACTGATGCTCAAAACCCAGTTTATAGTGGAGCAACACAAAACACGGATTACAATGTTTGTTTAAGTGTTGGTGGAATAGGAGAAGATTCAAATTATTATTCAGATTCAATTTGTCAAACAATAAATTCTGGAAGATGGTATGCTGACTGGAACATAACAGTATATGACGAAAACAGCGAAGCAAAATTGAGCGGAGTAACACTAAATGTATCTGATGGAATAAATAGTGAAGAATTTACAATAGACCAAGACATTTATCTTAATTATGATGGAAACTTATCAACCATACTCGGAACAACAACAGAACAAATAACACTAACTTTCTCAAAAGATGGTTATGGAACAAGATACTACGAATTTGACGCAAACAAATATAGTGATGCAGATTTAGATATAAATTTTATGTTATTACCAACAAGTTTTGGAAAAAGCATTGAGTTTCAAGTATATAAACCTGACCAAGCAACACTATTCACAGACACTTATATTGAATTGTTTAATTGGAACAAACACAATTGGATTGCAAACAGAAGAAAAAGTGATTCGGAAGCCAAAGTAACTTTTTACATAAATCCAAATGATGCAAATTACACTATGCGGAGCAACGAAACAACAGATTATAATGCAACTGTTTTAACTGTAACAAAACCAAAAGATGAAGACACAGGAATAAATATAACAGGGAACTGGAAAATGAGTGTTGGCGGATTAGCGTGGCAAAATTACACTGGAATAACTAACTCGCAAGAAATACAAGTATATGCAAACACGGTTGATGAATATGAATTAAGCATAGTGGATGACAATTCAGATTATTATGAAAGAAAATACTTTGTTTCTTATACTGGCGGAACAACAGCAGAATCAATCCAACCATATTTAGTTCCAGTAAGTTCAGCAGTTTCCACAACAATATACACTATTGATGGTTACACTGGAAAACCTGTTCCTGGAATAGTAGTAATAATATACAAGCAAATTGTAGGTGTTGGAAGAGTAATTGTAGAACAAATTTCAACTGATGCAAAAGGAGAAGCACTAATAAGTTTAATTGCCAATGATTCTTATGAGTTTGAAGTTTATAGAAACGGAGTAAAACAAGGAACAAAAGATGTTATTGCAACAAGTGCAAGTATTTATATTAGTGTAGATTCAGTTGGATTCACAGAAAAAACTTTAGAAGAAGGTCTTGTTAATGTAAGATTTGTTCCATATTTAAGTAAATTAACAGAAACTGATACTGACTTAAATCAAATAATAACTATTGATGCACAAGGAATTAACCTTGATTTTACAAGTGTTTTTATTTATGTAACAAACACTGATGTTAATGGAGTAAGAGGAAATGATGTAAATATTTATTCAACTACAATTACTGAATTAACTAATTCAATTGACTTGAATACTATTGCACAAACCTTGGGCGGAGTAAGTTATGATACTAATGGAAAAATAATTGTTTATGTAGAAGTAACTACTTCTCAAGGAAAATATTACGATTATCACATTTACAGCCCAGTAACTGGCTTTGATTTTTACAAAGCAATTAACTGGGATTTACGACCAATCTTTGGTTGCACTCAAACAAACGACCCATTAATCCCTTGTCCAGGAATGCTTTTAATTGCATTATTAGTTAGTATTCTAATAACCGTTGCATTCCAAATGGAAACAGGAATGATGGGTCAAAACGGAATGGCAGGAATATTCTTAATAATTGCAGGAGTATTTACTTACTTTGGTTGGATTCCAATCGGCTTAATGGGAATAATGGCTGTTGGAGTAATAATGCTGATGTTAGCAGCAGGGAGAATGAAATACGCATGAATGACGCAGTATTAAGCAAGGCAATGACATTATTCTTCATATTAATAGGAATTAATGCTTTCCTCGTAATGGGTTCAGCATTATATGACACTACTGGACACCAACTTGATTTATTCTATGGCTTAAGTTCTGGAGAACTTGGGAGCGGAATAGAAGATGAAGCAGATGCGATAGATGTTTCAACAGGATTAAGTTTTAATAGTGAATCTCCAAGTCAAAACCAAGGTTCAACACCATTCACAATTTTTGGTATTCCAATCGGAATTGAGTTTTGGAATTACATTGTTATTATGGCACTTGGAGTTGAATTAGTAATGCTTAAATTTGCAGTAATGTTTCCAATAATTGCACCAATAACAGGAGCAATAAGTTTCTTTGGATTTGCACTAAAAATATTTGTTGGTGCTTACCTTGGAAGTCAATTGGCAAGAGCAATAGTGGGGAGATTCAGATGATGGGATTATTAATGGTTTTTTTAACTTCAAAGTTATGTAAGGATTTAAGTTTTTTACACTGGGATACAGTAGGAACTTGTTTTGTGGAACAAACATTGTTTGGAGATGTTACTTTACTTGGGATAATTGCATTTACTTTATTTGGTGGATTATTAATTAAATATAATTTTCCAATGACAATGTTACTTCCAGTTGGAATTGGCTTATCATATGTATTATACATAATGACTGGTGCAGATTTCTTTTTAGGTGTAATGTTGTTAGGATTAATTATAAGCGGAGCAATACTGATGATTGCAATTCTTCAGTATTTAAAGGAGTAGTGATAACATGGGAAAAACAAGAATAGATTATTATATTAACCGAAGAAATGCTCAAATGCGTAGAATACAAGCAAAGTATAATGCAAAAATTAATTCAGAGTTAAAAAGATTAAGGAGAAAAGGATTATTATAAAGGGGGTGGAAAATATGTATGACTTTACAGGATTGTATGAAATAGGTGGAATGGGAGAACCAAGCCCAAGAAGAAGAAGACCTTCTGCAAGAAAAATAAATAGAGCAACAAGAAAAAAACCAAGTGCAGCAACAAGAAGAAAATGGGGTAAAA
>Ga0136651_10002002_pt1 | contig 11201 bp, 13 predicted proteins | sample Mar14236cmmetaG_FD_94867 | JGI IMG/M metagenome (GOLD analysis project Ga0136651, IMG submission 94867) | Marine hydrothermal vent microbial communities from Guaymas Basin, Gulf of California to study Microbial Dark Matter (Phase II) - Marker... ...
AGAAGTGCAAGCATCGGTAATTGTTACATTTGGTGCAATAATGGCATCATTTTCCTTCGAAGGCGAGATAAATCTGCTCGGCCTATTGATTGTTTTCCTTGTTCTCAATCCCGCATGGGTTGTATTTTCCATATATCAGAGAAAGTTGAAGATAATGAAGATAAATGGCTGTTACAATGATGCAATAAATATAAGATTCTGGAATTTGGTTTTCACAACATTCTTTACAGCCATCCTCGTTTATTTCGTCGATAAAGAAAATTTCTTTGGTGCAATTGATATTCTGAAATACTGGTATCTCTTCTTCATTTCAATGGGTATAACATTCTTTTCATATGTGCTTTACATACGTGCCCTCGGCCTGGGAAAAGCAAGCGTTACACAGGCAGTAAAAGCTTTCACCATAATATTTGCAATCCCTTTTACCATATTAGCATCAAATTTTGTTCCAATAACCTTTTACGAATCCATTCCTCAACTCATAATAAAAATAATGGGAATAATACTTGTTGTAATGGGCGTAATATCTTTCGCTCTTACTGAAGTGAAGGCTTATATATTCATAAAAGCCAGGACAGGCCATCCAATAAATGAATTGCTGAATAATATATGGAGTGTGAAGGGCATAACAAGTGTTGCAGTTGTTGCTGGAAGATACGATTTGATTGCTAAGGCAAGAATGAGAACTCTCGGTAAAGGATATGAGAGGATAATAAGGGCTCTGGAGAAGGTTAGAGGCATAGAGTGGTTTGAGTGGGAAACAATACTCAAAGAATGGGAAGAGATTTAAATTCTCTCAACAAAAATTTTTTCAGCCATGCCCCTGCCAATCGACATCTCTCTTCCATCAATTGATATAACTACTGGCCCTCGTAAAGGATGTTTTGCAACAATTTCAACGATTTTCTCCTCTCTTATTCCTCTCGCCCTCAAATTTCGAACGAATCCAAAGCCACCCCGAATTGATACAATCCTTGCCTTCTCGCCTTCTTCAAGGTCTGCCAGAGAAATCATCATGAGAAAAGGAGAATGGAGATAAAAACTTTTAGAACGTTAATGCCCAATAGAAATAAAATAATACTGGAAAAACAATATACTTCATGCTCATAGCAGTTAGAGGAGAAAAAAATTCCGGAAAAACCTCATTTATTGAAAAGCTCATTGAGAGGCTTCACGACTACAAAATTGTGGTAATTAAAAGCAGCGAACATGCTACCGTAGATATACAGGGAAAAGATACCTCTCGCTATAGGGAGGCGGGGGCGGAGGCGGCGATAATATTGGCTGAAAAAGAAGCGGCCATTTTCCTCAATAGCATGAGGCTCAATGAAGCGATAGAATTTGCGAGAAAATTTATGCCAGATTTAATAGTTGTTGAAGGTTATAAAAAAGTTGAATCACTTGGCTGCAGGGTAATTGATGTGGAGGCTATGGAACATGAGAAAGTTATAGAGGAAATAGCGAAAGAGATAGAAAAAAGCAGGAAAAGAATATCCATTTTCATTGATGGAAAGGAATTGCCTCTTAACAGATTTGTGGAGGAAATGTTTTACAGAACTACGCTCGCCATGCTTTCATGTTTAAAGGGGGGAGAGGGAAGGGAGATAGAAATTATAATCAGAAATCATTTCTGGCAGGAGGGGCAGTAAAAAGTTTTCCTATTGTTTGGTTCCTGCCTGTAGAAAATGATATTGCCTCCGCATCTTTTGCATATTTTTTGGTTATATATTAGGAGGATGGGCTTTATTCCTCTGCTCTTCAATTTCAATTCCAGAAATTTTTTGCATAAATATCGTGTGTTTTCCATGAGTCTTTCTATTTCTTCATCAGATAGCTCCTTAACCTTTCTTTCAGGATTTATCATGGCTCTGAATAAAATTTCATTTCGCAGTATATTTCCTATGCCATTGAATATGTGTTGATCAAGCAGCAAATCACCAATTTTTCTTTCTCTTTCCTCAAGAATCATTTTTCTGAGCCTGTTTTTATCCCAGTTTGTTAGGGGATCGATGCCATATGAGGAATATAAAATATTTTCAATTTCCTCAGCCTTTCCAATTTCAATTATGGGTGCATTATATACAATGATATTATCTCTGGCAAAGAATAGAGTTAATCTCACGTGGCTAAATGGTTTGGAGTATTCTTTTTCAAACCTTATACTTCCATACATCATGAGATGTATTCTTATAAGATAGCCGTTAAAGTATAAGAGGATATTTTTACCAAAGCTTGTTGCCTTTGTGAGCTTTTTATTTATTAGGCAACGGGCATCAACATGCAGCTTTTTACTCCTAACAAAAATATCTTTCAGCACCTCTCCCTTAAATTTTCTTTCTATTCGGATAGCATGAAGGCGAGCTGTTGGCCCTTCAGTCATGCTGCATCAAATAACAGCCAAAAAAATATAACTTTAGTCATATTGCTTCTCATGCAGTGCAGTAAATGTGGCAATGAAGCAGTGACATTCATAAGGTATAATGGCACCTATCTATGCAGACAGCATTTCATTGAATTTGTTGAAAAAAGGGTGAGGAAAGAAATAAGGAAGCAGAGTTTGCCGAAGGGCGTTGTAGCCGTCGCTTTATCTGGCGGGAAAGATAGTATAGTTGCCTGCTACATGCTGTGGAAGATAGCAAAAAAGGATAGGAGCAGGGAAATTCATGCAATAACTGTTGATGAAGGGATAAAGGGCTACAGAGATGCAACAATAAAAATAGCCAGGAGATTTTGCAAGGAGCATGAAATACCTCATCATATTATTTCATTTAAGGAAGAATTTGGTTTCACATTAGATGAAGTAAGCGTTAAGAGGGGTGAGCTTGCAGAATGTACATATTGCGGAGTGTGGAGAAGATACTGTCTTAATAAAGTTGCTAAAGAAATAAATGCAAAGGCTATTGCTATGGGACACAATCTGGATGATGTTGCTCAGACAATTCTCATGAATTTTGTTAGAGGAGATGTGGAAAGAATGGCAAGAATGGCTCCTCACAAAAAAATTCAGCCCGGCTTAATTCCAAGGATATTGCCATTGAGAACAATTCCAGAGAAGGAAACAACGCTGTATGCCTATCTAAAAGGATTTGAGGTGAGCGAAGATGAATGTCCCTATGCCATAAGAGCAATGCGTGGTATATATCGCGACTTCATAATGCAACTTGAGGAAAAGCATCCGGGCAGCAGGCACAGCATATTAAAAAGCTTCCTCGAAATAGAAGATTGTTTGCATGAAAAATATGAGGCGGCAAAACTCAACCCATGTATCAAATGCGGGCAGCCTTCTTCAGAGCCAGTATGTATGGCATGTCAGCTTAGAGAAAAAATAAAAAGAGAGCATGAATAATAATCATGGAACTCTATGGTTTATGCAGCATTTGCGGGAAAGCAGGGAAAATGTTTTCCTGCAGGCTCTGCGGTAAAAATGTTTGCTCCGAGCATTATGATTTCGCATCCGGTATGTGCATCACATGCAGTCGAAAAACAATATGATTATATCACCACGGGAATTTCCTCCCCACATTTGCTACATTTTCTGCCATCGAGACCAACTATCTTTGCAGAAAATCCATATCTTTCTATGAGCAATTTACCGCAATTATGGCAGTATGTATTTTCATAATCGCCATGAGCAACATTGCCAAGATAAACATAATACAGTCCTTCCTTTTTCGCAATGGCATATGCTTCCATTAATTTTTTGAAAGGTGTGGGTGGCAAATTAAGCATTTTGTATTGTGGATAGAAGGCTGTAAAATGGATGGGTTGCATTTCTCCAAGTTCCTCAATAACCCACCTGCAGAAATTTTTAATTTCCATGGCATCATCATTTTTTGTGGGTATCACAAGATAGGTTAGTTCAATATGAACCCCCCTTTCTTTATACATTTTGCATGCTTCAAGCACCGGCTCAACGCTCCCCTTGCATATATGCCTGTAAAATTCATTACTCATTGATTTTACATCAATGTTTGCAGCATCGAGGTAGCGGGATATTTCATTGAGGGGTTCTTCATTTATATATCCGTTTGTTACAAATACAGTATATAAGCCTTTTTTCTTTGCCTCCCTTGCAACATCATGGGCATATTCAAACCATATTGTTGGCTCATTATATGTGAAGGCTATGCCTTCGCAGCATTTTTTTGCCCTCTCCACCGCCTCCTCCGGCAATATTTCTGCCAGCGGATAGTTTTCGGGCTTTACCTGGCTTATCGTGTAATTCTGGCAGTGAAGGCATTTAAAATTGCATCCTACCGTGCCAAGAGAAAAGACCGCGCTGCCCGGATAAAAATGGAAGAGCGGCTTTTTTTCTATGGGGTCAGGATATGCTGAAGAGCATGAGGCATATATAAGTGTATATAGCTTTCCTCCTTTATTTTCTCTCACCCCGCACAAGCCACGCTGCCCCTCAGCCAGCAGACAGTGATGAGGGCAGAGCAAACACCTTATTTTTCCATCCTCCTCCTTCCAGAATTTTGCCTCTTTTTCCACAGATTTAAAGGCGGGAAACTATAAATTTATTTTCATATGCCACTATTGCTTCCATTTCTACAGTCCATGCTGGAAGAGGGACATCGTATATTTTCACAATTTCATCCACCATTTCATCGACGGGAGATAAAAAATCACCATGAGGAAAGCCGCCTATTATGCATACCATTTCCTCCTCCATCACTTCATCCAGTTTCACCTTTTTCCCTTTCTCGCTAAAAAGAATTTTTTTGCCATCGAGCTTTTTCAGTAAATCCTCCAGCTTTTCATTTTTCATTTCCATCAATGGCTCATTATCTGGCGGAACTCTTCGATGCCGAAACAACTGCTCCATTAATCCTTTAAATCTGTTGTAATTCTTTATTATCCTTGTTTCAGGCTTAATATACATGACTTCATCATTCCTCGTATGAACATAGGTGCGAAGCATTCCCTCCTTGTTGAGTATGGAATCATGGGCTATTAAAAGAAAAACATGCACTATATCCGGCCTCCCTCTCCTCTGCCAGTTTTCTATGCCACGCATGGCTGTGTGGTGGAGGGAGGCGTCGAGGAGCATGCTTTTGCTCTTCCTCACAGCTGCATGCCTCCTTATTTTTGCTGGAACTAACTCAAGCTCGGCATCTGCAAGCACAAGATGCATCATGTTATTATCTCTTCCAGAGCATCTTCCTGTATGGCAAGTTTTATCTCCTGTGCAATTCTCTGGCCAGTTGATAGGCCGGGCTGTATTAAATCTGCATAGGGGCTGCCCGAAATGTACAAATTTGTTCCCGCAACTATCCTTGCAGAAATCTCGAAAACTTTTATTTCAAGCTCATCTGTCACAACTGTCTCAAGACAGAATGGCCCGATTATTCCTCCGAAAAGCTCCAAAGATTTCTCAACAACTTTTTTACCCATTTCAAATACTTTTGGTAGCAAAGATTCTCTTATTACAATGGGTATATTTCCCGTAACAACAAAGGATGGCTGTATGCCCATTTCCTCCAGTTCAGATATTGAGCCGAGACGATGAGCCTCATCAATATTTGCCTCATCTCTCCTGTCTATAGAAAGAACCTCCAGACTGCCTTTGGCCACTCTGTATCCATCTTTTTTGATGGGGGAGTAAAAATAATGGATGTAATAGCGTGTGCCTATCAGAAATTCCTGAATTATATATGGCTTTGTGGTATCTATTTTACGTTTAAAATCCTGATAACTTTTTGCGATGAAAAACCCTTTTCCTCCTTTAGCCCCGTAATATTTCACTATGACTGGCTTGTTTATATCTTTCGCATCTTCAATAATCTCTGGCATTTTTAAACCGGCTCCTTCAAGCCATTGCCTCTCCTTTTCTCTATCAGATTCCCATTCAAGCACAGCTTTATTCCCGAAAGTCGGTATCTTCAGTTTCAAAAAATTGTCCGCACCCATGTATTCAACGAAGGAGCCATGAGGCACAATTATGGCATTTTTTTCATATAGCTTTTCGGCATACTCATTTATTCTTTTATAGCTATCAACAATTATGAATTCATCTGGTTTGGCGAGAGGAAAGGCATCATAAAAGGCAGGCCGCTCTTTTATTGCTATGCCTATACTCCTGAATCCCTCCTTTCTTGCTCCATTAAAAATTTGAAGGCTCGAATGCGAGCAGGCTGTTGCTATTGAAATGTTATTTTTATCATATCCGCTGATTATTTCTTCTATCCCCATTACCCATTATATTCTAGCAATTTTTAAAAATTTTCTTTTACAGCCTGCTTCCCAAGTAAAAACTCATAAATGGATTTATTATATAGTATCATGAGGTTGTATGATATTATGAGTAGAATTGAAAGAGAACTTGATGAGTTGAGGAGAGCAATGGGAATGGTTGCTATAAAAAAGAAGCCAGCATGCGACATAATTGATGAAGGGGATAAAATTACCGTGCTAATCGATTTACCCGGCTTTAAAAAGAATGATATTGATGTGGAAATAGGGGAAAAATATGTTAAGGTGAGGGCTGAGAGGAAGGAAAAAGAAAGTAAAAATTACATGCTTCAGGAGAGAATAAGGAATTTCTACAGATTCATTGAATTGCCCGTAGATGTAAAGGAAGGAGAGGCAAAGGCAAAATTCAGGAACGGAGTGCTGGAAATTACACTGCCAAAAAGGGAAGGAAGAAAAGGAAAGAAGATAAAAATAGAATGATCGTCGCCATTTCTCCGGGCAAGGTTATACTTCTTGGTGAGCATGGAGTAGTGTATGGCAAGCCATGTCTTACTGTAGCTATTTCTTTAAAGGCGGCGGTAAATGTTGAAAGCAGTAGAGAATACATGGTAAATGACATGCCTCTCGATGAAAAAAAGCATTCATACATAAAGAAGGCGATAGATGTGGTGGGGCTGGATAAGCCTGTTTCATTTTCCACTTTTTCCCAGTTTCCTTCGGCGAGCGGGTTAGGCTCCTCCGCTGCCATCACAACTGCATGCGTGGCGGCGTTGCTGGCGATGAAGGGCATCGATAGCCAAGAGGAGGTGGCGAGGAAAAGTTTTGAAGTGGAGTATGAGGTGCAGAATGGGGCAAGTCCTAACGACACTTCAGCCTGCACACATGGAAAAGCCATTCTTACGTGGGAGAAGGAGATGAACGGATATCTCTGGAAGATTGAAAAGGAGGGCAGAAAATGGTTTGTATATCCTGTTGAGGCCAGAGAAATGAAACTTGTTATAGGGCATACGGGCGTAAAATCGAAGACACCTCTCCTCATAAAAAAGGTGAGAAAATTTGTCGAGCATTCATCTTTTGGAAAGGAACTTATTGAAGAAATGGAGGCATTGGTGCTCGAAGGCAAAAAATCGCTCGAGAGAAATGACATGGTGCGGCTTGGAGAAATAATGAATAAAAATCAGAAAATTCTTCATACACTGGGGGCAAGTTCCAAAGAAATAGAAAAACTCTGCGATGCAGCTATAAAAGCGGGTGCATATGGAGCAAAACTCACGGGCGCAGGAGGCGGAGGGAGCGTTGTTGCCATAGCAGATGATGCTAAAAGGGTGGCGGAGGCAATAGAAAGCAGGGGAGGAAAGGCATATATTGTTAATATGGCAAAAGAGGGAATAAAAATCTGGAAATAGAATTTTATATATCTTTGCCATTCCAGAAACATGAAAAAAGATTTAATTTCAATGCTGGAAGTGAGGGAGGACTTAGAAAAAATTATAGAGCATGGCATAGAAATGAAGAAGGGTAACTATGAAAAATTCATGGAAGGGAAAACAATGGCAATGATTTTCGAAAAATCGAGTACGAGAACGAGGGTATCCTTTGAGGTTGCAATGGAGAAGCTTGGCGGACATGCAATATTTCTCAGCAAAAATGATATACAGCTTGGTAGAGGAGAGACAATAGAAGATACTGCGAAGGTACTCAGCAGATATGTTGATGTGATAATGTATCGTGCTTTCAGCCATGAAAATATGAAGGAACTTGCAAGACATGCAAGTGTGCCAGTGATAAATGGTCTGGATGATGAAGAGCATCCCTGCCAGGTTATAGCTGATTTGATGACCATAAAGGAAAAGAAGGGAAGGCTTGCCGGCCTCACGCTTGTTTATTTTGGAGATGGGGATAACAACATGGCTCATTCCCTTCTCCTTGGATGTGCAATTGCTGGAATGAGGATGCGCATTGTTGCCCCCAAAAAATTCTGGCCCAGGGAATATTATGTGGAAAAAGCTAAGGAGCTTGGAGGAGAGGTTGAGATAGAAGAGATAGGCGAGGATGCTGCACGTGAGGCGGATGTGATTGTAACAGATACATGGGTTTCAATGGGTGATGAGGCTGAAAAGGAGGAGAGATTGAAGATTTTTAAGGGATATACAGTTGATGAGAAAATAATGGCTCAGGCAAAACCGGATGCAATTTTTATGCACTGCCTGCCTGCATACTATGGATATGAGGTAACGAAAGAAGTGGCTTACAGTAATCAATCAGTAATATTTGATGAAGCAGAAAACAGGCTATGGGCCCAGATGGCTGTGCTGAAATGGCTATTTGAATAAAAAATTGATTTGCTATATCAAACTTAAATCCTCCACCTCAACGTTTTCCACGCCCTCAACGCCCTTTATTTTTTCAATGAGTTCATCTGGACTCTGATCAGGTATTATTATTTGTAAAACAAGCGCCTTCAGCCCAAATGCAATGGGCTTTATTTCAGCATTTACGAGCTGAGCATATTCTGGCAGCACACCCGTTACCTTTCCTTTAAATTCTTCCATATCAATTCCCGCATCGTTTGGCATTACCCTTAATTTCATTCCAACCTTTCCCATTTTATCACGGCCCCTCAAATCCACATTCCGGACATTTATATTCTGCAGATTGACTCCTGCAAATATTGCATCTCTTTATGATATAGCCGCATTCCGGACAGGGGAACTGAACACAACCCTCTTCCGCCAGCCCCCGCCCGCAGGTGATGCATCGTCCTTCAATCATTGCTAAGGTATGAGGAAGGTATATTTTAAATTTTTGTGGATGTGGATGCGGACAACCGCTCCTGCTTTACTTCATTCATCTCCTGCCTTAATTGGCCAAATACTGAAGTGTTCTATATGTGCATCATTGATGCATCATCCATCAATTGCAGTGGAAATAAAGGGGGGTGAAGATGTTTGGCTACACCTGCACCTCAATGTTTATATATGTTATATTAATATTTTTGTGGAGGAAATTCTCAGGGCGCTGACAGAATACGCCATCTTCAAACTCGACAGAAAGGGCATCATTGAGGAAGCATATAATTTTGAGGAGGAAGTTGGGGGAGAAACGCTTTTAAATATTGTCAGCGAAGAGGATAGAAAAAGAGCAGCAAAACTTTTCATCGATGCCATTCAAACTGGAAAGGCAGAGGGAATAATAAGGCTGAGAAAAAATGATTCATATCAGATTTTTGATTTTAGATTTCTTAAAATAGAGGATAGCATTTATGTTATAGCAAAGGAGATAAGGAAGGAAAAGCCATCTTTCATAACAGATTTTCTCGGCAACGTTATATATGCAGGAGAGGAGTGGAAAGCGCTAGATGGGAAAAATTTATTTGATGTTGTTGAGGACAGAGAAAGTTTCATGAATGCAATAAAGACAGCCATTGAGGCAGGAGAATATGAGGGTAACGTATCAATAAATGAAAGGAAAGCAAAAATAAGGATAAAAGCTACGCAATGGCTGGAGTTTTTCATTGAAGAGGACATTTACCGGCTCCTCGAAGAAATATTAGATTCTAAAAACATTGGAGAAATTTTTGAGAGGATAAAAAAAGTCATGGATTATATAGGCATAGAATATTATCTGAGGCTTTTTGATATGGAGGCTGGGGGAAAGGGAGAGGCGTTTCATTCATTCAATATTTTGAAAAGAAGCGAGGTTGTGGGAGAAATTGAGGTATTTGAAGAAATCAATGATTTGCAACGCCAGACGCTGCAATTCCTTTCGATGGTTGCATCTAAAGCTATCGAGGGACTTGAAAATATAAATGCAATTTTGCAGGACTTTGCAATTTACAAGATAAATGATGATGGGCGAATAATTTATGTGAATGAGAAATTTGAAGAAGTAACAGGTTATAGGGCGGAGGAGATAATCAATAAAGTCATTGCAAATTTTGCAGAAAAAAGAGAAGAATTCATGAAAGAGCTTGAGAAAGGATATGTTGAGAATTTTATTGCAAAATGGAAAGGAAAGGGGAAGGAAATAATTGCGAAGGAATGTGCAAGGAAGGTGAATGGAGAGACTGTAGCCATACTTGAAGATGTAACATATGAAAAAGAAAAGGAAAGGGAGGCAGAATTTTATAATTCAGTGCTTCGCCATGACATATTCAATAAAAATGAGATTGCCCTCGGCTATCTTGGCTTGCTGGAAAAAACCAATCTCACCAAAAAGCAGAAGGCATATATACAGAAGATAAAGGAAGTTATTGGAGATGCAAATAAACTCATTGAAAATGTGAGAAGGGCCGAGGAAATAAGGAAGGCAAAAGGAGAGTTGAAAAATGTAAATGTGTGGCGTGTTGTTGAAAAAATATGCAAGACCTATGAGGAAGAGGCAAAGAAATATGGAATCGAAATTGAATGCAGCGTTGATGATGTGGAGGTAATCGCCGACGAATTTCTGGGCGAGATATTTTCAAATCTCATAAAAAATTCAATTCAACATGCAGAATGCAGCACTATAAAAATACATGGTGAAAAGGAAGGCGAGTTCTACAAAATTTATTATGAGGATGACGGAAAGGGCATCGATGAAAAATACCGCGATAAAATCTTCGAGGAGGGCTGGCGGCTTGGCGGGAGCGGGAGCGGTTTGGGACTTTATATTGTGAAGAAGCTTATGGTGAGATATGGCGGGAAGGTGGAGGTTGAAACAGGCGCTGGGAAGGGAATGAAATTCGTGTTGTATTTTAAAATGCCCCGTAAAAAGGGGAGGGCGGATTTCCTCAAAATTAGAATTTAATCTTCTTCTATTGGCTGGAGTGTGTTGAAGAGTTCTTCTACGTCTATAACAACGAATTTTGGATATGTGGCTGGAGAAATTTTGCATTTGAATTGGGTGGCATATGCGACGCTTTCCCTGCTTATCACTCCAGAAATTTTAAACGTCGCTTCCTTTCCCTCAAAATTTATCTCGCCGTCGGTTACTTCAACAATAACTCCTTCTGCCTCTATTTTTCC
>Ga0136651_10002003_pt1 | contig 11199 bp, 10 predicted proteins | sample Mar14236cmmetaG_FD_94867 | JGI IMG/M metagenome (GOLD analysis project Ga0136651, IMG submission 94867) | Marine hydrothermal vent microbial communities from Guaymas Basin, Gulf of California to study Microbial Dark Matter (Phase II) - Marker... ...
GATCGACATGAGTGCACTGGGCGCTCTGGATGCAATCAATCATCGCCTACACGAGCAGGGATTGAAACTTCACCTGAGTGAGGTCAAGGGGCCGGTAATGGACGGTCTGGAAAAGTCCGACTTTCTGCAACAGCTCAGTGGGCAGGTCTTTCTCACTCACCATCAGGCGGTTACAACACTCAAGCACGAAGAGATCGAGCCGTATATTATCTAGTGTACCTCGCCGCTTATAATGTAACATTATGAGTGACGAGGCACACCAGGTGAGGGACAGTAATGCGAAGTAATTGGCCACTGCGAGCCACTATTTTTTTATTTATTATTTTCCTGGTTGCTGTGTTGAGTTGGCTAACCCAACCGTTAGATGAAGACCCCTGCGCCAACCCCCAGGCGGATGTCGGCGCCGCCGTTCTGGCGGATCAGCCCGGTGAGCAGGATGCGCTGGTCAACCGGGCAATTATTCTCAAGAGTCATTGTGAAAAGGATTAATCGCTCGAGTTGAAATGGCACTCAGTAGGTGCTGCGATTCTGCCCGCGCTGCCAGATCTTCAGAAAGCTTTTTTCAATTGCTCCCTCAGCGGCAAAGCCTAATTTTTCCTGCCAGTTTTTCTTGTGCATGAACTTCACCTCGTACACGTCCCAGTCCGCCAGGTGGTCCTGTACGAAGCTGTCACTGGTGAGTATTTCATCAATCAGGCCTTCTTCCAGGGCATTTTGGCCGTACCAGACTTCGCCGGTGGCAACCTTGGCTATATCCAGGGTCGGGCGATTGGCGCTGACGAAATTCTTGAACAGGCTGTGGGTCTCCTCCAACTCCTCGACAAATTTTTCCCGTCCCTTGTCTGTATTTTCACCGAACATGGTGAGAGTACGTTTATACTCCCCCGCGGTGAGCAACTCGAAATCTATATTGTTTTTTTGTAGCAGCCGGTGGAAATTGGGCAATTGCGCCAACACTCCGATGGAGCCGAGCACGGCAAAAGGCGCGGCGACAATACGGTCGGCTACGCAGGCCATCATATAGCCACCGCTGGCGGCCACTTTGTCCACCGCGATGGTCAGTGGCACTTTGGCGCTGGTGATGCGCTGCAACTGGCTGGCGGCGAGGCCATAGCTGTGCACCATGCCCCCCGGGCTCTCCACCTTTACCAGCATTTCATCCTCACCCTGGATCTGCGGCAGTACCGCGGAGATTTCCTCTCGCAGGTTATCGGTCGCGCTGGCTTTGATATCACCTTCGAAGGCCAGTACATAGAGCCGCTTGCGGCGGTCTTCTGGTTCCTCTGCACCAGATTTTTTGCGCTTTTTCTTGTCGGCTTTGGCCTTTTTCTTGTCGGCCTTTTTAACAACTTTTTTTTGCGCCTTCAGGGTATCGTGATCGGTCACTACGTGTGCAATGCTATCGCCGATCTGCCGATATTTCTCATTGAGGTTCTTGATCTCGATGTGGCCTTCATGCTGTTCGGCCTTTTGCCTGTGGCCGAGGGATATCAGGCCTGCGACGATAATCAAAATGGCGGCAACCAGCGTCATGGCCTGGGCCAGAAAAAGACCGTATTCGTAGATAAATTCCAAACGTCTGCTCCAGTTAGTTCAAATGTTTGATGTAATGTTGTATCAGCTGTCCTGAAATTGACGAAATCGGCGGAGTCATAGGCAGGTCGCTGTAGTGAAACCAGCGGGCGTCGGCAATCTCAATCTCGTCACAGACAATATCCCCACCGGCATACTCGGCGAAATAGCCCAGCATCAACTGGTTGGGAAAAGGCCAGGATTGTGACTGAAAATATTTCAGATTACAGACCTCAACGCCCACTTCTTCTCGCACCTCGCGTATCAGGGTTTCCTCAGCGGTCTCGCCAGCCTCCACGAAACCGGCCAGGGTACTGTACATTGGTTGGGGGAAGTTAGCGTTGCGCGCCAGTAATAATTCTTCGCCGCGGGTCACCAGCACAATGATGCAGGGGGCGATACGCGGATAGTTTATGGTGCTACAGGGGGCACAGCGCATGGCCCGCTCGTCCGTATCAACCTGCATCTCATTACCGCAGCGGCCACAGAACCGATGATCCCGCTCCCAGTCAAGCAATTGCGATGCCCTGCCCGCCAGGGCGAATAGTTGCTCGTCCACCCTGCCCAGAATCTGGTAAAGATTGCCCGTTTGAAATTGCATGGGGTCGAGTTGGTCCACCGCGTCAATTTCCAGCGCGTAGCAGGGTTGTTCATGCCAGTAACCGAGGAAATGGCGGCGCAATACCGTCCAGTCGCCCTGCTGCACCTGTTCCTGCGCTATAAGGCACAATTCCGGGGAGCGCATATCGCTCACCAGGGCATCCCGTTGAAATACGATATGCAACTCTCTGCCCGGGGATTCAGGCGGCTTATTTTCAGGTCGGAACATGTGTGCACTCCCAGGAAAGTCAAAAGACCGGTTATAGTAAGCGCGCCTTGGGCCCGGGGCAAGGCGCAGAGCACATGAACTGCACTGCGAGGCCGGCGAAACCGGCAAATAATTGCGGGTAAAGCTTAGAAAACAACAGGCGAATAACGTAGAATGCACCACTGAATTTCCAGACAGACTTGACCTATCACCATGAACGAAACCGCAACCTCTGCCCTGTGGAAAAATTTTCTTGGCGCCTCCCCCAACTGGTACAAACAAACCATTGTTGCATTTCTGCTGTTAAACCCGGTGGTGTTACTCATGCTGGGGCCATTTGTCAGCGGCTGGCTGCTGATCGGTGAGTTTATTTTCACTCTGGCATTGGCGCTGCGCTGTTATCCGCTGCAGCCTGGCGGGCTGCTGGCCATAGAGGCCGTGCTGTTGGGTATGACGTCCCCGGAAATGGTATACCACGAGACGATTGCCAATTTCGAGGTGATCCTGCTGCTGATGTTCATGGTGGCGGGCATCTACTTTATGAAAGAGTTACTGCTGTTTTCCTTCACCAAAATCCTGCTCAATGTTCGCTCGAAGGTCATATTGTCACTGCTGTTCTCACTGCTGGCGGCATTCCTGTCGGCGTTTCTCGACGCCCTGACAGTGACTGCGGTGCTGATCAGTGTAGGGGTCGGGTTTTTCTCGGTTTACCATAAGGTGGCCTCCGGCCAGAAGTTCAGCTATGAGGGGCACGACCACTCGGTGGACGACTCGGTACACGAGCAACACCGGGAAGACCTGGAGCAATTTCGCGCCTTCCTGCGCAGCCTGTTGATGCACGGCGCCGTTGGCACGGCTCTGGGCGGTGTTTGCACCCTGGTGGGCGAGCCGCAGAACCTGCTGATTGCCAATGTCGCCCAGTGGGACTTCATCAGGTTCTTTCTTGTCATGGCCCCGGTCACCATGCCGGTTCTGTTCTGCGGCCTGGTGACCTGTGCGCTGCTGGAGGTGACGGGTAAGTTCGGCTATGGCGCCAAGCTGCCGGACAAGGTGCGTCAGGTCCTGCTGGAATTCCAGGAGAAGGAAGAGAGCCAGCGCAACACCCGTACCAATGCCCGCCTGGTAATACAGGCTGTCGTGGCCGTCATCCTGGTGCTTGGCCTGGCCATGCACTGGGCGGCGGTAGGCCTGATTGGCCTGATGGTAATCGTGTTACTCACCGCCTTTAACGGTGTGGTAGAGGAACACCAACTGGGAAGCGCTTTTGAAGAGGCCCTGCCCTTCACCGCTTTACTGGTGGTGTTCTTTGCCATCGTGGCCGTGATCCATGACCAGCATCTGTTCACACCTGTAATCAATGCGGTGCTGGCAATGGAGTCGGATGTGCGACCGCCGATGTTCTTCCTGGCCAATGGCTTTTTGTCCATGATCAGCGACAATGTGTTCGTGGCCACGGTGTACATCAACGAAGTGAAGGAGGCCCTGGATACCGGGGCGATTAACAAACAGGAATTTGACCAGTTGGCGGTGGCGATCAACACCGGTACCAACCTGCCCAGTGTGGCGACACCCAACGGGCAGGCCGCGTTCCTGTTCCTGCTGACCTCGGCATTGGCGCCGCTGATTCGCCTGTCCTACGGCCGTATGGTCATCATGGCCGTGCCCTACACCGTGGTAATGGGTGGCGTGGGCCTGGTCAGCGTGGTGTTGTTTATCTAGTGTAATGTCCTGTTTACACTAGCCAACCGGGCGCAGTTTTAATGCTTCGCCTCTTCGCGTTCGGTCAGATCCCGCCATAACACCTTGCCACCACTGCTATTGGCGATGACCTCGAGCTGCGCCTCATGGGCGGCAATATCCTCGGCTGATGCGCGAATCACCGGCAGAGGCTTGCGGTCCGGGGGCAGACGGATGATTCGCTCGCCCTGAACCAGGCCATCGCTGCCATCGCCGCCATTATCAGACAGCTGTAACGCCGTCTGGCCGCCGGTCATGGCCAGGTACACATCCGCCAGAATCTCCGCATCCAGCAGGGCGCCGTGCAGGTCGCGTTGTGAGTTATCCACACCATAGCGCTGGCACAGGGCATCCAGGTTATTGCGCTGCCCCGGGTGCTTGGCCCTGGCCATCACCAGTGTGTCAATTACCGCACAGGCATCTTGCAACCCGGCGTGGCCAGACTCCAGGCGCTGCAATTCATTGTTGAGAAAGCCAAGGTCAAAAGCTGCATTGTGGATGATTAACTCAGCGCCGCTCACAAACTCGATAAAATCTGCCGCGACCCTTCCAAACAAGGGTTTGTCGGACAGGAAGTCGTTGGTGATGCCGTGCACCTCAATGGCTCCCTGGTCGATCTCCCGCTGTGGATTAACGTACTGGTGATAGTGGTTTCCTGTCAACTTACGGCCTACCAGCTCTACGCAACCTATCTCGATGATTCTGTGGCCCTGGGATACTTCCAGGCCGGTGGTCTCCGTATCGAGTACGATTTGTCTCACGTCACTTCAGCCTCGTGCTGTCAGCGCCTGGCCCGTTACTTACGCAGTTCATCGATGCCCCTGTTGGCCAATTGATCGGCCAGTTCATTTTCACGATGGCCGCTGTGCCCCTTGACCCAGTGCCACTGGACCTCATGGCGCTGATTTTGCTCATCCAGGGCCTGCCACAGGTCTACATTTTTTACCGGCTTGCGCGCCGCGGTTTTCCAGCCCTTTTTCTTCCAGCCATCCAACCAGGTGGTAATGCCATTTTTCACGTACACGGAGTCAGTGGTAAGCGTGACCCGACAGCGCCTGGAGAGTGCCTTGAGGCCCTCTATTGCCGCTTGTAATTCCATGCGGTTGTTGGTGGTGTCCGGCTCACCTCCGTACAACTCGCGCTCAACCTCGCCGTAACGCAGCAGTGCCCCCCAGCCTCCCGGCCCGGGGTTGCCACGGCAGGCCCCGTCAGTGAATATCTCCACATATTTCAAGTGGCCACATCTCCTCACCCAATGGGCTTGCGTTTCTGGGTTGTCGGTGTCGGCGTGGGCGCCGGGGCGGGTTTAGGCACCAGTCCAATCAGGCGCTTACCGTGCGAACGTAACTGCAGGCGGGGTCGGTGCACGGCAGATACCTGCTTGATGGCATGCAGGATGTACAGCCCGCCAAAGGGCAAATTATTGCGCTGGCTCCACGCGTCACCGCGCATTAGGCACTGCCGCAGTTTGCCGCCTCCTGCGAGCGGCACACCGTACAGGCGGATAATATCCTGCACTTCACAGCCCAGCAGACGCAGCCAGTCAGTAAGGCGTTTCTCACCCACCGGATTGTGCCCTTTCCACAGTGATTGGTGCGACAAGCCGCGCAGGTAGGTATTTACACCCAACAGGCTATAGGGGTTAAATCCGATGACTAAAAGTTGTCCCTGGGGTGTCAATACACGCTGTATTTCACGCAGTACCTGGTGCGGGTTGGGCGCAAATTCCAGACAGTGGTGGGCAATAACCGTATCGATACTGTCACTTTCCAGGGGTAGTTCGTCAGCATGGGCCAGCAGTCCCACGCTCACACCCGGACGTTCAGCGACATAGATGCGGTGATTGATTGGACTGCTCTGGCACAATGGCCGCCCCCCTGTTATGCCCAGTTGCAGGATATGGTAGCCAAAGGAGGTGTCCAGCAGATCCTGCATGGCAACACGGGTCATCTCCAATAAGTACTGTCCGTTTTCCCGGGCATACCAGGATTCCAGTTCTGCCAAAATATCGGTACACTCGCTGTTCATCACAATATGACTGAGCCTGTCCTGTTCCCACTGGAAAGAAGAGTCTATATTACTGCATTTTCTCCTATTTGAAACGGTGTCCTATGCTTACCATCGCCCCCATCTCCGCTTTTGACGATAACTACATCTGGCTGATCTACGATCTGGCATCCCGTGAGGCTTTTGTGGTAGATCCCGGCGATGCCGCCCCGGTGCTGCAGGCCTTGCAGAAACTGGAGCTCACTCTTGTCGGGGTATTGATTACCCATCACCACTTCGACCATGTGGGCGGGCTGGCGCAGCTGCGCGCAGATTTCAATCCGGTGGTCTTTGGCCCCCGTAACCCGGCGATCGAAGGCATCAGCGAGGCGCTGGGGACCGGCGACAGCATCGAGGTTCTGGGAGAGAACTTTGAAATACTGGAGGTCCCCGGCCACACCCTGGATCATATTGCCTACTTCCACCCCGGTGATGAGCCGCTGCTGTTTTGCGGTGACACCCTGTTTGCCGGTGGCTGCGGCCGGGTTTTTGAAGGCACCCCCCCGATGATGCTCCAGTCACTGCAGTCCCTCGCCGCCCTGCCCCCTGCCACAAGGGTGTATTGCGCCCACGAATATACCCTGGCCAATCTTGCTTTTGCCCAGGCAGTGGAGCCTGACAATGCGGCGCTGAACCATAGGATGGACGCGGCGCAGGCCTCCAGGGCCCGCAACGAGCCGACTGTACCCTCCAACCTGGCCCTGGAACTGGCCACCAACCCGTTTTTGCGCTGCGACCAGGCAGAGCTGCAGGCTTCGCTGCGCTCTCAGGGGAAGCTGCAGGGCGAAACCACGGCGGACATCTTCACCACCGTACGCGGCTGGAAAGACAACTTTTAGCCGAAAAGTCGAGATTTCAGTAGTAATAGCACCTGAACAAAATAAAATGGTGTTACTGGAGTCAAACGGGTTAGTTTAATAAAAAATATATTTATCATGAAGTTAAAAGATATATCTATAGTAATTTCTATTATATTTCTACTGGCGGGCTGCCAATCACTGCCCTCCGGTTCGGTAGCCGAAGCGGGCTCATCTGTGCGGAAGGCAGAGCCGCAACCGCCCCTCGAACCGTTCTTCCGGCGAGATCCGGTGTTCTCCGTGCTGGAAAAGCCACCGGTGGACCTGTGGGGTCGCATACGGCGTGAACTGAGCTGGCATAGCTTACACAACGCCCAGGTGGGCAAGGCCCGGGATCATTACCTGCGTCAGTCCAACTACCTGCCCATGGTGGCGGCACGGGGCAATTACTATCTTTACTACATCGTAGAGGAAGTTGAGAAACGCGGCATGCCCATGGAAATCGCCCTGCTGCCGCTGGTTGAAAGCACACTCAATCCCTTCGCCTACTCCTCATCACGCGCAGCGGGCCTGTGGCAGATTATGCCCGCTACCGGTAGACACCTTGGGCTGGAGCAGGACTGGTGGTATGACGGTCGCCTCGATGTGCGTGACTCCACCCGGGTGGCGCTGGATTACCTACAAGCCCTGCATGCGCAGTTTGATGAAGACTGGCTGCTGGCCCTGGCAGCCTACAACTCGGGCAAGGGTCGCGTCGCACGAGCACGCAGGGAGAACAGGGAAAAAGGCCTGAAAACCGATTACTGGTCTCTCAAACTCCCAAGGGAAACGCGCAATTATGTGCCCAAGCTGATTGCCCTGACCCAGATCGTGGCCTATCCCGAGGCTTTTTCTGTAGAGATACCCTCCATCGCCAACGCACCCGCCTTCGAAATTGGTGATACCGGGGGGCAGCTGGAAATGACCCGGGCGGCAAACCTGGCCGGTATAGAAATCGACGCCCTGCGTACCCTGAATCCAGGACAGTTGCGCTGGGCAACATCTCCGGATATGCCGCCACAGCTGCTGTTGCCGGTGGGTGCCGGGGCCCGTTTCGCCACAGGGATCGCCGCTCTCACACCCAACGATCGCGTGCAATGGCAGTACTATCGTATCGAGCACGGGGACAACCTGATTGGCATTGCCAAAAAATTTGATACGCAGGTGGGGCTGCTGCGCGAGGTCAACGGCATAAGGGGAAGTATGATCCGCGCCGGTAAGACCCTGATGATTCCCCGGGGCAGCGCCTGGGCATCCAGCCTGGCCATGGGCACCGCCGACAAGGCGCCCACCGCCCGTGGGTATCAGGTGCGACAGGGTGATTCCCTGTACCGGATCGCCGGCAAGTTCAACGTGTCTATAAACGACATCATTAGCTGGAATGCCCTACAGCCCGACAGGTATCTGCAGCCGGGACAAAAGCTTACACTCTACGTCAGCGGCACTTAAGCTCCCCATCCAACCGGGAGCATGGGTTTCATCATGTGGAACATGTGGCCCGGGAAAATAAGCTTATCATCTGGCTGGCACACAATGCCTGATTAAGGTTGATTCCAGCCAACTCTGCCAGTATGTTGTGCACCTGCCCGGCCGGTATGTCTTGAAACTAGCGGCGTAGAGGCAGAACTGTCACAGATAAAGGAATTCTCGTAATGACCAAGACTATTAAAAAAATGACCAACACGACCCAAACCTGCCTGCTCGCATTGATGGTATTAGCGCTGCCGATGGCGGCACAGGCAGAGAACCATGAAGAGGAAGAAGCCACAGGCCGTGCGGTAGCGGTAACCATGGAGGCCGTGGTAACTGACATCAACCTGGAGACCCGCCAGGTCACCCTGAAAGGTCCGCAGGGCAACAGCGTGACACTGACCGCGCGTGAAAAAGTCGTCAAGCTCGAAGACGTCAAAGTCGGTGATACCCTGGCTGCAACCTATATGGCGGCAATCGAGGGAGAACTGCGCGAGCCCACTGAAGAAGAATTGGCAAACCCCTGGGTTGTGGTTGAAGAAGGCGGGATGTCAGAAGAAGGCGCAGACCCGGCAATCGGCGCTGCCCGTATAATTCGCGCCGTATGCACCATAGAAGGAATGAATCGCGAGTTGGGCGCTGTCACCATCAAGGATCCAAATGGCAAGCTGCACCTGATCGGTGGCGTAGAGCCCGAGAAGATGGACGGTGTAACCCTCGGCCAGACCATCGTGATCGTCTATGCCGAAGCGCTGGCGCTGACCCTGGAACAAAAAGCAAGCGAAGCCCAGTAGATACATATTCATTCGGCCGGAAAATCCAGCTCTGTAACGGGGTGCAAGTGCCCCAGAGCAGTAAAAAACAGGGCGCAGCGCAGGGGCTTCCCATCCAATGTACGCAGGGCGTCGCGGTAACACTGTAACTGGGCCCGGTACAGCGTACTCTCGCGCGCGACGAAACACTCCAGCGTCTCACCCTCCTGCGGCTGGCTGTTTTTGTAATCGACCAGCCAGCGCTCACCGCTCTCCCGGTCGATAAAGGTCCGGTCTATGATCAGGTCCCGGGTGCCCCGCTTCTCATCAGCACATGTCAGGGCCCATTCGCTGCGGGCCTGCTTATGTTCTGAAGACAACACCCAACGCCCCGCCCCGCCTTCGCGCAGCGATTGCATGACCGAGTTTGCCACTGACTCCAGGGCCTCAGTCAACGCTGCGCCCCACAACCCCTCACGTTGCAGTGCCACACGCCAGCGCTGGTGATCTGTATCAGAGACAGAATTCGGCAGCGTATCGCGCAGGGACAGTTCTTCCAGCGCCAGGTGCACGACTGTGCCCACAGCGCGCTCTGTATGGTTGCTGGCGCGGATGGGGATATTGTGATCCTGTTCGATCGCTGCCGTTTCTGCTTTGTCTACCAATGGTGTGACCGCTGGCGCGTCGCACAGCAATCGCGTCAGCGGTGGAGCACCCGGCAGTGCATCGGCGGCGACTCGCACCATCGTTGGTTCATGAGCGACCATCTGCTGTTCAAAGGTCGGCCATATGGGGCTCAGCAAACAGCGGCTGGACGGCGTACGGAAGGTCTCTTTCTTTTCATCCCAGGTAAGGCTGGCGGTGAGCAGTAGCTGGCCAATAGCCCGTGTCGCCCCTACGTACAACAGCCGGGTGCCTTCGAGAAGGGTTTTTTGCTGGCGTTGCTGCGCCAGGTAGTTGTATAAGGTGGGCGTGCCCACGTCGCTGTGATCGTCCGCCGCCAGTAAGAAATTGCGTTTGCCGTCCGGGCCGCTGTGCTCGTCCCATAATAGTAGCTGACGGCCGTCGCTGCGCGGTAGTTTGGCCAATTGCGGTATGATCACGCGGTCGAACTCCAGGCCCTTGGCTTTGTGCAGCGTCATCAGCTGCACCTTACTGGCCGGGTCGCCGCCACTCATATAACGCTTCTGCAGGCGTTGCTCCAGCCACTCGGCGTCCAGCCCGATACCGTCCATATCGGCCTGCTCCAGCAGTTGGAAAAAGCTCTCGGCGTCCTGTAAACCATCACTATCGCGCGCACAGGCCGGACCGCCCAGCCCTACCCAGGCCTGCTCGATCCATACTCGCAAGCCGCGTCGATCGCGCTGCTTCTGCGCAAGCTGCAGCGGTGGCAATAGATGTTGCAAGCGTTGCCTGCCGTTGGTACTGAGTATGTCGTGTAATTGTGGGCTACACAGGGCGGACCACACCGGTGTATAGCGCGGTGCCTCACCATAACTGGCAACCAGCAGCAGATCCGCCAATTGCAGCCCGCACCAGGGCGCGCGCAACAGGGCCATCCACGCCAGGCGATCCGCGCCATTGGCCAGGGCGCGGCACAGGGTCAGCAGGTCGGCCACCAGGGGAGAATGTGCCAGGCTGTCCAGATCCTGTGCGCTATAGGAGATATGCAACTGTTTCAGGCCGGCAATAATGGGCTGCAGGTGACTGCGGCTGCGACCCAGTACGGCGATGCTCCCACAGCTGTGATCGGCGCACGCCGCCGCTACATGCTCGCAAATAAAAGCCACTTCCTGGGCCTGCGCGTCCAGCCTGTCCTGCCCATGAAAGGCATGCATCTCCACAGCGGGCTCGATAGCCACCGGGCGCACGGCGGTGGCCGGCGTGTAACTCACCTGGCCGCGGTTGATATCGTTTTGCGCGGGGAACGCCCAGGTAAACGTCTCATTGACCCAGTCAACCACCCCCTCGTCTGAGC
>Ga0136651_10002004_pt1 | contig 11198 bp, 7 predicted proteins | sample Mar14236cmmetaG_FD_94867 | JGI IMG/M metagenome (GOLD analysis project Ga0136651, IMG submission 94867) | Marine hydrothermal vent microbial communities from Guaymas Basin, Gulf of California to study Microbial Dark Matter (Phase II) - Marker... ...
TGATACATCGTCTTACCGCCCATGGTGATCAAAAATCCGCATGGATTACCGGTATATTCGAGGCCGTCACCGGCGGCTGAACCATGATGCGCGATGGTCAGTTTGACACGGCCGAAGGGGAAGTTATAGGCGCCGCCGATATGCATATTATGCGCTTTGGCTCCTTCTTTGGCAACATAAACGGCCAATTCATTGGGGGCGATAATGGTGGCGTCGTTGGCCTTGGCAATCGGCACCGCATCGCCGAGATGATCGCCATGGCCGTGGGTCACCAGCACCCAGTTGACCTTGACATCTTCCGGTTTCATATTCGCCTGCGGATTACCGGTCAGAAACGGATCGATTATGATATTATTGTTGCCGTCGGTGGCCATGACACAACTATGGCCTAGAAATGTAGCTTTAAGCATAGTCTATCACTCCTTGATTTATGGATAATTATCTAATTTAATTTATTAAAATAATACTGTGAAATTCAACTATTTTTTTGAACTATTGATAACACCGCCACCGAGAATGGTATCGTCGTCGTAAAAGACAGCCGACTGGCCCGGGGTGACTGCCCGCTGACTCTTGTCAAAACGTACAGTTACTGTATCTTTCGCATGTGGTTCGATCCCGGCTTTTGCGGGTGTATGCAGATAACGAATCTTAACCTCGGCTCTAAATGGCTCCTGAGGATTATCAAGTGCAACCCAGTTGAGTTTTGTGACCTTCATTGAATCGGTGAACAAATCATCATTGTCGCCGACCACGACCGTGTTGGATTCGGGATCGATCTTTTTGACATATAGCGGTGTCGGATGAGCGATACCCATCCCGCGTCTCTGCCCCACTGTATAAAAAGCGACCCCCTTATGCTCACCGACCACCTCGCCGTTTTCTTTGACAATTTTGCCCGGTCTGAAGCCTTTGCCCCCGCCCCCTTCTTTTTGCTCCCATTCCTTCAGGAAGCGATGGTAATTATTGTCGGCGACAAAGCAAATATCCTGCGACTCCGGTGTTTTGGCAGTTTTGAGATCGTATTTGGCGGCCATTTCGCGGACATCCTTTTTGCGATATTCGCCCAGCGGAAATAGCGTTCGCGAAAGTGCCTCCTGAGTCAAGCCCCAGAGTGCATAGGACTGATCCCGGCTGTCATCAAGGCCCTTCTTTATGATATAGCGCGAGTATTTATCATCCTTTACTATCCGGGCGTAATGGCCGGTAGCGATAAAATCACAGCCAAGCTGAAGCGCCTTATTGAGAAGCCCTTCCCACTTTAGGTGGGTATTGCAGAGAATGCATGGATTGGGGGTGCGTCCGGCACGGTATTCCGAGACAAAATTGTCGATTACAATTTCCCGGAAACGATCGACAAAATTGAGGACATAAAAAGGTATGTTGTGGGCGGTGCATATCGACCTAAGGTCATTGATGGATTCAAGACTGCAGCAGCGACCATCACGGCGGCTCTCCCCGCCGACCTCGGCATAATCCCACATTTTCATATGGGCGGCGATGACTTCATACCCTTGATCCTTGAGAAGCATCATGGCGGTCGAGGAATCGACACCGCCTGAAACCGCTACCAGTACCTTCTTGTCCATAGGTCACACAAAAAAGGGCCGGAAAACCGACCCGTGATTTTCCCTGTCTAATGTACCTTCAGTTCGATTTCTCATATAACGGAGACATCGCCCGAAGCCGTTCGATTATCTCCGGCAATACCGAGATTGTATATTCGATATCTTCCCGGGTGGTAAATCTTCCCAGGGAGAAACGAATGGATCCCTGTGCCAGTTCCACCGGGACATTCATCGCCAAAAGAACATGCGATGCCTCGAGTGATCCCGAAGTGCAGGCCGAACCGGATGATACCGCGACACCTTTCATGTCAAGTGACAGTATAATCGACTCGCCCTCGATAGCCTTAAATGATAAATTTACAGTCGATGGAATCCGCCTGGCATCACGCGGACCGTTCAAAAATACATCGGGTATTTTGCTCTGAATTCCATCGATCAATAACTCCGACAATTCCGCCCAGCGTTTATGGTCATTTTCTCTAAGACTTTCGGCCAGTTCCAGCGCTTTGGCGAACCCGACGATGCCGGCGACATTCTCCGTCCCTGGGCGGCGTCGTTTCTCATGATGTCCCCCATAAAACAATGGTGTCAATTTGAAACCTTTGCGGATATACAGGATTCCGGTACCCTTGGGGCCGTACATCTTGTGACCGGTCATTGACAGCATATCCACATTGAGCTCATTGACATCGACCTTGATCTTTCCGGCCGACTGAACGGCATCGGTGTGAAACACGGCACCTTTGGATTTTACTATTTCCGAGAGCGATGCGATATCCTGTATGACCCCGACCTCGTTGTTGGCATGCATGATGGAAACAATTGAGGTCTGATCGGTAATCTTCTCCTTGAGTTCATCAGCCGAGACGATACCCGCTTCATCGGTCCCGATATAATCGGCTTTGAAATTTCTTTTCTCGAGAAACTTGACTGCTTCAAGAACGGCATGATGCTCGATGGCAGACGTTATGACATGGTTTCTTTTCTTTTCTTTATAGTAAGCGGTTCCCATAACGGCCAGGTTGTCGGATTCGGTTCCGCCGCTGGTGAAGTAAATCTCCGACGGATCGGCGCCGATTAAATCGGCGATTTTCTCGCGGGCCTCTTCTATGGCTGTTTTGGCCTCGCGGCCAAAATTATGTACCGAACTGGCGTTGCCATAAACTTCTTTTAGATAGGGGAGCATCGCCTCCAGCACTCTTTCGTCGAGCGGCGTGGTGCTGTTATTATCAAGATATATCTGCTTCAAAAATACCTCTAATTCAAAAACATCAGTTAAATTCCATAAATATATAAACTGGCTCGGGTTTGTCAATATTCTCCGAATTCATTAAGCCATACAGGAATACGAATAATGGATTAGAAAGCGTAAAGAATCGTGAAATGGATCCTGTCGCCGGAGTCGATTCCCTCGGATTTAATATGGCGGGCATAATCGAGCCGAATGGGACCGGCCGGGGAAATAAACTGGAAACCCAATCCAAAAGAATATGCCAGGTTGTTCAACTTTATATCGGTGCGATTGATATAACCGTTGCCTATATCGGTAAAAATCGATCCCCATAATTTTCCAATTATCGGATATCGGAATTCCTGATTAAAAATAACGATGATATCTGCCCCGCTGAAATTGCCGGCCTCGCTCAGTGGCCCCAGCTCGTTTTCCGAAAATCCGCGGACGGTGTTGGCGCCGCCGATATAATAGCGATCGTCAGTCGGCACCGTCACCGCATCTCCAGTCTCCTGCAAAAAGCCACATTTGAACCTTGTCGCCGATATCCAGCCCGGCCAGACCCGCTGGTAACGCGACCAGCTTCCTTCCAGATGGTAAAATGAATCGTCACCGCCGAGAAAGCCGCCTATATACTCGAAAGCAGCGCTGGTCACCGATCCCCGGGTCGGCACAAAAACATTATCACGAGAATCACGGACAATGCTCAAATAATATTTCCTTCTTACCGAAATACCCTCTTCTTCCTTAATTTGTTCTTCGGCCTCTTTACTGACCCCGTAAATATCCACCTCCTCATACTGCAACCCGGTCAGCAGTTTCAGATTATCCTTTACGTTCCAGGTCGTTGTCGCCGATATAAACCATGTTTGTTTGCGGTACGGTTGCAACAGCGAGCGCACCCCCGGCTCGAGCTGGGCGGTCAGTGTCAGCGGCATGCGCAGGCCCATAAACCAGGGTTCGGTAATTCGGATACGGTAGCTGTGTTCCTTCAGACGCCACTGGGTAAATATTACAAATGACGCCTTGGCGCTTAATTCCAGGTAGCGGGATCGCAAAAAATTGCGCTTGCTCCAGGCCCCGGAAAAAGACCATGTCAAATCCTTGATCGAATCCTGGGCGGCGCCGGTTTTGACGGATACATGATGCGGTTTCTTTTCGCGCAGGTTCAATATGAAATCGGGATTAAGGCGTTCCTCCATGGTCGAAGTATCCCGCACGGTACTATTGAGCCGCAGGGTAAAATAGTACCCGGTTTCAAGAAGATGTTTTTGTGATTTGAGAATATCCTTCCGGCGATACAGGTCACCTTTTCGGAAGGTCAATTCCCGCCGGACCAGCGAAGTGTCAAAATTTTCCGCACCTGATATTTGTACATCGCCGAAATAAACCAGTGAGTCCGAAAAAATATCGAAGCGCACGGCGGCATAATCGGTCTCGGCAGAAGTATCGATAACATATTCCGCTCGTCCGTACGGATAGCCGTTGTTGGCCAGAACCGATTTCATATCATAAGCAGCCTGCCGTAATAAAAACGGATCGACCGGCTTGCCGTATTTGAATCGCCGGGAGATTTTCCGAAAGTTACCATCAAGTTTGGGTTCGTATATTCCGTTGATATTTACCGTGTCATAATAAAATCGTCTTCCTTCATCGATCTTTATTCTGATAAGTGCGTTGGAATCCGGCAGAATCGGCTCGAATTGCTCGTTTATACCGACGCCGAGATACCCTGCAGACATGTAAAGATACTTAATCTCCGAGGTGTCCCGCATGACAGTTTCGCGCTGGACCCGTCTTCTGCGGTCAGCCTTGATCGCCCGGAAAATATCTGATTTCCTCGAAAATAAGATACTTCTTATTTTGCTGTCCTTAAAGTGAACATTGCCCTCGATTACGATTGAGTCGATGACCGGCTTATCGGCCAGCCACTTACTTATAATCTGTTCCTGAGTGTACTGTGCGGAAGCAGAAAGGCAGTACACAATAACAAGAAAAAAAGTATATATGGCGATTGGCATTTTCAACTCAATAATTCCAGTAAAAATTAAGGAATAGCTGGTAGAGATCGCCCTCGTCCGCCCGGCCTTCTATCATCAGAAATCTTTTCAAACGATATTCAAAACCGAGTTCATGGCCGGTTTCCACCGATAATGACGAGCGCCCATATATATACAGATTGGGAAGAGCATAGGCGCCCAGTGTCAACTGCGTCCCCAGAGGATCAAATTTGTCACCGTAAACCGGATCTATCTCGAATGTCTCCACGCCTAATGTCCGCGCCCCGATCCGTCCTACTTCAGATGATACCAGACTTGACAGGGCCGACGTCATTCGTCCGCCCACCTGTGAACCGGCATCGGCATTTCCCTCATAGTCTTCCAAAACCAGAAGTGTCAGCAGTTCTTCTGTACTGAATTGTGAACCCTCGGCCGTGGCAATCACCGGTTCATCGAGGGTTCCGGTTACATGAATTCGCAGCTCCAGATCCGATGTGGTCGATGATTCGCCGGACTGGTCCGGGGCAACACCGCGGATTTTCGTGGTGGCATAAATATCCAGATTCGGGTTGGGATACTCGATATCTTCGTAATTGATTGTCGCCCCCGGTTCTATCCTGAATGTCCGCCCGGCCAAAAAACCTTTGCCCCGCAAAATCTCCAAGGAGCCGATATACCGGTATTCGCCGTTTTCCCGAATGAAGTTGATATTTCCGGCGAACTCCGCATCGATATCATCGTTTTTAATCCAGATGTTCGACAGTGCTTCAAGATTAATATTAAGATCCCACGTATTCTCACCTGTCAAGGTCGAAAGCACCAGCCATCCTTCATTTTCCTCGGCGAAATTTTCCCGGTATGTTACTGATTTGGTTTTGATGTCGCCGTTCACAATCGGAGGTGTCAATCCCTGCACTTTGAAATCGGCTCGTTCGGCCAGCGCGGTAATATCGCCAAGTTCATATTTTACCGGGAAATTGCGGGCCGAAACATCGACATTGTAATCAAAAACATCGATTGATTTAATCACGACTTCGCCGCTGGCAGTCACGATTCCGGTTTTTTTGCCGTTTTTGCAGGTGGCCGAAACACTGTCCAGAAATATGGTCTGGTTGACCATTTTGATGTCGGCATACATATCTTGAAGAGGATATTCAAGGTCGTATGGTTTGAGCCTTCCCTCCCTTATGGCAGCGGTTCCATCAATATGCGGTTGGCGCGGGGTACCGGTCAGCCTCATATCGGCTTTGAATTTTCCGGTAAAATCCTCCACCTCATAGATCAATCGGCTGACAAGTTTAAGCTGCTCGTCATAAGCCGACAATTGTATATCCTGCTCTTCATCGAGGAAACGGTTTTCAACATTGGTAAATGCCAGGTCCATTGGATAGATTCCACTGGCCTTGTAATAACCTTTCTCACTTTTCAAAGAAACGGAGTCTATAATTATTCTTTTATCCCTGTATTTGAAACATGAGCATAGATCGCCAAGCCAGAGATTCTGATAAGTCAATGTATCCAGCGTCCCGGTAAACTTTATTTCCGGTTCGAGAAATGTCCCGCCCAGATCGGCTTCTCCCGAAATTAATCCTCCGATATCATACTCGTTGCTTATCAATCCCACCCATGGAGCGATTTCAATCCTGTCACCCAAAAGACTGAAATTCATACTTTCATCATAATTGATCCGGCCTTTTCCCTCAATGTAACCGACCGGTCTTGCCAGTCGGCAGTTGATGACATTATAACCCGTCGAGTCAATATCGATTCGGACAATGCCGTCATTGTCCAGAAGCAGACCCATAAAATCGACATAGACATTATCGAGGATCAATATCTGGGGATATGAAAGATAGTCGAGATTTCCATATCCAACCATACTGACCTGCTTGTTTACCGCTCGAGAACTGTCGATAAATACATACTGAGAATCAAGGTGCATTTTCAGAAATATGGTATCGTACGGCACTTCATAAGCCGTCCCGTTTACCAGATGGATATTGACCTTTCCTTCGCGATCAAATAGAAAACGGGCAATATCGAAGTCTATTGCGGCTTCACCGGAAAGAATTTCATATATCCATAACGAGTCGGATTTGAAGGAGCCGGCTATATTTGGATTTTCCAGCGCCCCGGAAACATCGAATACAGCCTCTCCCCGGCCGCCCATCTCCTCGATGAAGGTTTGACCGTTAAAAACCGACAGATCATCGAATATAGCGATGCCGGACAGTTCGATCGGGCCGCGATAATCCAGTTTGCCGGCGGCAAAAAAAGTATTGTTGTGATATTTTACGGCAAACTTGTCCCTGAAATTAATGCTGTCGGTGGTGATGGTCATATCCCCGATGATTTTGTGGGCATGATACTCGTCGAACCAGGATTCATCGAGGTTAGCCACAATATCCAGAACCATATCATTACTATGGAGACCGCGCCCATTCAGATTGAGGGCTCCGTTGAAATCAGAGAAATATGAGTCAAAAACCAGGTTATCAAGATTGAAGCTGTCCACCGTGGCCTGAAGATAATATTTTTCCGGTTTGACGGAAAAATCCAGCCCTCCCTTGCCGGTAATCCGACAACCATGAAATATGGTTCCTTCGAGGGTATCGAAAACCAGCTTGTTCTCGGCAAAATTAAAAATGCCGGAAAGCGAATCAAAATAGCGATTCATAAATGTGCCTGATACATCGATACTACCCTCCAGATACCCGTCAGCATAATTCATCTTACCGCTGGCGGAAACATTACCATCAAGATTTGCTTTAATAAATTGCGATAATTCATTTAAATTCAATTTTTTAGCATCAAGTTGAAGCTCTGTTTGAAGGTTTTCGTCAAAGACAAAAACACCGCCAAGGACAACATCCGACGAATCGGTGATAATCTCGACATCCTGGAACATAAGTCGATTGCCGGTCAGGGTTATGTTTCCATCAGCAGATAACAGATTAAACCGCTTATCGGACGAACGGAAATTAAGCCCTTGAATCAGCGCCGAATATGTTTTCTCTCGTCCGGAAAGCGAGGCCTTGAGGACAATATTGCTGAAGGTCAGGCTGTCGTCAGGTTTGAATAAGTTAAGTTTTAGATTATTCAGCCCGATTTCACGGACATTGAAATCAAACATCTCTCTTTTTTGCTCGGAGGCCTTAAGCGGGCGCGGGACAAGCCATCGCCCGTCAATTGATTGCATCAGGGTGAACTCGGCCGAGTCGATGAATATTTTCTTGAATTCGATGTGTCCCATCCAGAAGCGGCGCACCGAATATTCGGAAAACAATTCCGGTATATGCGCCATGGTATATGTCTCCTGGCTGTCTTCATAAATAATCCAAATATCTTTCAGAAGCAATCGCGATATGAAATCCCCGGATATCTCACCAATATGAACTCTCAGCGGAAGATTTTCGCCGATACGATTGCCTAATTCCCGGTTGACAATATACTCAATAAGATTAAACTGGAAAAAGGCGAGATAAAACGTCACTATAAAAACCAGCACCGTTACGGGAATCGACAATAATATTCGATACTTCAGTTTCATTTTTTCTCTTCGATTTCGGCGATAACCCTGACAGCCATTTTATAGGCATCATCACCGGCGATCGGCCTGATATCTTCATTGACCCTTTTTATAATCGACATCGTTGCGCCGACATTAAGACTGCCGAGAATATGCGAAACCAATTGACGCTCTCTTTTATCGACAATCAGGGCCGCCACTTCGGCTAACTCTCTCTCTATTCGGTTCATTCCCGGGCGGGACAGAACTTTTCCGTACCCCTCAAGCACCATCCATCGGAACAACTCCGGCGAGACGGACAAAAATCTCTTTTTCAGTTTCTCGAAATTTTTCCCATACACCACCCGGCATAATTTTATACCATCCTCATACCAGTTCTTGGCCTCAATCTCTGATATTTTTCTAATATCTTCATTATTTTCGATATCGCCATAGACTTTGTTATATACCAGGGAAGCTTCGATCATACGCGGAAAGCCCAAAAAAAGATAGCTTTGCAGGACAGTCTCGTAAATAACCAAATCGCCAACATCGAGTTGCTTCAGGGTCTTTATAACCTTTTCAGTGAGATCGGCATTGCTGACCGCGATTGCCGCTGACAATATCGCAACCAGACGCACCTGACGATCGTTTTCGATTGATTTCAGGCCCTTTATAATCCCCTCTGTCATTTGCCGGTCCAACATGAGGCTAATTATAATCTTTTTGTAAATAAAATGCCAGTAAAGTCATCAATAATTGCCCATTACCTCGTCTTTATCTGCCAAGAAAATGTAACATATAAAAAAAGCCGGAATAATAAAGAGCAATATTATTCCGGCCGGAAGTACAGAGAATCAAACATTAAAGAATTTAGGGAACTATCGGGCCTCCTCTGCTGTCATGACGCCCTGGGTAGTATACGTACTGTTTATTGTCCGCCTGTCAAACGGCAGACGCATAATCAGCGGACGATTACTGTAATTGTAGCCGCTACCGGCCAATTGTGCCGTGTTTCCAAAACTGCTCTGGCTGGCAAGCTGATTCATCAGGTTACGGATACGATTTGCCTTTGCCACCTGCTTCTGGAATACCCAATTCGACTGGCTGTGCTGGGTCAATACATGTGTCTGATCGGGCTGAACATCCTTATAACGATCATCCAGATACTCACCGCCCTGACCATTGTTGGCGTAGGTCGGAGGCTGATCCTGATTATCGAGGATACCCAAACCGCCGGAAAAAACGAAGGCCAGCACCAGACAGGCGGTAGCCATGGCGGGAATCAGTCTGCCCCAGCCGAAGATGGGTACACGCTTGGGCAAATATGCCCTGGATCTGGTTTCCTTGAATCGTTCCTGCGCAATCCGGTTCAACAACCGGGTGTTGAAATCATCAGAAACATGGTACTCTGGTAATGTATTCAAAGACCCGTTCAGCTCGCGAAAAACAGCCTCCTCGCGGCGACAACCAGCGCATCGATCCAGATGCTCCTTGACAGAAGCCTGTCCTCTGGCTGACAGCTCATCTCTACAATAAGCTGACAGGCAGGAGCGTACCTTTCGACAACGCATTATATTCCTCCATTCTGGGTCTCAACTTTTCTCGAAGCATTGCTCTCGCACGGTTGACTCTCGATTTGACAGTCCCGAGCGGTATATTCATTATTTTGGCCACTTCCTCGTAAGGGAGCTCCTGAATGTCCCTGAGAACAAAGGCCATCTGATATTTCTCCGGAATCGTCTTCAGGGCCGCTTCGATAGCCTTCGGGAGATTGGACGGCAACTCCATCTCCACTGCTATTTCCGACTCTTTGCCCTGCATATCAAAAATATCAGTAAATTTAAACCTCTTCCGCTTTCTCAGTTCATTCCGGGCCAGATTGAGGGCGATAGTGTAAATCCATGTCGAGAAGCAGTGTCTGAAATCAAATGAATCCCGATGCTGATAAACCCGGCAGAACGTCTCCTGGACGACATCTTCCGCTTCTTCGCTGCTGCGCAGCATCCTTACAATAATATTCATCAATCTGTCCTTATATCGATCCACAATCTTATTGAAGGCAACCATATCGCCTCCCTGGATCCTCTTCATCAAATCGTAATCTATCTGCTTTTCGGATTCTTTTGCTTTCACAGTTCACCTGTCTTTAATAGTAATACATTCGGCATTTATAAAAGTTCCCTAAATAGTTTCAAATAAAATTATAAGTCGTTGATATACAATAAAATCGCTATCCAGCAAAAAGACTCCAGGGATAGCCTATCATATATAAGATAAACCCTCCAATAAATAAAAGCAAGAGAGGAACGGTCAAAAGCCGGTAAACCGGACCCAGATTGGAGCGGAAATGCTCATTGGTCAAAATCAGGCAAAAATGAGTCGGCGAGAAGATCATTCCGACATACCCGGATATAAAGGCCAGAAATATATTGGCCAGATTTATATCGGGTTGATACAGATAACCCGCCAGAAGCGGATAAGCCACGCCGATAAGGGCAAAAAGAATCCCTGTCAACAAACCGGATATGAAGGAGACGCTGATAATCACCAGCTCGGCCGGAAATCCCAGTTCGGTGGTCAGTTTCGGCACCGAACCGACCGCCCCGGTTAGTTCCAGCATCGCCTGAAAAGACAGCACACCGTAAACAAGGATAAGGAGTCTTGGCGAAAAAGCGGCCCGGGCCGATTCTTTCAGAGCTGGTCTATGTGGCCTTTCGATTACAAGGAGTAAAATCAACGCTATAAGTATGGACAGAAAAAGCTCCAGATCGAAAATGGCATAGAGCAATATTGCCAGGATAATCGGCCAGATACGCAGGATCATCGATCCGAACGGCTCTAAAAACAATCCCTTGCCTTTATTATCGACATCGATCTTACGGATAAAA
>Ga0136651_10002007_pt1 | contig 11195 bp, 4 predicted proteins | sample Mar14236cmmetaG_FD_94867 | JGI IMG/M metagenome (GOLD analysis project Ga0136651, IMG submission 94867) | Marine hydrothermal vent microbial communities from Guaymas Basin, Gulf of California to study Microbial Dark Matter (Phase II) - Marker... ...
ATAATGAATCTTCTAAACCTTGTCAATACGAAAGTCTCGCCCTCCAAAAGTTTTTTCTCACCCATCAGTAACAAAATGAATCCAGTACAAATATAAATCTTTCAATCATCTCCATCCTTGCACATCCAGTCAAGTCAAAATATGGTTACAATCATATTTTTCCGTAAAGAATCACATGCCGGTTTACTAGCGTACGACCCCTGGTAATGTACGTGAGATAAGTGCTTTTAAATTATGCATTGAAAAGAGCCACACCAGAGATGCGGTAACTATTACCGATAAAGAATTTTATTCTGAAGATAACGCCAACCAAATGAAGGAGAATGAATTTCAATATATTACTCTTCTGGGGAGAAATAACACACTTATAGAGCACAGTTACTTAAGAAGCGGTGATAAATGTTGTATATCAAATACTATCGTTAGAGATCATATCAGCAAATACAAGAATCATGCTTACAAAAGTAAATACCACTCTGACGGTTCTTGTTTCAAACGCCAGCAGGAGTCGTTCTCTGTCCCGCAGTGGGGGTCTCACAAAATCATCAAAACTAAAGAAACCATTTCCCCAACCGATGCAGCACCAGAGAAAATGCTTTATCTGGCTTATTTAGATATCTTAAAGAAATGAAAAAAAGCCATCAGGGACTGGACAAAAATTACTGTCCAGTTGGCTATCCATTTCGAAGGAAGGTTAAACCTGGGGTTCTAATGAAAAGAGGTATTTACACAAAAAATGAAACAGTCTCCTTAAAATTGGTACAATTTTGAAATCCTTCCTCCTTGAAGAGATCCCTTTGGGATAATGTAGTTGTTAGAGCTTTTATCCCTGTTAAAAACCACTTACCGGATGGCCAGAAAACGTATTAACATAAAAACTTCTTTGTCCCTACCACTTCACTCCCCACCTATTCTCTTATATCATGTCATAAGTATCATCAAACTCCTTTATATTCTAAAACATTTTTAAACCTATCTTTATCCCCCATAGCTAACATTTTAAACTTTATACTGGACTTTAATTAACAAAATTCTAAATTTCAGTTAGTAATAAAATAGGGAGGAATAGATGCCATCAAAAAGTTTAACTCCACTGCTTTTTGTTTTAATAGGACTTTTCTCTCTTACAACACAGCAAGCTAACAGCGCAAACAAAAACGCTCGTGAATACTTATACGTGAAAAATCTTATCATTGTAAAATTCAAATCCGACTACCACCGAGATAAAGCTCTAAGCAAAATTTCCTCTGATCTTCAGAACATTACCCGCTCCACGCTGGAGGAGGAAAAACTCTTTGACCCCAGACATGTTAAAAACAAAACGCTCTATACCAATCTTGGGCTCGGAAATATTTATAGGCTAAAACTAAATCCAGGTGTGGACTCCAGAGTGATTGCCAATAAATTAAAAACGCTTCCTGAAGTAGAATGGGCAGAACCTGTCTACATCCTCCCAATGCATAAATCGCGACAAACTACTGAGGAACCCAACGACTCCCTTTATTCAAAACAGTACTTTTTGCCACAAATACATGCACCGGAAGGCTGGGCAATAGCAAAAGGCAAAAAAACAGTTCCAATTGCAATCATTGATACCGGAGTTGACTGGACACACCCAGATTTAAAAGACCACATCTGGATAAATCCTGGAGAGGATATTGACTCTGATGGAAAAATCACCGCGGCAGATTCAAACGGAATAGATGACGATGGCAATACTTTCACAGATGATTTTATAGGATGGGATTGGGTACATGGAGTAGGAGGAAATGAAGAAACAGATGCTGTAGATGATGAAGACAGCAAGGACCCAGACAACAACCCAATGGACGTCAATGGGCACGGCACCCACTGTGCAGGACTTGCAGCAGCAACTACAAACAATGAGATAGGAGTGGCTTCCGTATCCTGGGGTTGCAGTATCATGCCCCTCAGAATCGGCTGGCAGGCAAGAGATGGAAATGGTTACGGACGCTCAGACTGGATGGCACAGGCTTTCGTCTACGCCGCCAACAACGGAGCCAAGGTAGCAAGCCTCAGCTTCGGTCATTCTGAAGCTGTACTTGAGGGTGCACTATACGCTTATCTTAATGATGTTGTAATAGTGACTTCCGCTGGGAACGAAAACACTATAACAACATCCCCACTTTCACAGGTACCATGGGCCATCATAGTGGCAGCAGTTGACAGAAACGACAAAAAAACCAGCTACTCGAATTACGGTGGTGCAAAAACTATGGTTTGTGCACCTGGAGGAGCATTCTCTCCCGGTCTCTGGAGCACAACTCCAAACAATAGTTACAATAACCACAGCTATTACAATCCCTACAATGGGACATCCATGGCAACTCCGGTCGTTGCAGGATTAGCTGGGCTTCTGAGGTCCTACTTTGAAGACTATAAAAACTATCAGATATATTATCAAATCACCGAGACAGCTGACAACATCGATGATAAAAGACGAGATAAATATTGAATCAATTCCTGGAATCGAAAATCTTGGAAACAATTATTACTCTAATTCCGATGACCCATTCATTATAGAGATCAAAGACACGTACCCCCAGAACGTCCCGGCAAAACTGATAGTCTCCGGAAACGGTTTCTCAGACACCTTTAAAATAGAAATTCCTATAAGCCCAATGATCTTGTTTGTCGATGACCATTTAGGTGGAGGAGATGGCATAGACGTGCCAATAAAAAGCTATTATGATTCTACATTCAGAAATCTCGGGGTATCTTATCATTATTGGCTAAACTCTACCTCTCCGGATTCTGAAACCATTAAAAAATATCCTATTGTCGTATGGGGTTGTGAATGGGCGTTCCCTTCACTAGAAAAAACAGACCGAGACGTCCTATCATATTATCTCGAACAGGGTGGGAACCTTTTTATCTCAGGTCAAGACATTGGCTGGGACCTGTGTGACCCTTCATCAGAGAACAACCAGCACTATTATTCTTCAGGAGATTCAAAAACCTGGTATGAAAAATACCTGAGTTCCCGTTATATCTCAGATGCAGGGGGAATAAACCCACTTACTCCAACAGATTCTTCAATCCTTGATTTATCTTCTCTGGGTAGTTTTGAATTTCTCCAGCCTGGTAGAATCGAAAACCAATACCCATCAATTATAGAACCTCTTGACAACGCTTTCGCTATACTAAAATACGATAACAATAAAACAGCTGCCATCGCATCAAACAGACCATACAAAGTTGTGTATTTTGCTTTTGGGGGATTTGAGGCCATAAAAAAACAACCTGTGAGAATGCAGGTCATGCAAGATATTATTAATCACTTTAATAACCTCAATGTCCGAAAAACGATACTTGGAAATACTGAATCTAAAGGACCGTTCACAGTAAATTGTATCATCAAAAGCGATCAGCAAATTACAGATGTAAGTTTACTTTATAGAATTAATGACAGCGATTGGAATGTACGCAATATGACCAAATTAAATGACTCAACTTACTCAGCGGACATACCAGAAATAACCCAAGATTCTGCTACAATTGAGTACCGAACTCTCATTTTCCAAGAAGATGGCACGTACAATGCTGACATACCGCATAGATTTTACTCTGGTCCCGATACAGGCCCTCCAAGCATTACACCAATAGCGCCACTACCGGAATACACAATAAATAAAAATGGACCGTTCTACATTGGTTTGATGCTAGAGGATGATATAGGAATTGATACAAACAACGTAAAACTTTACCTAACTTACTTTACTGAAGGACAGAAAATAGAAAAAACTGTTTCTCTAAAATATTCTAATCAAAGCATATGGGAAAGTACGTTTTACATCGACCACACTTTACAAGAGGGAGACTCTATAAGCTACTTCGTGGAGGTCTATGACAATTCGAGCAATTCTAATAAATCCAGATTCCCAGAGACCGGGTATCTAACTACAAAAATCAGTAATAATGTGATAATTGATAATTTCGAAGATAACGACCTTATCGGTTGGTATAATCCAAGAGGAATATGGACAATATATTCTAATCCAAAATTCGTTCAAGAAGGTTCTAATTGCTTAAAAACCGGCAAAGAATTATTCTCTTATCCGGCCAATATTAATGCTCCTATAGAATATGCCCATCCTTTTAATCTAACCGGCCGCGAGAATGCAAAGCTACGCTTCCTCGTAGAAAGTATTCTAGAAGACGACAACGACACCTGCTACGTAGAAATTAGTAGTGACAACGAAACATGGAGGGCTATAGATAAAATCTATGGTAAAGGACTAAAAAAATGGGAGCTGCATGAGATAGATCTTAGTGATTATTGTTCAGAGGATACTGATCCAATCAAGCTTAGATTCAGATTCAAAACAGATGACAACGAGGCAAGTGTTCCCGGAATATTCATAGACATGGTAGAAATCTTAACAGACATTGTAGACATTGACACTGAGCAGCTTAAAATCAGCAAAGAGCTTTACATAAGCGATGTCTATCCAAATCCCACAAATAGCTCTATCTGCATCGATATCAGCGGTTGCAGAGACAAAACATTGTACATAAATGTCTATAATCTCCTCGGGCAAAATGTATTTAGAAAAAGACTGCTTCTAAAGACAAACAATTATAAGTTTACCTGGGATTTTAAAGATTCTAACTCAAGAAGAATTCCAACTGGAATATACTTTATTGAAGTAAGAACAAACAACTACAGAAAATTAGACAAGGTACTCCTGTTGAAATAACCTTATCCCATCAACACAAAAATTGAAAAGGGGAGGATTTTTACCTCCCCTTTCTTATTCTTACAACATGATAAATATAAGCCTCTGTATAAAGTAAAAGGGGGCTTTTTTTGTAGCCCCCTTTCCTCTCAAAGACTGAATCCTCAGCGATTTAATCGATATTTGGATTAATATTTCGCTCGCCTTCAGTTATAGGTAAATACTTCCATGCATCAGCAGGAAGATGCCAGAGACCCTCTATTCGTCTCTGATCCAGGAGTCTTAACCCAGTAAAGCACAACTCCTTGTCCTTTTCAACCATCAAAGTTTCCATATCTATCTCGGTAAGATCAGACAAACCGTGTGACTGTCTTACCTCGTTTACAAGATTCAACGCTGTAGTATTGTCTCCATTTCTCAAAGCGATCTCCGCAAGTATAAGGTTATTCTCTTGCCAAGAGATGAAATCTATCGGTGATTCCTTCTGTGGATACTTGCCCTGACGGTAATACATCACGCCATTATTCCCCATAATAGAATCTAATTTAACCCTGCTTGCTTCCAGTGGATTTTCGTCTATGTACTCCTTAAATCTCCAATCTGCCACACACTGGGTTCTACCAGCCCCAGCTTGCTGCCAATAGTAGTTATCGGACTCTGAACTATGCAGAGACTGAAACGGGGCATCTCCGCTCACCAACCCATTCTCAGCACAGGTTTTGGCATTGGCGTAGTCTCCTTTCAGCAAGTATATCCTTGCCTTTATAGAATTAATCACCTTCGTCCAGTAATCCTTATCATTCAAATGATTAACATGCTCCAAAGCTTTATCAAGCCTGACTAAAGCACTATCATACATGACATCGGAGGGTATAAAGGGACCATTATCAATAACACCACCACCTTCATCAGGATTTAACCCAAAATATGCAGCGTAGAAATATCTCGCTATACCACCATACAGGTAACCATTAAAAAGCGCATCCTCTTTAATACTCTCTTCTCCCTCTGCAAACTCTATATCCTCATTAACTCTTCTTATAAGATCGTCAGCAAAAAATCGCAATTCACCAAGATCATAAAAGGCGCCATCAACAGAATTGTTATCAAGTCTTATGTTACCCTGGTCTATCTCAGCAAAAGTCGGATAAGTAGCATTAGGAACATTCGTATCAAAAAACAGCTGGTCAGAAAGCAGGTCAGAAAGAACCATTAACACATCGTGGGTAGTTGCAAATCTTGTTTTAATTCCCAGAATAAGAAAACCAACCTGGTCTGGACTATTCAGTCTTTCATCTTCAACCCTATCTATAAGCGGATCCACATTAGAAACCCAATCTTCGCATGAAAGCAGGAACAAAAGAAATATAAAAACAAATGTTAAAGTAATTTTTATCTTCATATCACACCCCTCCCCTTATTTAGAATACTATCCTTATCCAAAAATTATAGGTTCTTGGATTCTGAAGTGTCAGAAAATCTTGCCCTCTAGAAAGACTCCTCGAACCATCAAAGTTCACTTCTGGATCAGCGCCTGAGTATTTCGTAACCGTGAGAATATTTCTTGCAGAAAATCCCACTACTAAGTTTGCAATACCCATATTCCTAGGCAGTATATCTTTAAAATCGTAGCTCACACCCAGCTCCCTCAACTTAAAATAGTCCGCATCTTCTACGAAATTTGCATCGTAGTTATAATCCATTTTCGCATATTTTTCCGCTGCTTCTTTGTACTCGGGCGTACCCCATGCAAGCGTATCAGTTGGGTCTCCATCCCAGTCTCGAATACCCAGTTTATCCTCCAAGTCATTGTATTCTTTCACATTAGAACCAATACCCCATGCACTACCGAGATAGATCGCAAACAGCTTGGTATTATTAAAAACTTTAAGATCCTTTGCCCAGTCAGCCATTACATACAACCTCAGGTTTCTAAGTATCCTCAAGTTACCGGATACCGAACCTGTATGCTTGGGGATAGGGCAACCAAGATAAACTCTATCCTCAGTTAGCTCAGGACCTATGTATCTACCCTTATCATCAAACTTCGCACCCAGCACTTTTTCTTTGTAGAACGCATGCTTCGGCAAACCAACCTTAATTACATTAAGGTCAAATCCATCGTATATTGGCTGGGCTCCACCAAGGTCCTTTACCTCATTCTCCTGATATGCATAAGTCATGTTAATATCAAACTGTGAATTTCTTGTCCTCCATAACCTCAGGCCAAGAACCGTTTCTATACCTTTTCCATCAGCTCTACCAACATTAAACGGAACCGCAGATGCAGTTTTCCCTGTAGAAGGAGCATTCCTGAAATCAATTATAGAATTCTCCGCCTTAGTCGTATAGTAATTCAGTTCCAGAGATGCAAAGTCTTTGTACTCAACCTCTATACCCGTCTCAAGCTCTTTAATTCTTTCCGGTTTAATTTCCTCATTACCAATAGCACTCAGCACTGCACCAGCCCCATACCCTGAGGGTTCGGCGGTCCAGAGAAGCGGTATTCCATCAAGCAATCCTGGTAGTTGCCCCGACTCTCCATAGGCTACACGAAATTTCAACAGATCAAACGATTCCGGCACAAAGCCGAATTGATCAAGCCTAACTGCAAAGCTTGCTCCAGGATAATAAATATTCGGTGATTTAAGTCCCAGAACGCTGGCATAATCTCTTCTCAACATAAAAGTAGCAAGAAACGTGTTCCGATAATTGATAGAATGTTCCGTAAATATTCCAGCTTCCCGCAAATGTGAATATGTTTCATCTGCAAAATTAAAAGATTCACCTGCACCAATGTTCGTTATAAGAGCAGTCAAATAATCTTGTTTCTCAATCCAGAAATCTCTAACCTTCCTTTCAAATAACTGGGCACCGACTCTAGAATACGCACTCAAATTACTGCCCAGTTTATAGTTGTATTGAACATTAAAAGTGTATGTCATATTTGTGTAGTTGTAATACTCTATATAGCGAGCTCCTTTTGGATAGAAAGCGTAACCATATCCATAAGGAAAGGTATTATCCTCTCTCAAATTTCCATTATCAATTCCAATACTGGCAAAAATCTCTAAATTCGTTATCGGCTTATAATCCATCTGTACTGAACCAAAATACCTGTTAGATCTCACAAGATTTTCAAGAGCAAATACAGCCGCACTATCCGTAAATGCCCATGGAATATTGGTCAGAATAGTATTCCCAAGAGCTCCAAAGATATTGTTGTCATTATAAGGCCTCCTGTTTTTATTGAGCACGAAACCGGAGCTAAGCCTTACTGTCATTTTTTCACTTGGGAACACATCCAGATTACCCCTTATCGACTGTCTTTTCATCCAGTTATTTGGAAGAATTCCTTCCTCATCTCTATCATCAACAGAAACATAGTATTTCATTAAACCTGTTCCACCATTAATGCTAAGGGTATGTTGCCTAAGCGCACCCTTCCTAAAAATACCATTAATCGTCTTATAAGTCAAAAAATCGTCCTCAGTGTACTTATACGATTGCTCATTCCAACCTGTCACATACTTATAATCAACCCTGACTGCCTTACCTGCCCCGGGAGCAATTGTTCCTCTTTTAGTAGTTATAATAACAACCCCATTGGAAGCATCTGTTCCATAAATCGCAGCAGCTGCAGGTCCTTTTAGAAAATCAATACTCTCAATATCCTCCGGATTTAAATCAGCCAGTGTGGAAAAACCCTGGCCACCTACTCCGTAACCCACATACTCCACGTTCGTTACTCTGATTCCATCTACGTAAATAATGGGCTGTTCATTACCATTTAAACCACCACCAGACCTAACAAAAAACCTGAAGCCACCGCCAACATTACCGGTAGCAGTCTCAATCTTAACACCAGCAACCTTACCAGTAACCAGCTGTGAAAACCCCTGATAATTAGTTAAAGACGTCAACTCATCCGCCTTAACATGAGATACAGCCACCTCGGCAACCTCTTTTGCCCTCTTTGATGCAATACCCGTTACAACAACCTCTTTGCCTCTGAACACGTCCTCTTTCAACCTGATCTCAAGATTTCTGTAGTCCTTATCAGGGGTACACTCCATCTCATAGTCGACATATCCAATAAAGCTAACTACCAGAGTAAAGTTTCTATCGGTTTCGAACCTCAGGAAAAACCGACCGTTATTATCTGAAGCTGTACCAACCAGAGTGTTCTTAATAAAGACATTAGCTCCAGGAAGAGGTTCATTAAGCTTGTCATCAATTACAATACCACTAATTTTCACCTCTCTTGCGAAAACAAAGCTACATAAAAGCAGCAACACAACAAGGATTACAAACTTCCACTTCCTCCTCATATTACCCTCCCTCGCTATTATACTCTTTCTTGAAGCCACACACTCACCTTAATAATTTAATATTTATAATTAATATTGCAATATTTTTCCTCCATAAAAAGAGGGCGGTAGTAAATAACCGCCCTCTTTAACCAGTATCCGACTTGCTTAATTCTGCTTATTTCATAAGAATCATTTTCTTCGTTGCTGAAAAACCATCTGTTCTTATAGTATAGAAATATACACCACTTGGGACCAGATTACCCTTATCATCAGTTCCATCCCACAGAACTCTATAATGCTTGGCCGGTAAACGATCGTTTACAAGTGTGCGCACCTTTTGGCCAAGCACATTATAAACTGATAATGTAACTTTCGAATTAGTAGGAATCGAAAATTCTATCGTGGTAGTAGGATTAAACGGGTTAGGATAATTCTGCTTCAACACAAATGCCCCAGGAACAGGTTCACCTACCGGCTCAACAGATAATACCGGCGAACCAAACCAGCCTAAAACTTTCTGCAATGGGTTACCAACATCCGTTAAGACCCAATGATATTTTGAGGTGGTGTCCGTAGGATCATAAAACGAGAGAGCTAATGGGTCCAGTGCCCAAAATACTGTTTTCCAATTCTCACCCTCATTATAAATCGCTACTGCTGCATCTTCATTATTTGGGTCTGTCATACATACATGTGCAGATGAAGTAGGAGTTAAATTATCGATCCAATTATAAAATCCAACTTCATAATTTGGATCATAAAACAGTTGTAAACTATCACCAGCAAAATCAAACAAATATCCCGTCAACATATCTCCTTGTACTGGATCAACTGCGTACTTCCATAAGTTATAAGACTCTGGAATTAGTTCATTTTCATCATCATATTGAGCATTAACATCCTGTGGTCCTAACGTTTCTATACCCAAATAATCCTTCTCAAAAGTACCATCAGGAAATGTCGTATCAGCATAATCTGAAATATAACCATAATCTTGGCCTGAAATAAATAGTCTTCTTGGAACTTCACTGGTTGCACCTTCTAACCATGTTTTATATATCTCACCAATGTTCATCGGCTTATTAACAGGTCCACCACCCATTATATGAACCACTATTTCATAATTCTCCAACAACTCATTTGAAATTGGACCATACTTTGCCAGCCATAAGTCATATGGAAAAACACCTGCTGTATCAGCACCATACCAGTAATACCATTCGTAACCCTCTGGTAAAGAATTGTCATCATAAATAAATAATGTTGGATGAACTGGTTTGTAAACAATGTAGGTTATTGACTTACTTTTAGACTCATTTCCATTTACATCGACTGCTTTAACATAATAGGTAATTTCAGAACCAGGCGTCTGTCCAGGAATTTCCGCGGTATAGACGCTATCAGTTCCTGAGGTGGTCATTTCTACTTCTTGCTCATCTCCACCATTAACGGAAAACACTACATAAGCATGGGCAACACCCATATCCCCACCAGTTGGGTTATCATCGAAAATCTTCGCAGAAATTTCAATTGGTCCAGTTGATAAAGTAGCATACAAAGTTGTCACATCCTGAATAAATGGTGGTATATCTTCATAATAGTGAACCAATGCCCAAACCATCCAACCATATGACCTTATATGCCAACCGGAATTACCACTGGTACCCACACCAGAATAATACTTTAGAGAGTGATATGGTAGTGCGGGCGCATCAGTAGCATAAAATCCCCAGCCAGCTGTTCTCTCTGTCGCTGCACAAATCATAAATGGTTCACTTTTTACATCCGGGACACCTAACAACTCAGTCGAAATTTCAATTATGGATGCTGCGTTGTCCGCTGTAATATTTATTGGATATCCACCGGTACCCATAGCTGGCCATAGCTCCTCACCCACAGGTGGTTGATTGAATGCCTCACAAGTACCCTGAATCCATGAGCCATCTTCAGCCCAATCTCCAAACCAGCCATTTGCATCAGTATAATCCGTAGAACTTATATTACCAAGATAATTTGATTTGTGAATGGATATTGAAGCTGTCCCCTCAAAATCGGCATTGTAAATATAAATTGCTTTAACTTCACATCCAGCTAATGGAACCATATATTGGGCACAAGTATCCCCAGTTTCAAATCCAAAACGTACATTTATCTCGCCATCGTCCCACATTAAATAATAATC
>Ga0136651_10002009_pt1 | contig 11190 bp, 14 predicted proteins | sample Mar14236cmmetaG_FD_94867 | JGI IMG/M metagenome (GOLD analysis project Ga0136651, IMG submission 94867) | Marine hydrothermal vent microbial communities from Guaymas Basin, Gulf of California to study Microbial Dark Matter (Phase II) - Marker... ...
CTTGGTGGGCTAATCGCCGTAGCCATATGCCCGTTAGTGTTCGATCCAGGTGGGCGCTGCCATCTCGCTGACGGTATCCCCGAAGGGCCCAGTGGTTAGCCGCACCCGTACCGGGCACAGGCAGTCGCCCGAACGAGGCGTTGGCCGGAAGGAGATTTCAAGCAGTCGTCCTTTCTGCCCTTCCAAATCTCTGAGGTGCACCTCCGATCACAAAGCAATGAACGGATCAAGATCAAGCGGCAGCCGGGACGGCTTCGGTCGCCCGGTCATGCTTTCTGGCAAGATAGAAGGGGTCATAGATCTCACCGGTCTTCCACAGATGGTGAAGAAGAACGGCCAATTTCCTTGCAACGGCAACCACGGCTCTCTTTTTGGCGTTCTTGCCTCCGCGTTCGGCCAGCTTCAAGCCCCAGCGGCGAAGATCACAGTCGGGGCCAAAGGGACCCAGGATGTATTGTGCGGATCCAACCAGCAAGCGGCGCAGGTAGGCGTCTCCAATCTTGGTGATTCGCAGTTGGGGGTCTTGATCACCGGATTGATCTCTGCGAGGCACCAAGCCCAAGGCAGGACCGACTTCCCGGCTCCTGCGGAAGCGATCCGGGGTTTCCAGGGTGAGGATATAGCCCAGGGCGGTGAGTCTCCCGCTGATAGTGTGGAGCAGCTTGGTCTCTGGGTACCGATCCTGGCAGAGCCGCTCGATCTGTTCGTCGAATTTATGTATCTGATGGGTGAGAGAGCCGATGGTTTCGAGGATGGGGAGCAGAGCCGTGCGTAACCGTTCGGGGATGGCAGGGGCAGCCTTGTGAGCGAAGCTATCGGCGGAGCAGGAAGGCAGCCTGGCGCCGGAGCTTTTGACGATGCCTCGCACATGATTGATGAGCAGCGTGCGGGAGCGGACGATGGCATCGCGTGATCGCAGCACGGCCAGGTCAGCCTGTGCTTCGGGCGATCGGTGGTGGATGGGAGAGAGTCGAAGATCCCCGTAAGGGGGGAGTTCGGGGTCGAGGCGAGCCAATCGGGCTAGGGTTTTCGCGCAGCATGCCCGGAGGGTGCGGCGTCGGCGCGGTCGCCTTTGCGAGGGTTGTGGTAGATTGCCCGGAGCTTACGAGCATTGGCGACCAAGACGTCGTGGCCCAGTTCCCTGAGCAGGTGGCTGGCCCATCGGGAATGCGTTCCGACCTCCATGGCCACCCTGCAGGGTTGAAAGGAAGCGAACTTGCGCTCGAAAGAGGCCTTTGTAGTGGGCAGGCGAGTTTCTTCGATCAGCTCACCGTCCTGATCGACGATGGTGATGTAGGAGAACCTGTCTCCCAGGTCGAGTCCCACAAAAAACATGCTATTCTTAATCATGGGTCGGTATCTCCTTTCTGGCAGCTACGAAGGTAGACTGCGCGTATTTGGTGAGTCCATGATAGGACATCACGTGAGGGAGGTACCGGCCTTCTCATTCCAATCTCGCTGAGGCGGAGGGGGCCATTGGGGCGTTTGCATGAGCTTGCAGCTTCCCTGGGTTCTGCCATAATCATCGTGCGTCCGCGCCGCAGCATGGATCGCAGCCATTTGGCAGGCCTGGCTGGTCACCTTGGATGAGATGCAACATGATGCTGGAATTGCATGTTCGCGAAGCCACCAAGGCAGATTATGGGGCTCTTTGCGAACTGTTCGATGAAGTGGATGCCTTGCATCGTGACCATCTTCCGGACATCTTTCAAGAGCCGGATGGCCCGGTTCGGCCGCGTGACTACTTTCGGGGGTTGATCCGCGATGATGGCGTGGGCCTATTTGTTGCAGAAGTAGGTGGGAGAATCGTGGGCTTTGTTCACGCAGTAATCCGCGATGAGCCCGCCTTGCCGATTTTCTTCCCCCAGCGTCATGCCGTGGTTGAGGGCATTGCCGTAAAGTCAGAGTTCCGGAATCGCGGAATAGGGCGGAGATTGATGGGTGCGGTGCAGGATTGGGCGATCTCAAACGCTGCGACTTCCATCGAGCTGAACGTGTATGAGTTCAACAAGGCTGCCATGGCCTTCTACCAGAAGCTTGGCTATGGGACCCTAAGTCGTAAGATGCGGAAGAGATTAGGCTCATGAGCAATTGGCCGCAAAGCTGTTTTCATTGGGAAATTGGCAGAATCGCAGGGCTGCAGCTGTGCAACGGCTCGTGAGGATGGATGCGTTTTGGAGCACACTTCGCGCGGCATGTCCCACGGCTGACCTGGATGGGGATAGGAGTTCCGGTGAGGAGCGGCGCAAGCGGCCCTTGGGGGAGTATGGCGGCATCCCCGCAGGTCCTGATGCCTAGGGCGCCACGTTTGCTTGTAAGGAGGTGAGAAGCTTGAGCCGATTGGATTCATATTGGGGAGCCTACTGAGTATCGAGAAGAGATCGATCCAACGCCTTGAAGGAGGGAGGCATATCATGGCCAGGGTAGCACGGGAGATGGTGGAGAAAGCCGGGGTAGACATCGACCATCTGGTAGAGCTGCTGGTTAAGAACGCCGCGGCGGAGCTCACCACCTATTACTATTACACGATCCTGCGGGTGAACTTGATCGGGATGGATGGCGAGGGCATCAAAGAGATCGCGGAGGTGGCGCGTGTGGAAGACCGCAATCACTTCGAAGCGCTGGTCCCGCGCATCTACGAATTGGGCGGCAAGTTGCCGGATGACATGAAGACCTTCCATGACGCCTCGGCCTGCCCGCCCGCCAGCCTGCCTGCGGATCCGACGAATGTCACCTCCATGTTGAACGTCTTGGTCGAGGCCGAGCGCTGTGCTGTGCGGGGCTACACCTATATCTGCAATATGACCGCCGGAAAGGATCACCGGACCTATGATCTCGCGTTGGCGATCCTCAACGAAGAGATCGAGCACGAGTCGTGGTTCTCCGAATTCCTGGGCGAGGGACCTTCGGGTCACTTCATGCGGCGTGGTGAGACCTCGCCCTTCGTATCCAAGTTCCTGAGGTAAGGCGCAAGCGGGGGAGGGAGGTCCGTAGCTATGCGGACCTCCCTCGTGACAGGCTCAAATTGATGGCCAGGGCCGATGGGCAAACGCTGCTTCACAGAAAAGGAACTTCGCGGCTACAACGGTGAGAACGGAGCACCGGCCTACATCGCCTTCGAGGGGAGGGTGTATGACGTCACACGAAGCTTCTTGTGGCAGCATGGCAGGCATCAGGCGCTCCACACCGCAGGCGCCGACCTGACCGCCGCGCTGTCCGAAGCTCCTCACGGAGCGGACCTGCTCGAGGACTTCCCTGTCATTGGATTACTAATAGAGACCGGTTAACGGGAGAATGGAAATCAAGAAGATCGGCTGCGCGTAGCATCCTGTCTTCTCAGGCAAGGTGAGGTGGTGAGGTCACTTGCATGCGCCACAACGGGCGCTTTGTCAGTCTTCTCCTTAAAGCGGCAGCGGTGCTTGTGGTTATCGCCGCGATCTATTCAACGCTTTGCCTGGCGCGGGAGCTGGCTGCGACGTAGGGGGATAGCGGGCTGGGTCTGGACCTGTCTCTAGTTGGGGCAGCCCTGGTACTCGTGATCACTACTATAGAGGGTCGGGAACTCGGCTCGGCGCGGTTAAGGCCATCATCGGCCTGGGAAGTGCGGCAACCTATCTGCTCGTGTTTACCCGGATGGCCATCCCGGCGGAACATCCTCACCTGGTGGAGTATGGGGTCGTAGCCATCATCGTGAAAGAAGCCCTTGTTGATCGAGCGAAGCAGTGGTGCCGCGTGCCTACGTCTGCGGAAGGAGGTCTCTTCCCATGAGCTGACCGTGGGAGGGGACGGGGAGGCAATCTGGATGCGACAACCTTCGGGCTTTGTGCCCATTCGATTCCGGCTCGCCGGGCGGATACTGACTGGCCTCGGGGTGGCCGGGCTGCTCATCATCTCCATCGTGGCGCTCGCATGTGGTCGCTCGGTTGCGTGGCCCTTGTCGGCCGCGAGCGCAATTGCAGTCCTTGTGGGGCTCTACCTGCTCTTCGTTGTGCCTAAGGAGGGGGAATAGCGCCTTAGCGGCGTTCCTACAGAATCCTCTGGCACGGCCAGGTTTGGCAGGGGCCAATCGGGTTGCGGTGCTTGTGGGTATACTCATCTTCATGATGGCGGGCGCGCTTGTCAACCGGGTGTGTCTCTGGACGCACTGAGATCTCAGCAGGAAGAGGCCCGCCCAGCAACCCTGCGCGGGCTGTTGCTCCCAATGGATAGCTGGCCCCAGGAGTGTGGGCCTTTTCCGTTTGCCACCTTCGCAGTACCATGAGCAAAGTCACGTTTCCATTGTTGTACGGAGTCGATCGAAGGAGGATGCTGCCGTGAAACGGACTGCCTTCGTTCTCACCTTGCTGCTGGTCGCTTCGCTTGCATGCAATCTAGGATCTGCAATGCGGCAAGCCAGCCAGAGTCCTGAGTCCGGCGCCAGCGGCCCAGGGATCGGCACGCCCTGCGTGGGCGCAGGCTGTGGCGATGACCAGGTTGCCCAAGGCATAGGCGAGGAGCTTGAGGAAACGGAGCGTGGAACTGGGCCAATCTCCTCCGCCGACGGAGGATCGGCGGTGCTCTATAACCTGGCGGAGAATGCCGTGCTGGCGATGGAGATCCCCGGCCTAGAGTGCTCAACGATGGGCTTCTTGCGCTTCGAGGGTGCCGGGGTGGTCTGGCCGGAAAGCGGACAGGAACGGGCGCTACCGGTGCGGGACTATATGGTGAGCCCCGTGACGGCCGCAACGTTGGACCGCTATTTCTATATTAGTGCGCCTGAGCAACCGGTCAAAGATTACATGGGGATGCCGGTGCCGGATTGGGATGTGCCCGGACAGACTCTCTGGGGCGCGGCGTTCGCGGGCGGGGATGCAGAAGTCGTCGCCGCTCCTTCCGAAGCAGGTTTTCCAGGTGATGTTGCGGTTTCGCCAGATGGGCGTTTCCTGCTCTATCCGCTCACGGATTTGAGCCGGAGCGGTGGGCCGGATCCGACGGGTGGCCTGTTGGAGGGGAAGTTCAACACCTTCCTGAGCGACTCGAGCCTCGTGGTTCTGGACCTTTCAAACGGGGAGAAGAGGACTCTGTTAGAGGGCCGCTATAACCGGCAGCTCTTCCGCAGCTTGGGCGACTTCTCCGCGGCCGGGGATGTCTTCTTTACACTAGCACGGGAACCCCAGGGCTTCCGATTGCTGGAGATCGATTTGAATTCAGGGGCGGTCGTCGATTTCGAGGAGCGGCATCCAGAATTCCCATGGGACTCGCTCGATTGGGATTCATTCTTCCCCACCGGCATGGACACGAATTATGCCCAATTCTCGATATCCCCGGAAGAGGCCCGCATTGTGGCTGTCAAGGATGTGCTGGTCGCCGACATGTCGAATCCATGCTCGCCGGCAGGGTCGTATCGATTGTGGATCTTCGACTTCGAAAGCAATCTGCTTCAGACCTATGAAGACCTGCCCGGATCGGTGACGGATCTGGCCTGGCGGCCAGATGGCTCAGCCTTCGCGCTAGCGGTGCAAGACCGCGGCGGGTGTTATCCGGAGTATCTGGACGCGCAAATCGATCTTCGCGACCGGGATGTTTCCCGGCTGGAGACGATGGTATCCGAACCCCAAAGCAAGATTGTAGGGATTGCATGGTCGTCGGATGGGTCTCGGCTGGCCTATGATGTCTATGGCACGGACCTGATTGGGCGCCTGAAAATCGTTGATAGCGCCACGGGGGAAGTGCAGGAGTTGATCGACACGGCTCAACTCGGGATCCCGGTGGTCCGGGACCGATCGGTCACACTCTTGCTGAGTGGCTGGTTGAATTCAGCCGATTAGCTGGTCCGGGTTGAGGGCCGGCTGGTGAGGTTCAAGGGCTCATGATCGATGGGATCCAGCTCGTGACGGTCAAGGCGTGATGGCGAAGCCAGTTTTAACTTGCCCATGCGCAGGGAGGCGCGCCTCAAGGCCTCCTGCACCACGCTGAGGGCTTTCATGGCCTGATTCTCCTGCGTGATCGCCGGGAATGGCGCAGATATCTCATCATCGAGACGTGGGATTCGGCGGCTGCGCGAGAAGTGTGGCAATTGGCTGGGAAGGTTAAGCTCGCTGCGCTGGAAGAGGAGATGCGGACGTGGATAGAATCCAGGGCCGATCTGGGCGCATTTGAAAGCTTGGCTCATGCCGGAATCCGTCCACGCTCTCGGCGGTCCGGAAGGAGAGGTGGATCCGGCTAACCCAAACCTTGTGGCAGACCGGGTTCGCTAGCCCGAGCGACCACTCCGCCCATGCAATCTGCGCCCTGCGGGATGCAACTTGCCCTGACATTCACGGCTGCCCGTAAGATGGACCCTGGGCAGGGTCCGGACGCTCGTCATGCTGCCATATCTGCTGGCAGGCCATCACACCTCAGCTGGATCCCAAGCCTGCGTGAGGGAGATCGCCGCGGTCGAACCAGAGGCCCTCGTGGTTCAGCAAGTGTCGATGGCCGGAGAGAATTGGAAGAACCGTCGGGGGTGGGGCGATGAGTCGTGCGGAGGCTTCATGAGTTCGGGCATGCAAAGGCCCGATTGGAGGGGCATGGTCATGGAGAGGAATCCTTTGGGCTTGCGCGTATTGTGGCCGCTCTTGGTTGCGAATGGTATTCTCTGGCTGGGATTCTCCTTGGTTGTCCTATCGGGCAGGCATCGCGCCTTACCCGCCGATCTTCGGGTGCAGGCGGCTATGGCAGCCCTGGCCGCTCTGGCAGGCATGGCGCTTCTTGGCTTGAGCTGGATGTTGCGGCGCAGGAGGCGGGTGGCATACTACGGCGCTCTGGCGCTCTTGCTGTTGATCGCAGTCCTGACGGTCACGGACGACTTTGGCCTGATCGACCTGCTCGTCTTGGCTCTCACGCTGGCGCCCGTCGCTCTGATCATCAAGAATCGGAGCTGGTTCCTGGGAGCCGATCGGTAATGCCTTAGCCGGGGAAATCCTGGGTGCCGATGATGGGATCGGCAGGTCTGGAGCCTGTTCATCCCAACAGAATGGGTGCGATCTTGCCGGAGGCCGTTCGCATGGGATACCTAATTCGTGGGCTGCTTGTCGGCTTTGCCATTGCGGTACCCGTTGGACCGATTGGGGTGCTGTGTATCCGTCGCACGTTGGCAAGGGGCCGGCTTGCGGGGTTGGCGACGGGCCTCGGGGCGGCCTCGGCAGATGCGGTCTACGGCGTCATCGCCGCCTATGGATTAACACTTCTGACGGATTGGCTCATCCACCAGCAGACGTGGCTGCAACTCGTGGGTGGCATCTTCCTCTGCTATCTGGGGTTGCGGACGCTCAGTCGTTTGCCAACGGCTGTTCCTGTCGGGGTGGATAGATCCAGGGCCATGTCGGATTTCGCTTCGACCTTCATTCTTACACTTAGCAACCCGCTGACCATCTTCTCGTTTCTGGCCGTCTTCGCCGGGTTGGGCCTATCTGCCAAGAGTGGCGGTTATGGCAGCGCATTCTCATTGGTCTTGGGTGTCTTTCTGAGCTCTTCAGCCTGGTGGCTGTTTCTGAGCAGCGCGGTGGCGCTGCTGCGCGATCGGCTAGGGGATGCCCCTCTGCGATGGGCACAACGAGTCGCGGGGGTGATGCTCTTGGGTTTTGGCCTTGCAGCACTGGTGGGATGGGCTTTGGCCTGGCGCTGAGCACGGCTCAGGCCCAGCGCGCACACATGGCCCGGTAAGCAGCCACTGCATTCGGCCTGTCCCGACGGTAGCGGACCCTCCTTGGTTCTCCCTCACCGCCTTGATGGGAAATGGGATGTCGTAAATCGTGGGCAAAATACCTGCAACCGACGACAGCCCTGGCATGGGGCCGCTGTCTGATCGGCGGCCGGCCACCGTTTCTCAGTTGAAGTGCAGCTTTGGTCGCATGGGGCTTAGAGCGCCGTGCCAGCGGCCCCCTTCACCAGACTTCGTCAAACAGAGAGGCAAGCTGCGCTTTGAAGCATGAATCCAAGCATGGATGCATAATCCCTGTGGAAGGCATTTGGCGGATTGAGCGCGGCTCGAGCTGCGCCTGAATGTGTCGCACGCGGGAGGTGTCATGGGACAAGGATTGCTCGGGACGCGCGCATCAAGGGCTATCCGCTGGATCGCGCGGGGATGGAGTCTGCTGGTGGCAGGCTTCGTGGTTTTCATGATCCTCTCGCCGGATCCCTATGCAACCGAACCCGTCCCAGCGGAGGATTGGCTCTTGTTGGGTTTTTGGGGCGTAGCCGTGCTGGGATTGCTTATCGCCTGGCGCTGGGAGCTTCAGGGGGCCGTGATAACGCTGGCCTCGATATTCCTGCGGGAGCTGGCCTGGGTCCTGATCAAGGGGGGCTGGATGGTCGAGTTCCTCATCGCCTGGCTATTCCTCGCCCCGCCCGCAGTGCTTTATCTCCTGGCAGGAAGCAAGGCAAAGCCAGCCAAGGGTCTTCCAGGGAAGGCCAGCGAATAAGACCTGATCCTCACACCCACGCTGCACTGGCTTCATATTGCCTCCAGACATTCTGCCTGGGGGAAACCAAAGGACCGCTGAAACTGTATCGCGGGTCCTGGCGGCCCATGATTCGCGTTGCGAAGCCAGGTGCATGGATGTTTGGGTTGATGTTCTTGTTCGTTCGGAACAGATTCTGCGGATCATATTTGGCCGTCAGCGCGGCCAGACGAGAGAATTTCTCCTCGCCATACGCGGCACGCAAGCGGCTTTCGCCGTCATCCTCGCTGAGGAAATCTACGCCTGAAGACTATGGCCGGATCGCTTCCCCTGTCGGGGTCATATAGCCAACAGCTGGCATATTGGCTGGTTCCTTTGATTGAGTTCAACCCGGTGGGCCCGATATTGGCTAGTGAGCCGGGCCTTTGAATCGATGGAATGGAGGGTCAGTGTCTAAACCTATTCCTGGATTATCTGTGCTTTGCCCAGGCTCCAACGGATATTGCTTGCATCCAAGCGAATGGCCCTCGATAATAGGGCGATCTCACTTGGCCTGCATTGCGATCTTATATCGCGAGCTGGGGCGCACTGGCAGCGGATCGACGAGATAGGCCCGGCCGTGGCAGTGGGTAGGCCCTGGACCAAGAAAGGATCTGTGATGCAAGATCTGATACCTTTCATAGCGAACGGGCTTGCGATCGCAGGGGCCATCTTGCTTGCCGTCGCCATGGTGCCCACCGGGAGGCTGTTTCAGAGAATATCCGCTGGCTCCCTGCGTTCGCAATGGGGATTCTTGATATTACTGATCCTTTTCTTTCTCTCCGGGTACATAGCCTACGTGGCCCTTAACTGGAATGCCCAGACAAGCCTTAGCGATCTTGTTACTCCGGCGGTGTTCTTCTTCGGAGCGCTGTTCGTGCTTATGGTTTGCTCGCTGGCATTGAATACGGCTGATCAGATCATGCAAGTCCGTACGCTTCAAGAGGAGACAATAACTGATCCCCTGATGGGTATATACAACCGCCGATACCTGGAGCGGCGGCTAAGGGAGGAAGTGTCGAGGTGCAAGAGATATGGCTTGCCGCTCTCTATGCTGTTGCTCGATATCGACCATTTCAAGCGAGTTAACGACACTCATGGACATCTTGTTGGAGATCTCGTTCTTCAGGAACTTGGTAAGCTCGTCGTCAGTTCGCTGAGGGAATCGGATATTGTCGCAAGGTATGGTGGGGAAGAGATCCTGGTTCTCTTGCCCAATACCAAGATTCATGCGGCTGCAGTTGTGGCAGAGCGCCTGCGCCGGATCGTGGAGCAATTTGAAATCCCAATCAATTCGGCTGAGGGTAGAGATCAGGGCACGGTCCGTGTCACTGTGAGCATTGGAGTGGCCGGATTCAACCAGGAACCCTTGGATCCCCAAGACCTCATCGAGAAAGTCGACAGGTCTCTCTACCAAGCAAAAGAATCGGGGCGGAACAGGGTTGGCGTCAGCGAGGAGATCGCCGATCAGGCGCACCCAGATGGCGAGTTCGATGGCAAATAGGCACTTAGCGACCAAGGCAAGAAGCCCGCAGGAGTGCCTGATACCTTCCGTGGGAGCTGGTGGCCGGATGTGCGCATGGTTTTCGGATCTCGGGGCTCATCTTTTGGAGCTAACTCGAATCTATGCCCTGCCACGATAAGCCCATGGCAATCAGGGGCATTCGGGAATCGCCTCGGAACCCGGCGTCTATTCAACGGGAGCACGGATGAAATCCAAACGAACGGGCAGCTTGATCGAAAAACTGGAACGGGGTCTGATGAAGTCCCTCGAAATCTTTATCGCACTCAATGACCGCCAGTGGAATCAGGTGATCTATCCGGAGGGCGGCTGGACCATGCGGGATTTGCTGGCGCACTTCATCTACTCCGAAGAGCACCTGCTCGACGTTGCCAAGGACATCGCCGCTGGCGGGCCGGGCGCGCCGGAAGAGCTCGACCTGGATGCTTTCAATCGGGAGCAACTGGAGCGTTTCGAGAAGGCATCCCCCGGCGACCTGCTGCAGCAGATGCGGGATGCCCGGCAGGCGACGATAAAATGGGTGCGTGGCCTGCGGGAAGGGACGCTGGATCTCGAGGGCCGGCACCCGGCGCTGGGTATCGTGAATCTGGAGACGTTGCTACTCTCGATTTACGGCCACCAGCTCTTGCACATGCGCGAGATCACGCCCCTAATCAGGAATGCGTAAGGCCCGCCGGATCTCTGAATAAGCCCCGGACACAGCATCGGGAATGCAGGCGTAGAAGCCATGCGCCGCGAATCAAGAGTAACCCGGCGCAGATCTTGCATATGCAACGCCTTGCGCCGGAGGTAGGGAGGCAGGGCGGGCGCTCCTCTCGAGTTGCTTTGATTGGCAGCTCGAGGTTCGCGGGTATGCTCTGGCCATAGGGCCGTCCGAGAGGTTCTGCCGGGCTGGTTTCACCAAGCCGGCGCGGTCATCGAAGTCCAAGATCATCATGCGATTGAAGATCGAAAAACCTGGTGAAATCGCGAGCCCGATAGACGGAATACACAAGACAAGCGAGGATTTGATCATGAAAGTCTTCATCTCGGTCGATATGGAGGGGGTCGCCTGTGTTACGCACGGCGACCATGTGAAGCTCGAAGGCCCGGCTTACGAAGAAGCCCGGAAGTGGATGACGGGCGAGGCCAAGGCGGCGATTCTGGGGGCTAAGGAGGCCGGCGCAAGCGAGATCGTGGTGGCTGATGGGCATGGGCACATGCATAACC
>Ga0136651_10002011_pt1 | contig 11185 bp, 12 predicted proteins | sample Mar14236cmmetaG_FD_94867 | JGI IMG/M metagenome (GOLD analysis project Ga0136651, IMG submission 94867) | Marine hydrothermal vent microbial communities from Guaymas Basin, Gulf of California to study Microbial Dark Matter (Phase II) - Marker... ...
TCAGGAATGATACAACATTCTCGAACGGATCCATCCACAGCGGCGGGAACACCCGCCTGCCGAAAGCCTCCCCGAAAAGAAGGCCGGCTACAACCGCCCAGAAGCCGCATGCCGCCAATATCCGGAGGAAAAACCTCCACTCTTCAGGGGATTTAACGATGAAGCTAAATAGAAGCCCCCCGAAAAATAGTATGAGTCCATGACCTAAGTCACCGAACATTAAACCGAAGATCAGCGGGAAAGTGATGGCTATGATGGGTGTAGGGTCAACTTCATCATAGTTCGGCAACCCATAAAGCTTAGTTATCATCTCAAAATATTTGATGAAGCCCGGATTATGCAGTGCGGTAGGCGGGTCTCCGCCGACGGATTGTTCAGTTGAAAATAGAATGAAACGTTCGCCCAGAAATTTTTCCAAATACCTCTTAAGCTCATGCAGCGATGACTGAGGCACATACCCCGATATTTGAGCTAAATTTCTTGTTCCCAAAGCGGATTCCTTAGCTTTAAGGGCGTTTTCAGCGTTTTCTACAGCCTCCCTCAAGGATAGGAGGCGGCTTCTATGTTTCTTGGAGAGCTCCTCGAGCTTCCCTAGGATGCGCTTTCTCGCCGCATTATACTTTTTGAGCTGCCGTTTAGTCAGAGAAAGCGCTCTAGAAGGCTCCTGCTCCTCAACCTCTTTAGGTATCGGAAATGGTTCAGCGTCATATGTTTCAAGAATCTTCTTGACTGTTTTTGCTTCCCTACCGGTTACGGCAACAAACATAAAAGCCCTTTCATGGCCTATCTCCCTGAAATAGTAGGCTGCGGGCAAATGTGATAGCGCCCTACCGAGGCTTAGCACATGCCTGGCGGAAACGGTGGCGATAAAGACGCGTATTAAACGCAGCTTCATTAGTACTCTCGGATCAATGTTGAAGCGGTCGAGGATTTCGAGAACCCTCATTCTCCTATGCAGCTCAGCGATTTTAGCGTCGATTTCCCTCAGGGACTCTAAAACCTCGTTTACCTCATTAGCTATGCTCAGCGCCTCTCTTCTAACATTTTCCGCGAAGTGAAGCCAGTTTTCAACATGAAATTTCGTCTTCGCAAACTCTTCACGTTTAAAGAGGGCTACGGAGGGAACTTTTATTCCAAGATTTTTCATCGTGTTTTCGAGAACTGAGGATGTTTCCTCCATTTTCCTTATGGCGTCACGGTAGCCCCCATGCTCCGATGCCCCCGCCCCCTCAATATGAAATAATCCGAAGGCGTCTAGGGCGTCCAGCGTTAAATCTAGGTCCCTCCGAAGGCAGATTACGGTAACCTTCGCCATTCTCTCCGTGAGCAGCATTTTCCTCAGCAAACCTTATTAGGTTACAATCAATCTCTTAAACTTAACGGGGCTTCGAAGGTAAGAGCATGGAAGGATACGTTATTGGGGATGAGGACCTAGTTTTAGGCTTACGTCTCCTCGGAATCAGAGGAATAGTTGTTTCCAACGAGAAAGAGTTTCCTGAAATCTTAAGGCGCGTCGCCGCTAGGGGGGATGCAAAAATAATCTTTGTAAGCGAAAGCCTGTCGGCGCGCTTTCAGGATGAAGTGGACTCCCTGCGCTCCGAAAACCACAACCTCATAATCGTGGAGATGCCGGGAAGAGGCAAAACTGGGAAAGAAGCGCCGTCAGCCCAGAAGCTCCTACAGAAGGTTCTTAAGATAAGGGTTTAAAGAAGGGTTCTGTTCATGGCGAGCATAACGCGTGGACTAAAAAGCATCGCGAAGGAAATCCTCGAAAGCGCGGAGAAGGAGGCTGAGGCCCTAATCTTGAGGGCTGAAGCCCAAGCGGAAAAAATTTTGGAGGAAGCCAGAAAAGAGGCTGAAAGAAGATATAATTCAATAATAAGAGAGAGTAGGGAGCGAATGAAGGCTGAAGAGATGCAATTAAACTCTATTTTTGAACTCGAAGCAAAAAATAAATTACTCAAAGTTAAAGAGGAGCTTATTAAAGAGGTTTACGATGAGACTTTGAACCGCCTACGCGAGTACGTGCTAACTGAGGATTACGTGAACTGTCTCCTAAGGTTGATCTCGGAGGCAAGTGGAAGAATACCCTCAGGGGAGCTGGAGATCCGGCTTAACGAAAGAGACTACAGCAGAATAACCGAAAAGCATCTCCTAGGCCTATCAAAAAATATAGGCGTCAAGCTGATCAAATCTGAAAAAAGAATAAGATGCATTGGCGGCGTAGTGGTTGCAAGCCCAGATGGCAAAATAGTCATAGATAACACCTTTGAAAACCGACTAAACTCCCTAAAAGGTTCCCTTAGAGCGAAAATCGCCAAAATACTGTTCCAGGAGGGATAGCTATTCCGGTAAAGGGGATCATCGTTCGGATAAGTGGGCCTGTGGTTGAAGCTGAAGGAATGACAGGCGCCCAAATGCATGAGATGGTTGCCGTCGGAAAAGAAAGGTTAAGGGGGGAAATCATACGGATAGAAAGAGACACGGCTATTATACAGGTCTACGAAAACACGAGCGGGCTTAAACCGGGAGAAGAAGTCATCGGAACAGGGAGGCCTCTTTCAGTTGAATTAGGCCCAGGGCTAATCGGAAACATTTATGATGGAATCCAGAGGCCGCTTACAATCATAAAGAGGCAAACCGGCATATTCATTAGGAGGGGGGTGGAGGCCTCCGCTCTCCCAAGAAACAGAAGATGGCATTTCATCCCCCGGATGAAGGTTGGCGACAAGGTGTTTGGCGGCGAAACCCTAGGAGTTGTCGCCGAATCATCCCTCATAGAACATAAGATTCTTGTTCCCCCAAACGTTCAGGGGAGAATAGCCGACATAGCCGAGGAGGACGAATACACGATTGAAGAATCCATTGCAACGGTAAAAATGAATGGTGAAACAAGAACGCTTAAAATGTTTCATACATGGCCCGTTAGGCGCCCAAGACCATATGGAAGGAGGATCCCGCCGGAAACCCCATTAATAACAGGCCAGAGGGTTATAGACACCTTCTTCCCAATAGCTAAGGGTGGGAGCGCAGCCATCCCAGGCGGATTCGGAACAGGCAAAACCATCACTCAGCAGCAGCTCGCCAAATGGTCCGATGCTGACGTAATAATATATGTTGGATGCGGCGAACGAGGTAACGAAATAGTCGATATACTATCAACCTTCCCGGAGCTTAAAGACCCCAAAAGCGGGAAACCGCTTATGGAGCGGACAATAATAATCGCCAACACAAGCAACATGCCGGTTGCAGCTAGAGAAGCAAGCATATACACGGGTGTGACAATAGGCGAATACTACCGGGACATGGGCTATCACGTCGCATTAATGGCTGACTCAACAAGCAGGTGGGCTGAAGCCCTAAGAGAGATCTCAGGGCGCCTCGAGGAGATGCCCGCCGAAGAGGGATTCCCATCCTACCTGCCCACAAGGCTCGGCGAATTCTATGAAAGGGCGGGCGCCGTTGAAACCCTAGGGGGAGAAGTGGGCTCCCTAAGCATTATAGGCGCGGTTTCACCCCCAGGAGGAGACTTCTCTGAGCCCGTTACAACCCACACCAAGCGCTTCATAAGGGTTTTCTGGGCTCTAGATAAGGAGCTGGCTGATGCACGCCACTACCCCGCCATAAACTGGATTCTAAGCTACTCAGAGTATGTGGATGAAATTTCAGAATGGTGGTCTAAAAACGTGGATAAGGAGTGGTGGAGATACCGCAGCGAGGCAATGCGGATCCTCCAGCGCGAGGATGAGCTAAAAGAGATCGTTAAGCTCGTCGGTCCGGAGGCGCTGCCCGACAGCCAGCGGCTAATTCTTGAGGTTGCCAGAATGCTTCGGGTAGGCTTTCTACAGCAGAACGCGTTAGATCCAATAGATACCTACTCGACCCCCCTGAAACAATTCAAGATGCTGAAGATAATCATAGACTTCTATGAGGGAGCCAAAAAAATTATAGAGAGGGGCGTGCCGATCTTTAGGGTTCTTCAGCTGCCGGCCGTCGCGGAGATAATGAGGATGAAAAGCGAGATCCCAAACGATAAGATTCATCTGCTTGATGAAATTGAACTCCGCGTAAAAAGCTCCCTCGCTGAGCTGGAAAAATCTGTGGGGTGATTTTCGTGGAAATAGTTAAGCCGGAATATGCAAGCATCTCGGAGATTTCAGGTCCATTAATAATTGTTGAGGGGGTTGAGGGAGTAGGCTTCGATGAGATGGCTGAGGTTGTAACCCCCTCCGGCGAAGTTAGGCGGGGGAGAGTTCTCGAGGTTGGGAGAGGCAAAGCAATAGTTCAGGTTTTCGAGGGAACCGCCGGGCTCTCCGTCTCCGAAACCCGAGTCCGCTTCCTAGGTGAACCATTAAAGGTTCCAGTTTCAACCGAGATGCTTGGGAGAGTAATGAATAGTTTAGGGGAGCCAATAGACGGTAATCCAGCCCCATTCACCGAGGATATGCGGGATGTGAATGGAAGCCCATTAAATCCGACGGCGAGGGAGTATCCAAGAGACTTCATACAGACGGGAGTATCCGTTATCGACGGGATGTGCTCCCTTGTTCGGGGGCAGAAGCTGCCAATATTCTCGGCTTCAGGTCTCCCCCACAACATGCTTGCAGCTCAAATAGCTAGGCAGGCTGAAATCGCTGGTGGAGAAGAATTCTACATAGTTTTCGCCGCAATGGGAATAAAGCATGATGAGGCAGCTTTCTTCCGCAGAAGCTTCGAGAAGAGCGGAGCCATAAAGAGGACAGCCATGTTCATCAACCTAGCGGAGGATCCAACCATGGAGAGAATAATAACCCCTAGAACAGCGCTCACCCTAGCAGAATACTTAGCCTTCGAGCAGGAAGCTCATGTCCTAGTGATCCTAACCGACATGACAAGCTACTGTGAAGCGCTCAGGGAGGTGAGCGCCTCACTGGAGGAGGTTCCAAGCAGAAAGGGTTATCCGGGCCACATGTATAGTGACTTAGCAAGCATATATGAGCGGGCGGGGAGGGTTCAGGGTAGAAACGGCTCCCTAACCCAGATGCCTATTTTAACAATGCCCAACGATGACATAACCCATCCGATCCCCGACCTAACAGGATACATAACCGAGGGGCAAATAGTGCTGGACAGAAACCTACATAATAAGGGGATTTATCCGCCGGTTAACGTTCTCATAAGCCTTTCAAGGTTAATGAAGGATGGAATCGGAGAGGGGAAAACAAGGGAGGATCACCCGGACGTTGCAAGCCAGCTCTACGCCGCATATGCCCAATGCAATGAGATTAGGTCGCTTGCCTCCATCATAGGTGAGGAAGCCCTTTCCCAGCGTGACCGCGCCTACCTACAGTTCGGCGACGAATTTGAAATGAAATTCATAAATCAGGGAACTGAAGAAAACAGGTCCATCGAAGAAACCCTGGAGATAGCCTGGAACCTGCTTTCCACGCTTCCAGAGGAGGAGCTAACAAGAATACATAGAGAGTACCTAAATAAGTACTTGAAGAGGAGCAGCTGAATTAGATGTCTAGGATCCCGCCAACCCGCATGAATCTCCTCCGAATCAAAAGAAGCCTCCGGATAGCTGAGTCCGGACGTGAAATTCTCGAAAAGAAAAGAGATATCCTTATGGTTGAGCTCAGAAACTTCCTCTATGACCTGCAGAGGACGAGGGAGGAACTGAATGAGGCTTTAAGCGAAGCCTTCTCCTACATTGAGAGAGCCGCAGTTCATCTTGGGGTTGAGAAGGTTGAGAGAATCGCTGAGTCAATAAGTAAGCCAATAGAGTTTGACGTTGATTATCGGAGCATAATGGGTGTGACCGTCCCCAAAGTCAAATTGAAGGGCGAGAAACCTGAACCTGACTACGGCTTCCTCGGAACAAACATCTACCTCGACCTTGCATTCAAAAAATTTTATGCGCTTTTAGATTTGATCTGCAGACTGGCTGAGCTGGAGGAGTCGGTTTACAGAATTGCAGGCGCCATTGAAAGCGCTCAGAAAAGAATAAATGCGCTAAAGCATGTACATATTCCCCGATATAGAAAGCTCGTTAAAGAGATGGAGATGGCTCTTGAAGAAAGAGAAAGAGAAGATTTTGTAAGAATGAAGAAAGTTAAAAGTATGATGGAAAAGAGGCGAATTACACGTGGCGGGAAATAAGCTCATAAGAAAAATCCTCATACCAACCGACGGATCGGACTCCGCCATGCGGGCGGCTGACTTCGCGTTGGAGATGGCTGAACACTTCAAATCGGAAGTAATCGCAATCTACGTGATCGACCGAATAATACTTGAGGAGATATCAAAAGTTTACGAGAGACGTGGACTAGAGGAGGAAATTAAGAGAAAAGCTGAGAGATGCCTAAATTACATTGTTAGGTCGGCTGAAAGAAAAGGTTTAAAAGCATCCTCCATATTAGTTGAAGGACAGCCCCACGACCAGATCGTCCGCCACGCCAAATCATTGGGGGTCGACCTAATAGTCATGGGGTCCAAGGGCAGAAGAGGAGCAAACAGAATACTCATAGGAAGCGTAACTGAAAGGGTAATCGAGTATGCTCCATGCCCGGTTCTCGTGATAAGATAAGGGTGGCGCCGACAGAAATGGGGATTAAAGAAATCGAAGAAGAATATGAAAGATTCAAATCTGAATTAAGAAAGATCGTGGAGGAAGAGATCGAAAAAATAAACGAAAAGGTAAGTGAGCTGGAGATCGAAGCCGAGAAAACTGGAAGGGAAATCGAGGAAAAACTCAATAATAAAGAAAACACTAAATGAGGGGCAATCCTGAATAAAAATAAGCTTAAGTAGAGAGGTGAAAAAAGCCGTGCGGAAATACCTTCTCGTCTTAACGGTTCTCCTAGCTCAAATAGCCTTAGCGGGAGCCATCCTAACAGCTTCCGCATCCCCCACAAACATGAATCAAACGGATAATGCAGGCGATCAGCCGGCAACGATATTAGGGGATAGAGCAGTCATTGCCCTAAGCGCAGGCATCGCCGTAGGTTTAGCCTGCTTGGCGGCTGGAATAGCGATTTCAGCCTCCGGTTCAGCCGCAATAAGCGCGGCAGCCGAGAAACCTGAAACCTTCTTTAGGAGCTTTCTAGTTGTAGCGTTGGCTGAAGCATTAGCCATATATGGGTTAATCGTTGGAATACTTCTATGGCTGAAAGTGTAATCCCCCTCTAAGACATTCAACCTACAAATGAACATGCCTCAGATTCATTATTCACTTAAATCTTTTTTTGTGATGGGTTAGGTTTGCATTAAGCTCCTCCAGAAAGCTTTCGAATTTTTCCTTTGGGATTCTTGTTCCAGCAGCGTTTGGATGCCCGCCCCCGCTTCCACCGAGCTTCCTAGTTATCCGCCTCAATATTCTGTTTAAGTCTATTTTATCACTGCTGGTTCTCAGGCTCATGTCAATCATGTTCTTTCTCTCTTCTCCGGCTACTCCGACCAGGGCGCCGGTTAATCCCCTAGCGTAGGTCGCGGTTTTCCCAAGCGAGAACGGGAAATTAAGGACGTATGCGACCTCACCGAAAACCTTAACCCTATCCCTAAGCTCCCTTATCGCTATTTCCTCCAAATGAGTGTTCTGTATGGCTAATTCAACCAGCCTCCTATCGAAGCTTGGAGGCATATTGTTCGCTAAGTTAGCCACTATGCTACGCTTAAATTCATGATTTCTCTTCTGCCCCTCAATCCCCTGAATGAGCAGGCCGCTCTCGAAATATAGGGTTCTCTTATCCCACTTTTCGAGTAGACTTCGGATCACAGGCGTATCATCCATGTAGTCCCCTATGGCTCCCATAATGGCTATTCTAGCGTGCAGCTTGGAAACCTTAGATTGAAAGAATCTGTAGGCTAATTCGGAGGCTGAAGCATCCAGGTTATGAATTACTCTACCAGGTATCTGCTCCTTCGATATCCCGTCTGGCAGAGGATGATGATCAATATAAGTTAGGTCTCCCCTCTCCTCAATCTCAGAAAAAGCCCGCAGGAGTCCAGCTAAATGACTTTCCGAAAGAGCTATGTCGCATATGATCACCCTATCAGCCTTCTCAGCCTCCTTCAAATCCCCCTCTAAGCCGTAGGGGTGGGTGAAGAACACGTGGGCATCGGGGTTAGCGGCTAAAGCTATCGCCCCAGCGCATAAACCATCAGCATCCCCATGAGTGAAAATCCAGGTTTCCATCCATAATCCCTCTATTCCACCTATAAATTAAAGCCTTAATACCTATTTAGCCTAAATGGAAGATCATGCGTAAAATGTGAGATGGCGATGAAAGATGGTTGTTGTCTCCCCAAACTTAATCCATAAGCATCTGAAGGCTCCCCTCCTCCGAAAAGCCTTCAATCTGCTGGAGAAGGACGCTGAAGTTCAATCCCTCCTTCAGATGGCTAATGTTATGGCTGTTAACAGGCTGAAATATAATGATCATGGTCCAGTTCACTCGAAGATAACGTGCGGCAGCGCCCTCGAAATATTCAGCATTCTAAGCCAGAGGGTTCCGCCCACAACCGTTGAGGAGGGCCTATGCAGCCTAGATGACGCTAAGCTCATAGTTTTATGTGGGGCTTACCTGCATGACATAGGGAACGCTGTTCACCGAGATTTACATCATGTGCATGGCTGTATCATTGCAGCCCCAATCCTAGATAGGCTTCTATCGAAGATTTACCCGAAAAACAGAGATTTAACCCTAAGATTGAAGTCTGAAATCCTACACTGCATCTTCTCCCATGACGAGAATGTTAGGTGCCTCAGTGTTGAGGCTGGATCCGTGAAGGTGGCTGATGGAACCGACATGGCTGAGGGAAGAGCCAGAATACCCTACAAGATGGGGGGCGTGGACATACACTCCCTATCGGCGCTTGCAATCAGAAAAGTTGAAATAGTTGAGGGAGAAAACCGCCCAATAAAAATCCTAGTGAACATGGATAATCCGGCGGGAGTATTCCAGATAGAAGAAGTATTAGGGAGGAAAATAGCCTCCTCAGGCATAGAGAAATGGGTTGAAGTCGTAGCCATTGAAAAAGGAAAGGAAATAAAAACAATTCCAAGCTAAAAAGGTTCTCATCAATCCCCAATTTGAAAAATACTAAATGATTTAGGGAACACGCCCCAAAATCTTATAAACCTTATAGTGGATAAGATTTTGAGGTTTAAATAGGGTAGGTGAGAGGGGGACAATTTTCTATTAGAAAAATTAAGGGGAGAATTAAATAGTGGGTTACAGATCTTTTGGAACAGCGGTTCTCGTAACCATACTTCTCACAATCGCCCTACACCTAACATCCAAAGAAATCATCGAACACGTCTGGTCGGTTCTCATAGTTGCGTTTGTAGCAGGCTTAGTAAGGGATGAAGGCTTCGGTAAAGGGGCGCTTTCAGCTATCCTCTGTATCGCTGTTCACGGCTTAATCCTCTTCATAATAGGGTATCGATGGGTCAGAGTTGATTTGGGAGTTGAGCAGGAACTGCCGCTTTCAGGCCAAATATCCCAATGGTTTCTCATGACGTTTTCCGGAGTATTCATAGGCGGGATAAGTGGTTCAATAGGAAAATACATTAAGAGAAGCCCCAAGCCCCCCAAAGCTAAGGTGGAGGAGCTAAAGCCGATCTACTGTAGTAGATGTGGGGCTAGGCTAAGATCCGACGCAAGGTTCTGCCATATATGCGGCGCCCCAGTCTGGAGGGAAAAAGGCCAAGAATAATTCCATGCTGAAAAATTGAATTTCACCTGTTAGCGTCCCAAACTCGAAATGTATATATGCTTCGTAGTGAAAACTGCGGTATGTACTCAGAAAAATTCATTTACTATTATTTCTGCCTAGTCCTCCTAATTGGGGGTTTAGGTTACACGCCGTGGATTCTGCATTCTTACGGCATATTTCCATCATACTGGTTCCTTGTTTTCATGCTTATTGGAGGAGCATCCCCAACGTTCGCAGCGTTAATCGCATCCAGACTTGAATTCGGAAAGAAAGGCTCCGAACAGCTCTTCAGCGGCTTCAGCCGCAGAGGCTTCCCAAAATTATGGTTTTTCATACCAATCCTGCTCCCATTCGCTACTGCATCATGCGTGATCCTATTATGGTTAGGCTGCTGATGGAACCTACGCTCTTAACTTAGCTAGGCTGGCGGAGTTCCCGCCGATTTTAGCCTCAAACTTTCTGATGAATATGTGGGAGGAGATAGGGTGGCGTGGCTACGCTCTACCATCCCTACAGAGGAAGCATAGCGCCCTCACATCTAGCTTGGTGGTTGGAGCGTTCTGGGCTCTGTGGCATTGGCCGCACTTCGCAGTTAAGAACAGCGCTATGGCCGCCAACTACCACAACTTCCTATGGTTCACCATCGCAACTATTTTAGATTCCATCTCCTATACGTGGCTATACAATTCCACAAACGGAAGCCTGCTTACAGCCTCATTGTATCATGCATCCACAAACACCGTGAACCTAATGCTGTTCGCTGAAGGTGAAATTTCCAGCGTGATCTTCCCATACTATCTCCCAGTAATTGCTGTTCTCGCCCTAATACTAATCATCCTATTTAAGCCGCATTCCCTCTGCCCTGGAGAGAAAGTAAGCATTTAAACAGCTTCAAAAATTTTCTCTCCTACTGAGAAAAAATTTAAATAAATTTTCTCAGTAACAATACTTATGCAGCCATCTCTTGTAAGAGACTACATTATTGAGTGGATCAAAAGAAGAAGACAAGATAATTTCAATTATAGGGCCTAGAAGAGCCGGTAAAACCTACTATTTCTATCAGCTAATCAGAAAAGATAGAAAGAACTCCCTCTATCTAAACCTTGAGGATACAAGGCTAATTGATGTGAGCTTTAGGGAAATAAGAGAACTGCTGAGAATCTACATGGAGATTGCAGGGAAACCTCCAAAAAACCTTTTCTTTGATGAAATCCAAAATTTAAAAAATTGGGAAATAGCGTTAAGAGAGCTTCTGGATCTCCAACGCTATAACATCTTTATTACAGGTTCCTCCTCAAAGCTCCTAAGCAGAGAAGTAGCCACCCAGCTAAGGGGGAGAACTTTCTCCTATCTGCTATTACCCTTCAGCTTCAGAGAGTTTTTGCAGGCGAAAAAAGCGGCAGTTAAAGGTCCCCTAACAATGGATGAAGCAGCCACCATAAAGGGTTTCCTTAGGGATTACCTAGAGTTTGGGGGTTTCCCTGAA